>Ga0307375_10005294_pt1 | contig 12125 bp, 9 predicted proteins | sample TR1MG_FD_202531 | JGI IMG/M metagenome (GOLD analysis project Ga0307375, IMG submission 202531) | Soil microbial communities from Risofladan, Vaasa, Finland - TR-1 | ecosystem: Environmental > Terrestrial > Soil > Coastal area > Acid sulfate soil | place: Finland: Risofladan, Vaasa | collected... | reverse complement strand
CCACCGGATCGGGGGGCGGCAAGGTGGTGTGGGGGAGCGATCTGCCCGTGCGCTGGGACCTGCACATCATCGGCGACTCGGTGTCGCTGGCCGACGTGGCGTGGGTGTACCCCACGCTCCCCCGCGTCGGCGGCGGGTCCATGGTGCTCGACATCAAGAACGAGCGCGACCTGCATGTGGTGGACTACACGTTGACCAAGCTGGACGTACGGACGCCCAAGTCGCGGCTGCTGGGCGCGATGACGTTTGGCGTGGGCGGGCCGGTGCTGCAGGTGAAGGACGTGGACCTGCGGGCCGATCCCGTGAACTTCGATCTGTTGCGCACGCTCAACGGCAAGGCGCTCCCGGTGGATTGGCAGGGCGACCTGCGCGGCACGGTCGTCGGCCGCGGGGGGCCGCTCACGCACTTCGTGGTCGACACGTCGCACCTGACCTTCCACGACACGCACGTGCCCGGGGCGGTGTCGGAACTGAGCGGCAAGGGCGAGCTCGACATCCTGCAGCCGGCGTTCACGGTGTTCCACCATTTCCGGGTGGCGGCGCGGAGCATCGACCTGCGCACGATCGAGTTCCTGTATCCGAATTTTCCCCGGCTCGCGGGCACGATTTCCGGCGTCGCCACGCTCGACTCGTCGTGGCTGGATGTCCGGTTCTCCAACGCCGACATCTACCAGCGCGCCGGCGCGGCCCCGCCGTCGCGCCTGCTGGGCAGCGGGCGGGTGACCTACGGCGAAGCGTTCATGACCTATGACGCCTCGCTGTTCGCCGATTCGCTCTCGCTCACCAGTTTACAGTTGTCATATCCCGGCCTGCCCTTCCGGGGGTCGTTCAGCGGCACGATCCAGGCCCGCGGCACCGCCGAGAACCTGCAGCTCACCACGTCGCTGCATGGACCGGCGGGTTCCATCACGTTCGACGGCCAGGTGGACACGTATCCCCCGGGGTACGCGGCGCGCGGCAGCGGCCGCGTGGTGGGGCTCCGTCCCGCGCTGCTGCTGGCGCGCGACAGCCTGCCGCCGGCGTCGCTCACGGCGAACTACGAGGTCGACCTGCGCGGCGACTCGCTGGCCAACCTCCTCGGATCCGCCACGGTGACCATGGAGCGCTCGGAATTCGACGGCGTGCACGTGTTCGCATCGCGCGCCCGGGCGCGATTCGACAGCGGCCGCGTGCACCTCGATTCGCTTCGCCTCGAGACGTCGGCGGCCACGGTCACGGCCACCGGCGCGCTGGGCCTCCACGCCGGCATCGTGGACTCACTCGCGTACGACGTGACCGTGGATTCCCTGGGCGGACTGCGGCCGTTCCTGCAGACGGACGCGGCCAGGAAATCGGGGAAGCCCGATTCGCTGGCCGGCGCCCTGTCGATGACCGGCATGCTGACGGGGAATCTGGATACGCTCAACATCCGCGGCCAGCTGTTCGGCAGTTCGTTGTACCGGAACAAGGACCGCGGGGCGTCGGCCCGCGGTGCGATCGCCCTCGACAACGTGCTCGGCATTCCGCGCGGCACCGTGGCGTTCGAACTCGACACGCTCGTGCTGGGCGGCGTGCGCGTGGACACGATCGGCGCCGAGCTGCAGTTGGCCACGCGCACCCGCGGCACCTTCCGGCTGGGCGCGTTGAGCGACAATGGGCCGACCTTCGCGGCAGGCGGTCTCGTGTCGCGCGACAGCAGCCGGTGGTCGGCCACGGTGCAGTCGGTGGTGCTGGACGTCGGGCACGGCACCTGGGGCCTCGTCGCGCCCGGCAACATCGTCGTGGATTCGGCGCTGATCGCGATCGACACCCTGCGGTTGACCAACGGGAAGGGCGGCGTGCTCCTGATCGCGGGCCGCCTGCCGGCGCACGACGCCGTGGCCCTCCGGTTCCGCGCCGACAGCGTGCCGGTGCGCGACGCCGCCACGCTGCTGCAGATCGCCGACACCATGTCGGGGTGGGGCATGCTGCACGCCGACGTCACCGGCACTCGCGACCACCCGCTGGCCACGGTCGATGTGTCGCTCGGCGACCTGCGGTACGCCGGCATGCGCCTGGAGCGCGTGGCCGCGCATGCCGCATACACCGACGGCCGCATGGGCGTGGCCATCAACGTGCTCCGCGGCGGTATCCCGACGCTGCAGGCCACCGCCTCGCTGCCCATGGAGGTCACCCTGTCGAGCGCGCCGCGCCTGCTCCCCGACTCGCTGCGTGGCACAATCCGCGCCGACAGCGCGGATTTCTCGATCATCGAGGCGCTGGTGCCCACCGTGAGCCACGCCACGGGGCGCGTGTTCGTGGATCTCACGGTCGGCGGCACGTGGGACCATCCGTCGGTCGGCGGCCAGGTGCTGATGAACGGCGGGCAACTGACGATGGACGACCTCGGCATCACGCTCCACGACATCAGCGCCGACCTCGCCGTGTCGCAGGCACGCGACAGCCTGGCCATCCGGCGCCTGCGCGCGTGGAGCGCCACGTCGCCCGGCGACAGCGTGGCCGTGCTCGGATTCGTGAACTTCGCCGACCGCGGCAACCCGCTGTTCAACCTGCGACTGGTCGCGCACCAATTCCGGGTCGTGGACAAGCGATCGCTGGCGCGGCTCGACGTGTCCACGGTGGGCGACGGCATCACGCTCACCGGCCGCAAGACCGGGTCCACGCTCAGCGGGTCGGTGAACATCGTGCGCGGCACGATTTACATCCCGGAACGCGACGTCGCCAAGAAACAGATGGTCACCCTGAGCGCCGCCGATCTGGCCGGTATCGTCGATACGGCGGACCTGAACACGCGCATCAAACTCCCCAGCCCGCCGTCGGCGCTGCTCGAGGACATGACGATCACCGGCGTGCGGGTGACGCTCGGCGACGAGGTCTGGCTGCGGTCGCAGGAGGCCAACATCAAGCTCAGCGGATCGCTCAACGTGCGCCGCGCGCCGGTCCGCGCCGCCGATGTCGGCTCGCCGTTCTCGCGCCCCAACCAGTCGGACACGGTCACCTATCGCCTGGCCCTCGACGGCACCCTCACCGCCGAGCGCGGCACCTACATGCTCTCGCTCGGCCCGCTGAAGCGCGAATTCCAGGTCGAGACGGGAACGATCACCTTCTACGGCACGCCCGACCTGAACCCGCGCATCGAAGTGAGCGCGCTGTACAAGGTGCGGCAGAACAGCCGGCCCGACATCAGCGTGCGCGCCAAGCTCAGCGGCTATCTGTACCCGGGGCCCTCGCTCGACCTGGAGAGCGGCGAGAGCTACGCCATTCCCCAGTCGGATCTCGTGAGCTACCTCTGCTGTGGCGTGCCCAGCTTCGAGTTGGGCGCCAACCAGAGTTACCTGCGCACCGCGGCCCAGGTGCTGCTCCCCACCGCGAGCAGCGTGCTCGCACAGACCCTGCGCGGCCAACTCGGCTCCACCGTCGATATCCTGCAGTTCCAGCCGGGCGCCACCGACGAGAGCGGCACCACGGGCCAGACCACGAGCAGCGCGGCCCGCGACTTCTTCTCCGGCGCCCGCCTCGGCGGCGACAAGCAGATCACCAACAACCTGTTCTTCAGCATCAGCACGGGTCTGTGCCAGCTGAGCCAGAACCAGCAGAGCGGGAGCTCCGGCGTGACCGGCTGGGTGGACCAACTCGAGAGCAAGCTGCAGTACCGGTTCTCGGGCACCCTGTCGGTGGAGGTCGGACTCGATCCGCCGTCGAGCGCGCTGCTCTGTGGCCGCAGCCAACGCGGCCTGGTGCCCACGCCGCAGCAGTGGGGCTTCTCCCTCCTGGAATCCTGGCGCTGGTGATCAGGCGCGTTCTGCTGATCGTGAACCCCGCGTCGCGGCGGGGCACGCGCGACCTGCCCCGCGTTCAGGCCGCGTTCGCCGCCTGCGGGGCCGCGTGCGACACCCGGCTCACCACCGCGCCCGGCGATGCGAGCATGCTCGCTCGTACCCTCGGCCCCGTCCACGACGCCGTGTTCACCCTTGGCGGCGACGGCACGATCATGGAGGCCCTGGGGGGGCTGGTCGGGAGCGGCGTGCCGCTCGGCGCGCTGGCCGGTGGCACGGGCAACCTGTTGGTGCGCGCGCTGGGCATTCCCCTCAATCCGGCACGCGCCGCGCGCGCCCTGTGCCGCGGAACGGCGCGTCCCATCGATCTGGCGCTGCGCCGGTCGGGGGGCCACTTCGCGGTGGCGGCCGGCGTCGGCATTGACGTCGCGATGCTCGAGCATGCGTCGGTCACGCTCAAGCGGCGCCTGGGTGTCACCGCGTACGTGCTGGCCGGTGCATGGGCGGTCATCCGTGCCGTGGCGCGGGGCGCGTTGTTCCGCGCGCGGATCTCGGTGGACGGCACGGACCACGAGGTCGAGGCGTTGTCGGTGCTCGTGGTCAACGTCGGGTCGGTCCTCCACGGCCTGATCACGCTGGCCCCCGGCGCCGCGCCCGACGATGGCGTGCTCGACGTGGCCGTCTACGCGCCGCGGAATCTGGGGCAGGCCCTCCGGGTGGCCTGGCGGATGCTCCGGGGCCGGTTTCCCGACGACGGGCTCACCCGGTTCTATCGCGGCCGCGAGGTGCGCGTGGAGGCGATTCCCGCGCAGCAGGCCGAGGCCGATGGCGAACTGCTGCCCCCCGGCGCCCTGGATGCCAGGGTCCTGCCGGCCGCCGGTTGGGTCCTCGTGCCCGGTTCTGACTGACCGAGGGTTGCTCCCGGGGCCTCTAGTGTCCATTCTCTTTACACTTCTCAGTATCCCGGATCCGGGTCAGTAGTCCCCGACACCCCCTGAACCCCGCATGTCCTCCGTCCTCATCGTTGACGACGAGCGCGACATCACCTCGTTCCTCGGCGCGTTCTTCGAACGCAACGGGCACCAGGTGCTGAAGGCGCACACGGGTGAGGAGGCCGTGTCGCTCATCAAGCAGCGCCGGCCGGACCTCGTGCTGCTCGACCTCCGGCTGCCCGACATCTCCGGGTTCGAGGTTCTGGAGCGGGTGAAGGAGGAGAATCCGGTGACGATCATGATCACCGGCCACGGCGACGTGTCGTTGGCGGTGCGGGCCATGCAGGCGGGGGCCGAGAGTTTTCTCACCAAGCCGATCGAGCTGGCACACCTTGGGGCGGCGGCCGACCGCGCGTTCGAGAAGGCGCACCTGCGGCAGATGAACGTATATCTGTCGGAGCGGCGCGGGACGCTGCCGGCCCGGGCCCTGCTGGGCTCATCGCCGCCCATGCGCGAGCTGTCGGCGCAGATCGATCTGTTGGCGCGGAGCGACCGGACGACGGTGTTGCTGGTGGGCGAGGTGGGCACGGGCAAGGGGCGCGTGGCCGACGCCATGCATCGTCAGAGCCCGCGCGCCACCCAGCGGTTCATCGAGGTCAACTGTGCCGCGCTCACGGCGGCGTCGCTGGATTCCGAGCTGTTCGGGGTGGAGCAGGGGGTGACGGGCGAGGGCGAGGTGTACCGCCCGGGCCTGCTCGAGGTGGCCAGCGGGGGCACGCTGTTCCTGGACGAGATCGGCGATCTCGACGCGCACCTGCAGCCCAAGCTGCTGCGCGTGCTCGAGGGCAAGAGCTTCCGCCGCCAGGGCGGCACGCGCGAGGTGCAGGTGGACGTGCGGCTGATCGCGGCGACGAGCCGCGATCTGGTGGCCGAGGTGACGGCGGGGCGGTTCCGCGAGGACCTGTACTACCGGCTGAGCGTGATGCCGATCAACCTGCCGCCGTTGCGGGCCCGCGCCCGCGAGGACCTGGTGGAGCTGATCGCGCATCTGCTGGACGAACTGCGGGTGAACCTGCCCGAAGGCCCCGCCGAACTCGAGGACGACGCTCTTGAGCGTTTGCTAAAGTATTCGTGGCCCGGCAACGTGCGCGAAATGCGCAACGTGCTCGAGCGGGCGATGATCGTGGGCCGCGGGGCGCCGGCCATCGTCGCCTCGCACCTGGCGCCCGAGGTGCGTGATGCGTCGGGGCTGGGGGTGGAGCACCACATTCCCCGCACGCTGGCCGAGGTGGAGCGGCAGCACGTGGACCGCACGCTGCGCGCCCACGACGGCAACCGGACGCGCGCTGCCAAGGAACTGGGGATCTCGCGCGCCACGCTCATCAAGAAGATCAAGGAATACGGCATCGAGCCTCGGCAGCCGGTGCCCTCCGGAGGAGTCCGATGACCGAAGCAATCCAGGAACACGATGCCATGACCTGCCGCGCGTGCGGCAACGAGGAGCGCGCGTCCGAAGGCTATCCGTGCGTGGACTGCGGCACGTTTCTCTGCGTGATGTGCAACCTGCGCGGCATCATCCGCTGCAAGAGCTGCCAGGCCAAGCGGGCGGCCGCCCCGCCGCCCGCGGCGTCCTGAATGGCGGTGGACTTCGCCCGCGTCGGCATCGCGGTGGGACACGCCGCCGATGTCGACGCCGCCACGGGATGCACCGTGGTGCGTGCCGTCGACGCCCCATTGCGGGGCGGCGTCGCGGTGTTCGGACGCGCCACCGGCTCGCGTGAATTGCACGCGCTGGGCACCGACGCCCTGGCCGACCGCGTCGATGCGGTGCTGCTCACCGGCGGATCGGCGTACGGACTCGACGCCGCCGCCGGCGTCATGCGCTGGATGGAGGAACGGAACCGCGGATTCCCGATCGCGGGCGGCGTGGTGCCGATCGTGCCCGGCGCGGTGATCTTCGACCTCGGTCCATTGGGCCGGTTCGACGCGCGGCCGACGCCCGAGATGGCGTACCGCGCCACCGACACGGCGGCGTGCACCGGGATCGCCGAGGGGAGCGTGGGCGCCGGCACGGGCGCGACGGTGGGCAAGGCAGCGGGCATCGCGCGCGCCATGAAGGGTGGCGTCGGCTGCGCGCTGCGCGCGTCGGCGGGCGTCGCGGTGGCCGCGGTGGCGGTGGTCAACGCGTTCGGCGACGTGCGCGACGCGGCGGGCCGCATCATCGCCGGCGCGCGGGCCGACGGCGGCGGATTCGTGGATGCCTCGCGGTTGCTCGTGGAACAGCCGCACCGGATCGCGGCGCTGGCCGCCGAGCAGCAGATGCGGAACACCACGCTCGCCGTGGTCGCCACCAACGCGGCGCTCGATCGGGTGCAGCTCACGCAGCTGGCGCGGGCGGCCGGCGCCGCGCTCTTCCACCGCATCACGCCGGCCGGCTCGTCGTTCGACGGCGACATCGTGTTCGCGCTCGGCGCGCGTGAGGGAACGCCGGCCGACGCCCTGCACGTGGAAGCGCTGGCCGTGGCGGCGCTCGAGGACGCGATCGAGCGCGGCGTGCGGCTGGCCGTGGGCCGGCCGGGCGTGCCCGGCCTCGCCGACGCCCGATGACGGCCGCCATGGGCGTGGCCGTGGTGCGCGCCGCCATCGCGCCGCTGCTGGCCGATCCGCGCGCGTCGAGCGAGCAGGTGTCGCAGCGCCTGGCCGGGCATGCGCTGGAGATCCTGGAGTCGCAGGGTGACTGGGTGCGCGTGCGCGGCGATGACCGCTATGAGGGATGGGTGCACACCGGGTACATCGCGCGCGCGCCGGACGGGTCGGCCCGTCAGAGCCGCGGCGCGCGCCGCGTGTCGCTGGGGTGCGTGACCCGCATTCCCGGGGGCGGCCGCCGCGCGCTGCCGCTGGGCGCGTATCTGGGTCCCGAGGAGACGGCGGAGTACGGCGAGGTCGTGGAGGAGACCGCGAGGGGTGCCCGGTTCCCGGCCGCGGCGGCCGCGATCGCCCGCTCGGCGTCCCAGTTCTTCGAGGGCACCAGCTACCAGTGGGGCGGGATCACGCCCTGGGGCGCCGACTGCTCGGGGTTCGTGCAGTCGCTCTTCATCCTGCACGGCGTCGCGCTGCCACGCGACGCCTCGCAACAGGCCGCCGCGGGTGCGCCCGTGGAGCGGACGTTCGCCGACGTGGGCGCGGGCGAACTCGCGTTCTTCTCGGACCGCGAGGACCGGCGCATCACGCATGTGGGGCTGGGGATCGGCGGCGGGCGCCTGGCCCACGTGGCGATCGGGCGCGGCGGATTCGCCATCGAACGCCTGGCCGACCCCCGCGACGGATATCTGAAGGGGCTGCGCGACCGGTTCCGGTTCGCGCGAGCGGTGGTCTAACCCGCCGTCAGCTCACGAGTCCCGACGGCGCGGCGATCGGGGGCGCCCCGACGCGCACCTGGATCGGCACCTGGGTGGTGGGCTCGTCGTCCAGCGCGATGGCCATGGCGTAGGAACCGGCGCCTTCGATGGGCAGGTCGATCTGTGCGATGAGCGGGACGTCCATCTCGGTGACGCCCGTGGGCAGCGGCCCCACGTTCAGATCGCCCGCGCTGCTCCACAGCTCCGCGCCGCGCGGGCTGAGCCAGCGCAGGGTGACCGTGTGGCTGCCGATGTCCCCCGACGTGCCCTTGATGTGCACCACGAGGTGCGCGCGCGGGTGGATGGCGGGCGCCGTGCCCACGTGGAGCGCGTCGAACACCCCGAGGATGTTGAGCTTTCCTTCCTGCGACACGTTGGCCGCGTCGGCGAACAAGGCGAAGGCGACATGCATGGGCCGTAACATAGACCCGCGGCCGGGACGCGTCTACGTTTCGTGGATGTTCTCCCCCGACGCAGACACGCCCGCCGCCACCGCCGCCGCCAGCCGGGCCACGGTGCTGATCACCGACGTCTCGCTGGTCGCGATGGCGATCATCTGGGGCGTGAACTTCAGCGTCGTGAAGTACGGCGCCGGCCAGGTCGCGCCCCTGGTGTTCAACTCGGCCCGCGTCCTGCTGGCGGCGGCGGCGCTGTCGCTGCTCGCGTTCCTGCCGCGGCCGGCGCCGATCACGCGCCGCGACATCGGCGCGCTGCTGTTGCTCGGCGTGCTGGGCAACGGGGTGTACCAGTGGCTGTTCATCGAGGGCGTGGCGCTGACGCGCGCCGGCGACGCGGCGCTCGTGGTCGCCGCCTCACCGGCGCTCATCGCGCTCGTCAGCCGGCTGCGCGGCGAGGAGCGCGTGACCGCCCGGGCCGTGGCGGGCATCGCGCTGTCGGTGCTCGGTATCGGGTTCGTGGTCTACAGCGGCACGCGGGTCGTGGTGAAGGGCGCGTCGGTGAAGGGCGACCTGCTGGTGCTGGCCGGCTCGGCAAGTTGGGCCGTGTATACGGTGTGGCTCGCGCCGTACACGCGGCGCGTGGATGGGATCACGCTCTCGACGTACACGATGCTGGGCGGGGCTATCATGCTGGGGCTGATCTCGGCGCCGGAACTCGCCCGCGTGTCGTGGAGTACCGTATCCACCGGCGCCTGGGTGGCCATCCTCTACAGCGGGCTCGGTTCGCTCGTCCTGGCGTATCTCTTCTGGTACCGCGGGGTCCGGGTGATCGGCCCCACGAAGACCGCGATGTATTCCAACCTGCAGCCGCTGGTCGCGCTGATCGTCGCCTGGATCATGCTCGGCGAACACCCCACGCCCTGGCAGGGCGTGGGGGCCGGGTGCATCATGGCCGGCCTCCTGCTCACTCGCGCATGAAACTCGTTCTCTTCGACATCGACGGCACGCTGCTCAACAGCGACGGAGCCGGACGCCGCGCCATCCAGCGCGCGCTCGTGGAATCGTTCGGCACCGCCGGCCCCGAGCAACACTGGTTCGACGGCAAGACCGATCCCCAGATCGTCTTCGAGTTGATGACGGCCGCGGGCGTCGAGCGGGTCACCATCGAAGCGCGCCTCGAGACCGTCTTCGCGCGCTACGTGGAACTGCTGCGCGACGAGATCGCCACGCCGGCGCATGCACCCTCCACGTATCCCGGCGTCGCAGCGTTGCTCGACGCCCTCGAGGCCATGGACGACGTGATGCTTGGCCTGCTCACCGGCAACGTGGAACCGGGCGCCCAGGTGAAGCTCGGCGCCGTGGGCATCGCACCCGGGCGGTTCCGCGTGGGGGCGTTCGGGTCGGACCACGCCGTGCGCGCCGAACTGCCGGCCATCGCCCGCGCCCGGGCCATGGCGCTGCTCGGACACGATCTGCCTGGCCACGCCGTGACCGTGATCGGCGACACCCCGGCCGACCTCACCTGCGGACGCGGCGTCGGTGCGCGCGCCTTCGGCGTCGCCACCGGCCGCTACTCGGAGCGCGAACTCCGCGCCTACGAACCGGTGGCCGTGTTCGCCGACTTCGCCGACACCGCGGCCGTGGTCCGGGCCATCCGCGACGCATGAGTCACGCCGCCGAGCGCGCGATGCGATCCGATGCCTGAGCGCGACACGACGTTCGACGCCCGCCTCGACGTGGCGCCGCGCGCCGGCGTGATCGTGCGCGTGACCGCCGACCACGTCACGGTGACCCGCGCCGACGGACACGAGGAGCACCGGCTGCACGTGGACGACGTGGCCGAGGTGCGCCGCGCGGACGATCGCGTGGAGATCGTGCCGGCGCGCGGCGCCCGCGTGGCCGTGACCAGCGACCGCGCCGCCGAACTCGACGCCGCGCTCGTCGCGGCGTGCCGCGCGCTCCCCGAACTGACCCGCGCGCTGCACTCGCTCGGCGCGTCGCGCGCGAGCGCCCACGCGGCCCGCCAACGCGAATTCTTTGCGCCGCTGCTCGACGCGCGGCGCCGGGCCGAGGACTCGGTGGCCCGCGCCGACGTCATCGCGGCGTTCGACCCCGACCGGATGAGTCGCGCGTTCGACGCCTACCTGGCCGCGCTCACCAGCCGCAGCGCCGATGAGCGGCCGGCGGCCCGGCGCGCCTTCGCCGCGCGGGCCGACGAGGCCGCCGAGCCGTTGTACCGGGCAATCGCCGAGTTGCGGCGCACCGGCCCCGCCGCCGCCCATCCGCCGGATGACGCGCGGCTGGCCACCTGGCGCGAGTGGACCTCCACCCTCCAGCGGCTGTTCGCGGCCGCCGATCGCAGCTGGGTGCGACTCCAGCCGAGCGGCCTCGGCGGCTCCGGCCCGGGCGTCGCGTGACCAGGGCCCGCCCGCCCCGGCACCACGGCTGGAACTGCCAGCCCAATCCCGATACATTTTCTCGGCAATGAGATTCGTACGGATTATCGGCTGCGCCCTCGTGGCCCTGGTATTCGCTGCGCCGCGCCTGGCGGCACAGGAACACCCGGCGCGGCGCATGGCCAACATCGTCAGTGTGGCGGTGGAAGAGTACGGCAAGGGCGTGGACGAGCAGGGGCGGCTCAAGGCGCCGTCGGAGTACCAGGAAGCGGTGGGCTTTCTGGACGACGCGCGCGACATCGCCGACCGGCTCACGGGGGATCGGGCGAACGCGGCGCGGCCGATTCTCGACTCGATCATCACGGCGGCGCAGGCCCACCGGCCCCCCAGCGAACTCGGTGCGCTCGAGCGCCGGTTCGCGGCATCACTGGGCAGCGACGGCGCGCTGCAACTTCCGGTCGCGGCTCTCGACCTGGCGCAGGGGAAGTCGATCTACGATCGCACGTGCGCCCAGTGTCACGGCGTCACGGGTCACGGTGACGGTCCGCAGGCGGCGCTGCTCGATCCCAAGCCGGTGCCGCTGGGCGATCCCAAGGTCGTGGCCAGCGTGACGCCGGCGATCATGTATCGCATCGCCTCGGTGGGCGTGTCGGGCACGCCGATGGTGGGGTTCGCCGGCGCGCTCACGCCACAACAGCGCTGGAACGTGGTGTCGTACATCATCTCGCTGCGCGCCACGCCGGCACAGGTGGCCGATGGCGAGGGACTGTACCTGCAGCAGTGCGCGTCGTGTCACGGCCCCACGGGCGCCGGCGATGGCATGTACGCGCACAGTCTGTCCAAGCTGCCGCCGGAGATCGGCACATTCGCATGGCAGGTGGGGCGCACCGACGACAGTCTGGCGCGCATGGTGCACGGCGGGGTGCCCGGCACGTCGATGCCGGGCGCGCCCATGCTCACCGACGCGCAGGTGCGCGCCCTGGTGTCGTACGTGCGCACGCTCCCCGCCAAGAATGCGGGGACCACGACCGTCGCGTCGGCGGCCGACACCGGGGCGACGGGCGCGGCGCGCAACGTGACGGCGCTGCTCGAGCAGGCGCTGGCGTCGGTGCGGCTGGGGCGGGCCGCCGAAGCCGGCGACAAATCGTTCGACGCGTACCTGGCATTCGAGCCGCTCGAGGGGCCCGCGCGGGCCAAGAATCCCGGGCTCGTGGCGCGCATGGAGAAGTTGTTCGGCGACTTCAAA
>Ga0307375_10005292_pt1 | contig 12129 bp, 8 predicted proteins | sample TR1MG_FD_202531 | JGI IMG/M metagenome (GOLD analysis project Ga0307375, IMG submission 202531) | Soil microbial communities from Risofladan, Vaasa, Finland - TR-1 | ecosystem: Environmental > Terrestrial > Soil > Coastal area > Acid sulfate soil | place: Finland: Risofladan, Vaasa | collected... | reverse complement strand
CAAACCGATGTCTTTCGGCCTGTTCCAGAACTACCCGAACCCGGCGCGGGACGATACGGTCTTCAAGTACACGCTGCCGGCTCGCGCGGAAGTGGAGCTGGTGGTGTACGACCTGAGCGGCCGCCGCGTCGCGACGGTAGCGAAGGACGTCCGGGAGGCCGGCGTATACGAGGAGCGGTACAGCCTGACGGACGACGGCGGGAAGCCGCTGCCGGCGGGCGTATACCTGTACCGCCTGAGTGCCGGCGCCGACGTCGCGACCAAGAAGATGGTAATAGCTCGCTAAGCCGCGGGCGAACGTAGACCTAATAAGGAGCAAACGAGCTAAAAAAACAAATCCCCAGGAGGAAACATAAATGGGAAAAAGACTTCTGCTCTTGGTTGCGGCCGCGGCGATAATCGTGAGTTTGGGATGCGAGGAAGACCAAGAAATACAAGTCTGGTCGCAGGCCCAGTGGACGGCCGAAGGTTGGAGGCTCTGGCGTAGCGCCGATTACGAAGCGGCGGAGACGGCGTTCGGGAACGCGCTTAAAGTGGACCCGTACTACGCGGAAGCTCACGGCGGCTTGGGTTGGACCTATATGCGGATGCAAAACATGGAGGAGGCCGCCAACGTCTTCGAGGACGCCATCATGGTGAGCGAGCAACCCGGCGCTAAGGTTGAGATTAAGCAAGTGATTTACATGGGCGCGGCGGCGGCGTACGAAGCTTTAGACGAGTACGGGTTATCCGCCGAACGCGGCAAGTACATGGTTAACAAACTCGACGGCCAAACCTTCGCGTTTAAACAAGCGGTCGAAGATGGTGCGGCCCCGACGATTACCGGCTACGACTTGTACATCATACTGGCGCTCGATTATTACGGGTTGGGCGAAACCGGCGACTGCGTATGGGCGATTAATAAAATGCGTGGCATGGTCAAAGAGCCCGCCGACTACAAATTCAAGAACTGGAAAGAGACCACGACCGAGATCGAACGGTTAATCGGCAAAGACCCCTCGTAGCCCATAGCCGACATCCTTTGAACCTTCCGCGGGCAGGGAACTATCCCTGCCCCTTTCTTGTAGCGGTACGGAACGACGTACGGCGTAACTGCTCGTGAAGAGGTTTTTAACCGTCGGTAATTCGGGCCGCGCGCTCCTCGCAGGGTACGGCAAGGCCGCGGGGTCGAGTAAGGATGCCGCGAGTCGGCGTGAGCGGCACGACCGGTAGCTCGCGCGTGATTTCGCCGCGAGCAACGCGTCGTGAGTGGCGCCGAAATAGCTTGACGCGGGCGTATCCAATTATTAAAATCATAATTAACGTCAATCCAAGGAGCGGGCGGATATGAAGAAAGCATATTTTATGATGGCCGTGGTCGGCGCGTTCCTGGTCGGGTTTTTCGTCGCTTGCGGGGACGAGCTCTACAGCTCGAATATACAGCGTATCGTATACGAGGTTTCCGAGGCTAACGTGACGGCGGCCGGCGGTTACATAGACGTTCCCGTTTTGCACGTCGGTACCGCGGGTAAGAGCGGCGCCGGTGAGATGGCGTCGGTCGTCGTTTACGGCAACGGCCGCGGTGCGAACAACCGATGGACCATGCTCACGAGCACCGTATTACAAGAAGGCCGGGTATGGATCGAACGCCTTGAATACGAATCTTATTACTACCGCGTCGTAGTCGTATATTAGCGGTCGATAGGGTGGTATACGCAAACTTCCGCGGGCCGTAAAATGAAGAAAGGAAAACATGGTTAAAAAACTCCTCGCGATCGGGATCGGTACGGCGTGCGTCGCTTCGGCGGCCTTCGGCGGCTGGCCTTGCGCCGCCGAGGATACGAGCGCTTATAGGATAGAGGCTGCGGAGAAGGCGGGGCGGCTCAGCCGCGACGAAGCGCTTATGTATAAATTCATGGCGCTTTACGAGTGTTATCGGGACGAGCTCCCGGCGGCGTACCGCGGCGAATGGTACGCCCCGCAACCGTGGAGCTGCGGGACGCCCGTCGTTATGGAGATACGGCGGCGCTGGCCGCGGATGGACCCGGCGGTCAAAGTTAAGCTGCGGGAAATTTGTGGCTTGGGGAAGGACGAAGACGACTTATTCCGACGGTACCGCAGGTGTTCGTGGGGCGACTCCAGCTACAGCGGCATCAAAGTCCACACGTACGATACGCCGGAAGGGAATTATAAAGTCCATTACGTTCTCGAGGGTCCAAACAAACTGACGGACCCGTCGGACCCCAACCGAAACGGCGTTCCCGATTGCGTCGAAAAATTGGGAGCCGACTTGGAGAGGGCTTTCGGCCAGTATTCCCTCGATAAGTGGTATTACCATCCCGACCCGGAGAACCAGAAATATTTCCCGCTGAAGGACCGCTATGAGGAACTCGAGTGGCCTTCCGAAGACAGCGATTACGGCGGCGACGACCGCTGGGACGCTTACCTGGGACGACTGAGCGGCGGCGTCGGCGGCCTGGCGTACGGCGACCAGTCGTTCCCGGAAACGTACCGCGACGACTTTTCCGGTTACATGAACTTGCGGAATAGCTATACCGCGCCGCCGGGCGGCGGCTTCGGCGAGCCCGTCATCTCGGCGCACGAATTCATGCACGTTACGCAGTTTATGATCGACGTCGCGACGCCCACGTGGTACCTCGAGGCCAGCGCCATGTGGAGTGAGGATACGGTATACCCCAACGCCGCCGACCCCCGCGGCCGCATGAATACTTACCTCGCCAACACCCTGAGAGCTCTCGACAATACCGGGGACGGCGGGTACATCGCCTGCATTATCAACTTCTTCTTGCGGGATTACTGTTGGCGCTATTGGCGGCCGCCGTCGTGGAAGCGTATTGAGGGCGACCTCACTCCCCGCGAAGTCTGGCGCGCGCTCGCCCGAGGAGATGAATGGTATACCAACGACCCGAAGGTCAACCGGGGCCCGGTCGATTCCATAGATTACGTAATACGTTACTACAACCCGGGACACAGCTACGTGCCCGGCGACGCTTTTAAGAAAGCGTTCGAAACTTGGACCAACTGGAATTGGTTCACCGGGCAGTCGCGGGACGACGGCAAACATTACCGCTGGGATTACTCGGAAGTAGGTTTACAGAATAAATGGGCCCGGTCCGAGTTGCCCTTGATTAAATACGAACCGTCTTACACGTACTGGATGAACCACTTAGGCCACGGCTTCTACTATTTCGAGGGCACGCCCGCCTGGCCCGCCGCCGTCTTCACTTTCGAAGGCCATCCCACAAACCCCGAGCAGTCCAAAGACTGGGGCGGCTCGATGTTGGTTACGAAAAACGGGAAGACCTGGACCGACCTCGGCGGCACACCCGGCGTAGCTTCGGCGATGTTCTCTCCGGGAGACAGGGGTATAATCCAAGTACGTAATCCCGGCCGGTACGAAGGACTCGTGATGATAATCAACAACGTGTCGGATACCGGGAGCGGCCTAAGGTTCAACTACTCGGCATACGGTACCGACGACGTCAGGTCTCCCGGCGTTGCCGTGGGCGTCGCGAGGCCGCACGCTAACCCCGATTACATCGAGTTGCTGGTCGGTGCCGACGAAAATCTCTTCGGAGCGCCCGACGCGGGCGTATTCTTCACTCCCCGCCGGGGTGAGGAGCGCGCCGGCGCGGTAACGATGGCCGGGACCAAGAAGAGTTATATCGGCACGTTCGTGGTCGAGCCCGGCGAAAACGGTTCCGGTTGGTTCGAATGGCGCGCCGCCGACGAAGCCGGCAACATCGTATCGGGCAAAAAGGAGTTCAGCGCGGGTTTCTTGGCGGCGGGCGGGGGTACGGTGGGCGGCGAGTGCGCGTCGCTCAGGTTACCCGCCGGCGCCGTAGCCGAGCCGACGTTGTTTTCGGTCGTCCCGGCGCCTGAGAAGGCGGGTGTCGTAGCGGCGGTCGCGGTCGCCCCCGCGGCCGGCGAAGAACCGGCGCCCGAGACCGTAGGGCCGGCGTACGAATACGGTCCCGGGTGGGCGCGGCTGGCGAAGCCGCTCGAGGTGACGCTGTCGTACGAAGGCCTGGAAGTCACGCGCGAGGACTATCTCTCCATCTACCGTTGGACCGGCTCGAGCTGGGAAGACCTGGGCGGTACGGTCGACAAGCGGAACCGCCGCGTGGTGGCGGTGGCGGACGGCCTCGGCAAGTTCATCCTGGGATACGGCGAGAAGAAGAACACGACGCCGCCCTCGGGCAAACCGATGTCTTTCGGCCTGTTCCAGAACTACCCGAACCCGGCGCGGGACGATACGGTCTTCAAGTACACGCTGCCGGCTCGCGCGGAAGTGGAGCTGGTGGTGTACGACCTGAGCGGCCGCCGGGTCGCGACGGTAGCGAAGGACGTCCGCGAGGCCGGCGTATATGAGGAACGGTACGGCCTGATGGACGACGGCGGGAAGCCGCTGCCGGCGGGCGTGTACCTGTACCGCCTGAGTGCCGGCGCCGACGTCGCGACCAAGAAGATGGTTGTAGTGCACTAGGGCGGGCGTGTGACGGCGATAGGCTGGGCCCCGTCCTCAGGGCGGGGCCTTTTAACGTACAAAACGGGTAGTTCGCGGGTCGCATCGTCCGGCGGCGTTAAAAAAACGCTTGACTTTGGTTCCTCGTTTAAATATACTACGTTTTAGAAGAGCTGACGCCGAGCCGAGGAGGCAAAGCGTCTACAATTGAATATCGGCCTGGGGCGTACGGAAGGCGGTGAAAAGCCGCCGCGGCCCCGCCACTGTAAGCGGTTACGAAAGCCGGCATTTATGCCACTGGGAAACCGGGAAGGCGCCGGCCGGTAGGATGACCCGCGAGCCAGTAAACTTGGCCTCAGGCTGCTTGTCCCCGGCGGAAGCCGGGTAGACCCCTACGACGGGTAGGGCGACAAGATTACTAAGTAATCGCGCCGGCCGTCGGGCCGGCTTTTTTTATGGTCAAAAAGGGATACCGCGCGTTTCTGGTTACGGCGGCCGTCGCCGCGGCCTTGGCGGCTTGCGGCAAACCCGCGCCGCGGCGGGTAACCGAGGAGACGAGGTCGTTTCGGGACGACCTAGGCCGCGACGTCGACGTTCCCGTCGCGCCGCGCCGCATAATTTGCACGTCGCCCGAGATGACGGAAATCCTGTTCGCCCTCGGCGCCGGGGGGCGCGTCGTAGGCGTCGTGCGGGGCTGCGATTGGCCGCCGGCGGCGCGCGAGCTGCCGTCGGTGGGTGATTTCTCGAACGTTTCGTTGGAGCGGGTCGCGGCGCTCGAGCCGAACTTGGTAATCGCGGCGGGCCACGAGCAAAACCGCATCGTCGCCCAACTCGAGCGCCTGGGGGTCCCTACGGTCGCTTTCCTCGCCCCCGATATCGCGAGCGTTAGACGCAACGTCAAGGCCGTCGGGGCCATAGTGGGGGAGGAGGCGAAGGCGGCCGAACTCGTCGCGGCGTTTGACGAGAAAATAAGCGCCATAACCTCGGAAGCGGAAAAGGTGCCCTTAGGAGATAGGCCGCGGGTATACCTCGAGATATGCCCCGAGCCGCTGATGACCGTTGCCGAAGGGTCGTTCGTGCGCGACGCCATCGTCTTGGCCGGCGGCGTAAACGTCGGCGCGGGGCTGCCGCGGCCGTATTCGCGCATCGAGGCCGAGGTCGTCATCGCCCGCGACCCCGAGGTGATCGTCTTGTGCCACGGCGGGACGACGGCCGCGGACGTAGCGGCCCGTACCGGTTGGGGTCAAATAACCGCCGTTAGAGAGAAGAAAATCTGCGAGTTAAATCCGGATTTAATTTTACGCGCCGGCCCTCGGTTGGCCGAGGGGGTGGCGGCGCTATACCGCATATTTTACCCCGAACGCGCCGAAGGGGAGGGTATCGGTGAATCGTAAGGTCGCGACGTTCGTCACCCTCGGCTGCGGCCTACTGGCCGTGTGCGCCGCTTCGGCGTTGATGGGGCCGGGGCTCGGGCCCGCGGCGTCGGCGCGCGCACTGGGAAAACTATTCGCGGGCGGCGTCCTCCCGGCGGACGAGTACGCGATTATCGTGGTACGTATGACGAGGTTGGCTGCGGCCCTTTGCGTCGGCGTCGCGTTGGCGACGGCGGGGACGTCGCTCCAGGCGCTACTCCGCAACCCGTTGGCGGACCCGTATATATTGGGGATTGCCGCCGGCGGCGGCTTCGGCGCCGCGGTCGCGACGGCGTTGGGCTTAGGCGGCGGCTTGGCGGCGTTTTCGGCGGTCAACGTCTTCGCTTTCGCGGGCGCCCTCGCGGCCGTAATGGCCGGGTTCGTCGTGGCCCGCGCCGCGGGCATACTCTCCGTGCACGCGCTCCTCCTCGCGGGCGTAATGGTGGGCGCGTTCTTCACGTCGTTGATTTTATTGGTACTCGCCGTCGTGCCGGCTCGAGACCAGCACGCGGTTTTTTTGTGGCTAATGGGCGACCTCGCGAGCCCCGACATAACGCCCGTAAAGGTCGGCTTCACCGCGGCCGTCGTCGTCTTGTGCAGCGGCGTACTGTTCTTGCTCGCGCGGCCGTTGGACATCATCGCCCTCGGCGAGGAAAGCGCGTTCCATTTGGGCCTTTCGGTAGAGAAGTTCAAGTTGCTGGTTTTGGGGTGCGCGGCGCTCGCGACGGCGTCGGTGGTCGCTTTGGCCGGGCCTATCGGCTTCGTCGGCATCGTCGTGCCGCACGCGCTGCGCCGTATAATCGGGCCGCGCCACTTACCGCTTCTGGCCGCGGCGGCGGCGGGGGGCGCGGCCTTGGTGGCCGTCGGCGATACGCTCGTGCGGGTAACGGCGGATTATTTCAATATGCCCATCGTCCCGGTCGGGGTTTTTACGGCGCTGGTGGGGGCGCCGTATTTCCTGGTGATATTACGGAAGAAGGGGTACTGATTTGGCCGCGCCCTTAGTAGAAGCGTTGGACGTTTACTTCTCCTGGCCTACGGGGCCGGCGGTGAAGGGCGTCAGCTTCGCCGCGGCCGCGGGCGAGATGGTAGCGGTCGTCGGCCCCAACGGCGCCGGCAAGAGTACGCTCTTGCGTTTGCTTTCGGGTTATTTGAAACCGGACCGGGGCGAGGTCCGGTTGGCGGGGCGGGATATCGGCCGGTACGGCCGGCGCGACGTCGCCCGGCTTGCCGCGTTCGTCCCGCAATACAGCGAAGTGAACTTACCGTATACGGTGGCCGAGTTGGCCATGCTCGCCCGGTACGCGCGGCTGGGGCCGTTTAGGCCGGCGGGCGGCCGCGACCGCGACGTCGTAGCGGAGGCGCTCGAGCTCACCGGCGTCGCGTACCTGGCGGACCGGCCGGTTAGCCAACTCTCCGGGGGCGAGTTTCAAAGGACCGTGCTCGCCCGGGCGCTCGCCCAGGAGCCGGCCCTTATTTTCTTGGACGAACCGACGGCCCACCTCGACATATCGCACCAGGTTCAAATATTCTCGTTGTTAAAACGCCTTAACGCGCGCCGCGGTTTGACCGTTATCGCGGTCCTCCACGACCTCAATATGGCCGCGGCGCATTTCCCGCGGGTCGTCCTGCTGGCTTCGGGCGAAGTCGAGGCGGACGGCGTTGCGGACGAAGTGTTGGCGGAAGATAAGTTGTCGAAGGTTTACGGTTGTATCGTAAAAACGCGAACCGTGGAAGGTAGGAGGTTCGTATTTCCGGAATTACAACAATAGGAGGAGGTTGGACGATGGGTAAGTTGCGCATTATTTGTATCATCGGGATAACGGCATCGTGGACGGTCCTCGGCGGCGCCGCCGCTGGCGTCGAAGTAGACGAGGAAGATATCTTCCCCGGCGACCCGATCGTAATTACGGCCATAGGCGAACCCGCCCGCGAGTCCGAGGTTCCGTTCGGCATAAGCGCCGTGACGGCGGAAGAGCTGCAGCTCCTCGCCGCGGAGAATTTGGCGGAAGGGCTCGTGCGGGCCGAAGGCGTCTACGTACGCGAGTACGGCGGGCCCGGGGCGAGTGCGACGTTGTCGATGAGGGGAGGGTTCGCGAAACAGACGCTCGTTATGGTGGACGGCCAACCGGTGAACAGCCACCAGGGCGGCGAGGTGGACTTCAACGCCGTAACGTTGGAAGACGTCGAGAGGGTGGAAGTGATGGCCGGGCCGTCGTCGGCCCTTTACGGCGCCAACGCGACGGCGGGCGTCGTGAACGTCATTACGCGCGGCGTGCCGGCCGAGCCGACGGTGACGTTCGGCGGCAGGTACGGCACTTACAACGGCGTCGGGACCGCGGTCGAGGCGGGGGTGCCTTTCGGCAGGATCGGCGTGACCGGCGGCGGCAATTACCGTCGTTCCGACGGCTTCCGTGGAAACGACGATTACGAGGGCGAAGGCGGGCACCTCAAACTCTCTTACGCGTTAACCGAGGAGGCGACCTTGTCGGCCCGCGGCCAATATCAGACCTCCGAGTTGGGCGTTCCGGGTTCGCTTTCGTACCCGACGCCGGGCGCCCGCCAGGAAGACGAGTTCGCCGGCGCGAACGTAGGTTTCGACGGGGCGTTAGGCGAAGGGTGGTCTGCGGAAGGGCGCGTTTACGGTAAAAACCAGAAACGACACTACGTCGACCCGGCTCCGATACCACCCGTGGACGATACGCACCGCAACAACGCGGTCGGCGGCCGGGGCGTCGTCTTCCGCCAAATAACGTCTTGGAATCGAGGGGCCCTCGGCGGCGAACTCGAGAGAGAGGCGACCGACAGCACGGCGATAGGCAAACGCGACGGTACGACGTGGGCCGTTTTCGGCCAAGAGGACCTACGCTTCGACGAGTTGACGACCGTTTTCGGGGTCCGTTACGATTCCTCCGGGATCTACGGCGAGGCTGTATCCCCCCGATTGGGCGTAAGGTATCGTTTCAACGACTACTTGAGCGCGCGCGCGTCGGGGGGGCGGGGCTTCCGGGCGCCTACCTTCGACGAGCTCTTCTGGCCGGACACTGGTTACGGCCCCGGCAACCCGGACCTTAAGCCGGAGTACTGCTGGTCATACGAGGCCGGGCCGACGTTGCGGTGGGGCCCTTATTTTAAAGTCGACGTGATTTACTTCTATTCTAATTACGACGACCTGATAAGCGGTTGGCCGCCGGACAACGTCTCCCGGGCGTTCATACGCGGCGGCGAGGTCGGCTTCCGGGCGGCGCCGCTGCCCTCGCTGCGGGGGCTGCAGCTCGACGCGACGGCCACCTTCCTCCAGACCAAAGATAGGGAGACGGACGAGCAGCTGGACTATAGGCCGGTACATACCGAGTTCGCCGAGTTGCGCTACCGGCACGACTTCGGCGACGGCGCGTTCGCGCTGACGCCGTCGGTTTCGACGGAACTGGTAGGCCGGCAGCAGTATACCGACTACGACCCGGTAACGTTCGAGCCGTTCAAGGTCTGGCTGGACGCGTACGCGCTTCTGAACGCGCGGCTGGCCTTCAAGGTTTATTACGCGGAGGTCTACGTCGCCGGTAAAAACTTGGCCGATAAGACGTACCAGACGATTTACGATTACCCGATGCCGGGCCGTACTTTGTACGGAGGCGTAACGGTTACGTTGTAGCGGGGGGGATTGACGTGAAGCCGGCCTGCGGGCCGGCTTTTTTGTAGCGGCTAGGCGTATTCTATTTTAATATGTTCGGCGATGCGGCAAACCGTCAAAGCGGTTCTCGCCGCCGCGGCCGTGGCCGCCGCGGGAACGGCGTTTGTTTTATTATACGCGAGATATTCCCCCGGGGAATCGAGCGTGTTCGTCGTCGTCCTGGGTAAGTTGTGGCACCTGGGCCTGTTCCTTTTTTTCTGGTTAGCGGTATACGCCGTAGGCCGCGGCGTCCAAAAGCTCGTCCTCGGTCGTTCGGCCGGACCTCCGGAAATCGCCGTAGCCTTCGGCGTGGTGGCATTCGTGGCCTTGGCGTTCCTTATGTGCGCGGTCCGGTTGGCGTACGTTTGGGTTGCGCGGGGCTTCATAATCTCGGCTGCGGTCGCGGGGGTCGCGATTTTACGGGGCGAATTCGGCCGCGCGCCGGGACGGTTTAGGAAGTGGCTCGGCGATTTGGGGTTATCCACCGCGGCGCTCGTTGCGGGGGTTGCGGTGCTCGCGGCGCCGGTAGCGCTGACCGCGGCCCACCCTCCCACGTACGTCGACGCGTTGGTGTACCACCTCGCCGTTCCCAAGGCGTACGCGGCCGCGCACGGGTTCACGTACCTCGCGTATAACGCCTACGCCTCTATGCCGCTGGGAGGGTCGCTGTTTTACCTCTGGCCTTACTTGTGGGACGGCCTTATCGCCGCCAACGCTTGCCACCTCGTCGCGACGTTGCTCGCGGTCTCGTTGACCTATCGCCTCGCGCGGCGCTGGCTTAGCCAATTCTACGCCGCGCTGGCCGGGGCTTTCGTAATCCTGACGCCGGTCGTTTTTATTTCAATGGGCGGTGCCCAAAACGACCACTTCCTCGTTTTATTCGTAGTCGCCGCCCTTTACGAATATTTTAAAATCGAAGAAACCGGACCGCGAGCGAGGGCGCGCCGCTGCGTATCCGCCGGCCTGTTCGTGGGCGCGGCGCTCGCCGTGAAATATTCGGCCGTCGCCGCGTTGGCGGCTCTCGCGGTAATTTTCTTCTACGATATTTCGCGGAAGCGGGTGCGGCTCCGCGACGGCGTTATTATATTCGCCGTTGCCGTCGCGGTTTTCATACCTTGGTTGGCCAAAGCGTACGTCGAACAGGGCAACCCGGTTTTCCCCGTTTGTTACGACTTTTTCGGCGGCCGCGGTTTTACGCCGGAGCAGGCGGGACGGGTCGCGTCCTGGCTAACGGGTATGGGGCGGGGCCGGGGTTTCTTAGACTACGTACTGTTACCGTACCGGATATCGGTTCAGGCCGGCGCGATGTACGAGGACTTCGCCGGTAAATATTTGCCGTTTCTACTTCCGCTGGCGGCGTTGGGAGCGGTCTTTTTCCGCCGGGGAGGTCGAGTCGTAGCGTTCGGTTGGATTTACCTCGCGGCCTGGGCTTTCGGGCCGCAGCAATTGAGGTTTCTGGACGGCGCGCTTCCGGCGCTTGCGATCGCCGCGGCCGGGGCCCTCGGCGTTGCGGACGGCGCGTATACTACTTGGGTGAGGAGAGCGTCGCGAGCGGTAGTCGCGGCGGCCGTTATTTTCGTAGCGGCGGTCACGGTCGGGCCCGCGGATTTCGCCATGTTGCCGCGTCACCTTTATTTGGGCGGTATGCCTCAACGGGAGTTCCTGCGCCGGTGGGTCGCCTTCTACCGGGCGCAGGAGTTTATGAACGAGCAATTACCGTCGGATGCGAAGGTTTTACTTCTATATTATAACCAGACGCTGTACCTCGAGCGGCCTACCGCGTATGACTCGTTTTTAAACGCGTCCGCGCTACTACTGGCCGCGGAGAAGACCCGCGACGAGGCCGAGCTTTACGACCTCGTCCGGAGCTGGGGCGTGACGCACATCCACGTTTACCAGTACGGCGAACCGCGGCTCGAGGGGTTTTATTCGGCGGAGGCGGTCGAACGGGTGCACGCGTTCGCATCCCGCTTCGGCGTCGTGTTGTACGAGGACCCTTACGGTAAGGTTTACGAGTTGATATAAGCGGCCGGAAGGCCGGTATTTATGGATTTTGACGTAAAGAGGGCGTTGCCGTTAGCGGCCGTGGTGGCCGTTTGCGCGTTATTCGTGGCGTTGAGCGTCGCGGCGCCGCGGGAGGGGCTCAACGCTTTCGACGTACTCGCCGGCAAGTTGTGGCATCTCGCGCTATTCCTCGTTTTCTGGTTCGCGGTGTACGCATTAGGGCGGGGCGTCGTGAAGTTATTATTCGGGCGTCCGGCGTGGCCGCCGGACCTGGTATGGGCATTAGGCGTAGCGGCGGCGGTCGTATCGGCGTTCGCGTTATGCGCCGTAGGCCTGGCGTACGGTTGGTTGGCGAAAGCGCTGGTAATCATAGCGGCGGCGGCGGGCGTAGTTCTTTTGAGGAAAGAGCTCGCGCGCGTTCCCGGAAGGGTAAGGCGGTGGCTGGCCGAGATGGAGACGTCGTCGGCGGCGTTGGTCGTCGGGACCGCGGCGCTGGCGCTGCCGATCGCGCTTAACGCGGCCGTACCGGCGTTTTACTGGGACGCGCTCACGTACCACCTGGCGGTGCCGAAGGCGTA
>Ga0307375_10005287_pt1 | contig 12132 bp, 8 predicted proteins | sample TR1MG_FD_202531 | JGI IMG/M metagenome (GOLD analysis project Ga0307375, IMG submission 202531) | Soil microbial communities from Risofladan, Vaasa, Finland - TR-1 | ecosystem: Environmental > Terrestrial > Soil > Coastal area > Acid sulfate soil | place: Finland: Risofladan, Vaasa | collected... | reverse complement strand
AATCCCAATTCAAAACGGTGTGTACGTTGGTTCAGTCGTCTGTTGATGCCATGGATGATGAGGCAAGGAAGAAGGCGAATGCCTGGGGGAGGAACATAGGAAATGTCCCTGAACCGTCTCCAGGTCTCCTTCTTACCAGTCCTCTCGCCATGGCTGTCCCCCACGCACCAACCTCAGTCAATGGATTCACTCTCCCACCCCCTGTGATTGAACTTCTCGATAAGGCCATTGGAAATGAGATCGTGGATTGCGTTGCGCTCCGGTGCAAAAGGCCGCAAACTCAAGCTCTCATGACGCACTTCCATGAGTACGTTTCCAACACTGCATAGGTCGCAATGCATCAAACTGATAGATCGAAGTCATTCTAACTTGGGTTTTGCTCAGTCGACTCTTTGGCAAGGAGCAGACGCAGAACGTCGCTTGTCTTCTCAAGTTCGATGACCTTCCTGAACCTGAATCACTCTTAATCTTGGATCCATCGGTATTTCCAGGTAGCTTTAGTGACTTGGATCGATCTATTCTCCAAGATACTCTTGCTACAGTTGAATCGTTTGGAATTCTGCTCGATTTTGAGCACCGAACCGTCGATTGGTTGCTCTCCTATTACCTCCCTCATATTCCGAATATTGTCAACTCTTTTGAGACAATAGGACATATAGCACACATGAATTTGCGTGGAGACGAGATGCTGAAGGCTAAGTACACGATTGGAGCGATCATCTTGGAGGTTCGTCCCGTTTCAGTCTTCATTACCCTCATTCGTTGTTTCTAATCCTCTTTTATGATGTGATACTCATGGTTGTAGAAAAATAGAGATAAGGGCATCCGAACAGTGGTAAACAAAGTCGGCCATGTGGATAATGAATTCCGCGTCCTTCCAATGGAGTTGCTCGCTGGAGATCCCGATACGCTGGTGGAAGTTCTAGAATGTGGTTGCAATTTTGAGTTCGATTTCAAGGACGTGTTTTGGAACTCGCGATTGGTGGGAGAGCACCACAGAATTGTTCAGCTGATGAAGCCCACCGACGTGGTCTGTACGTGTGGCACACACTCTCTTTGAGGATTCCATGAGTGCTTTTCGCACGAGCTAACCCTTTTCTGTCAATTTTGGACTGCAATAGGTGACATGTTTGCAGGAGTTGGTCCGTTTGCGGTGCCTCTTGCAAGGCGTGGTATTCGTGTATATGCCAACGATTTGAACCCTAGCTCGTATGAATGGTTGCTCGTCAATGCGAAGAAGAACATGGGCAGGCGCAAGCAGGCTTTGTTGGCGTGCACTTGCTTGGATGGTCGCGAGTTTGCCAGGCAGTTGATTCAGAAGGAAGGTACGAATATCACCCATGTGCTCATGAATCTGCCCAAATTGGCCCCAGAGTTCTGTGATGTGTTTGTAAAGCTCTTTCCGAAGGGTTACTCGCCATTGCCAAGAGTACACGTCTACTGCTTTGGAACTGGCACGACGCCGGAGGCGATGGAGGCGAGGGCGCTCGAGAGGATTCAAACCGCTCTTGGTGGCGTCACACTTGAAAGGCCTGATCTCCAGGTACTGAAAGTCAGACAAACATCGACGAACACATTGGAATTTTGCATCAGCTTCACAGTACCCTCTGTAATTGCGTACATGGACTAGATCCGGTCCCGGGGATCGAGAACGATCACTCCTACCTCCCTCCCTCACACCTACGCGACATACTCAAAGTTGGAATTAGTTCTATTTGTACATAAACTGGAACTTGAAGAAGTATCTGAACTTGATCTGCCCAATGTCGTAGACGATGAACTCGTTGTAGAGGAGATCGGACTTCTTCACATTGTGGCTCGGAACGAGGTGTCCCAGTGGTACTTGCACTCCATCATCGAGTGTGACCATCTCCTTTGGGTCAGGCTCAGAAAGACCAACGCCCTTGCAAGATTGGAACTTGGGAGGGAGCTGTTTGATGAAGTCCGCGGCAGTTCGGTCGTACGTGTCGCCAAGGGCCACCTGGCATGCCATGAGGAAGCCAATGTTATCGTTCTTTGAAGTGGCACAGTAGTTTGCGGACTTGGAGACACTGTCAGCGAAGTAGACGCCCTTGCCGAACATGTAACCAGTTACGGGTGCCTCCGGCGGTGCGATGCGCAGACCCTGCGATAGAATACCTACCCAATTCGACATTCTCGAGCCGTGCCAGAGCAGAGTTTGGTTGTGAAGATCTTCGAAGGGCACAAATTGCTCCGTATCCTTCGGTCGATCTACTTCGAATATGTCCAAAATCTTCAGCTTGTAGTCGGTGTGCGTCGGGGCGTGTGTCTGTTTCACCCACTTCTCCAGGATGGTATAAGTCTTCGAAGTCTTGTCGAGGGCCTTGAGGTTCATGTGAAGTTGAGAATAGTAGCGATCGAGGGGGTGGATGCGCGCGTCTCCGCTGGCGTCGTCTTGCTTCTTCAACTTGGCTGCTGCATCAATTTCATCGAGCGTGTCCAGAAGATCGAGCTTTTCACCTAGAATGACCAAGTTGTCAATGTAGGGCAGGCGCATCTTGCCAGAGCTGTGCGGGATCAGCGTGTAGAAGCGATTCGAACAGTCGCTGATCTTGGCCTGTGACGACGTTCCACTAGTCAACAGATCTTCAATTTCCTTCAGGACAGCGAGAGCCTTCTTGATGGTCAGTTTGGACAACTTGCCGAGAGGTTGCTTCTTCACGTCATAGTTCATCGCGGCGACGGTCTTGGTCATCATGCTGTTATCGAAGATCATCTGCACCAAATCAGCCACTCTGGGGTCAAGTGTACAGACGACAGGTCCCGATGGTTTGGAGAGTGTGAGGGAGGAAGAAGAAGAGGCAGAAGAAGGATGAGAGGTTGATGCCGAAGAATGGTCCTCATCCATGTCCATTGAAGAAGCTGCAACTCGCTTAATGCGTGAAGTGGATGATGAGGATGAAGAAGACGATGATGATGGACTTTTAGATGCAGGTTTGAGGACCTCCTCCTCCTCCTCCACGTGTTCGCTCTCCAGGTCCATCTCCAACCACGTGTATCGCCCAGGTACCGGTGTGTATCCCGCCCATCCATCGGACCATCGATTCTTCGTCTTATCGCTGAACTTCTTGGAGAATTCTGCCTTCGCCTGTGAGAGAGTGAGGTTGTCAAACGCCTTGGATTGTCCGCCGTAGCCTTGTCTTCCCCAGCGATTCCACACCGTGAAAGTACCGTCGTTCATCTGCAATAGCTGAATGATGTAGAACTTGTTGTTGTTCGCCGAAATGTTCGTTTGGTTCAAAGTGGCATCCCAAAACACGCCATCAGAATGGAAGACGTGACACTCCTCGCGCTGATGAAAGAACTGATCCACTCGCGGCCGCAAATCTTTCTGCTTTGAGGCACTCTTTTTAGGAACTAACGCACTACCATGAGCTAACACATCTGCAGCGGAGCGCTTTTGACCACCAGAGGAGCCAGGAAAAGCAACCAAATACGACGGCTCGTAACGCAGGGATCCAACACGAATCGAGTCCAAAAAGTAGGCTTCCGACACACGCTTCGTCTTATATGCCACCGCACCAGTTGACACATACTCATGGCCATCCAATTCATCACAAATATAGTGTGAAACCTGCACAAACAATACCACAAACACTGAGTGAGCAACGGTCCAGGGGAAGCACAGCATTTCAACCTACAATCGAGCTAAAACAGAGGATCGAGAGTGCGAGCACGTACACGAGAATTGAAATTCAATGCAACTACAGCACCATGCTCAGCTAACAGACGTCCAAGGTCGGGATGCGTGAAGTGAGTGGACTGAGACAGGTACAGGATCATACCATCCAACAACTGGCTCAACAGCTTCATTTTGGACGGAGGAGCAGAAACAAGTCCAAGGTCTGCTTGGAGGGGGAAGTGGCGACTGATGAAAGAGCAATTCAGGCCACTGAGAGAGAGCCGCAGTTACCGCGAACTGCTCTGATCAGAGTCTCGGGGCCTGGACCTAAAACTACGGAAATTGAGCATCTAAAACTAGGGATATTCGGTCCGCCTCACATCCTGTTGCGCTGTGCCCCCGCGCTGCATATCTCTCTGGACCTTCGTGGACACGCCATGTCGAAGCAACTCTCCCCTCATGTGTTCCATCCTTTCAGAGCTATTGGTCTCTTCTGCGATGCAATCCCTTTCGCAATCCAGAGGCAAGGAAAGGCTCATTTCGTAGCCTGCTCCGTCGAGAAGACTTTCCAGGTCTATAACGTGCGTCTGACTGCTTCTTTCATGCCTCTATTCCAATTCCAGACACTATACTTACTCTTCTCTTGTTCTTTTCGGTTTTCAGAGTGAGAAGTTGGATATCGTTCAAGTGGGTACGTTCCGAAGTGTAGAAGTTAGTGTTCCTCCTCCCGCTCTGTTAACTGGAGACTGACCCCAATTCTGCGACGGTTGTAGGTGGACATCATGAAGAGAATATCAGAGCTATTGCAGTGAAGAAGAGATTGACGTATACTGCGTCAGGATCCGACATTCAAGTTTGGCATCGTTCGACATTGGTCCGTACCGAATTCTATGGCCTCCCGCAATGCCTCTATCCCTCTTTATCACCCCGTGCTAACGTTTGTGTTGCTATAGAAAGCTCTTTTTAGTGCCCATCGCAAGCCTATCGATCATCTTCTCGTTTTTGGTGATCATCTGATCTCTGCGTCCCGTTCTGATCACGTACTTCAAGTTTGGAACCCTCGTTCTTCAGAATTGTTCTGCACGTTGGAGCTTGAGTCCTATTTGACTGTCACATGTGTGATGCATCCCGATACGTATCTGAACAAGGTTTTGGTTGGCACTGCTCAGGGTGAACTTCAGCTGTGGAATCTGAAGACCAATAAGTGTGTGTATCGCTTTAAAGGCTGGGGAAGTGCAGTATTGAGTGTTGTGCAATCGAATGTGGTGGATGTGGTGGCAATTGGCTTGGAGGACGGAAGGATTCTGATGCACAATCTGAAGGCGGATCGCACTCTCTTCAAGTTCGTTCAAAGCGAAGGTGCCGTGACTACGCTCGCATTCCGTTCTGATGCGGGTTTCCAACAACTGGTGAGTGGCAGCAAGAGTGGCACGTTGGCTGTGTGGGATCTGGAGAAGCAGCAATTGATCACCGTTCTTCGCAACGTTCACGATGGCCCAGTCGTCAAAGCTCACTTCTTCCAAGGCGAGCCTCTACTCCTCACTTCTGGAACCGATAACGCACTTCACATCTGGATATTCGATCAAACGGACGGCACGGCGCGCTTGTTGAAGTCGCGCTCTGGACACTCACAACCGCCCACCAAAATCCACTTCTGTGGCACCAGCTCTACCATCCTCAGCGGTGGACAGGACCGCTCCTTCCGCTTCTTCTCCACAATCAGAGATCAACGCTCAAGAGAACTCAGTCAAGGCCACATTCAAGCAAAGGCCAACAACGTCAACTATCTCGGAGAGACTGGGTCTGCCACCAAGCTCAGCCCCATCATCGACTTCGCCTTTAACATCACCAAGCAGAAGCAATGGGACAACGTCGTTTCGTGCCATAGAGGATCCAGTACGGCCATCACTTGGAATCGCCAAAACCTCATCATCGGTAAGTATCGCCTTCAATCGCACTCCCCATCTCACTCCAACTTATCTTCTGTGGCCATATCTGCATGCGGCAACTACGCGCTCCTTGGTTCTCAATCGGGATACATCGATAAGTACAACATCCAATCCGGAATCCATCGAGGCGCGTTCCCTGATGCCAAACTGCTCGGAAAGCGCGAAGCCAATGAGATGCGACACACATCCGCAGTGACTGGCATCGTGGTAGATGCCGTGAACTGTTATGCGATCAGTGGATCCCTTGACGGCACGATCAAGTTCTGGAACTTCAACGATGGTACTCTCTTTAAGTCCATCAATGTGGGCACTAGTGTCACTCAACTTGCCATTGCTAAGGAATCTTCACTATTGGCTGCTGTATCAGATGATTTCGTGATTCACGTGTTCGACATCGACACCCAAGTTTGCGTCCGCAGACTTCATGGACACACAGCGCTCATCACCGACCTTACCTTCACCGCCGACGGAAGATGGATCGTTTCTTCAAGTGGAGATTCATCAGTTCGTGTATGGGACTTGCCAACTGGGCACTGCGTCGATTGGGTGATCATGCCATCTCCCGTCGTCTCGCTCACCATGTCCCCTCGAGGCGACTTCTTAGCCACCACCCACGTCGATTCTAGAGGCATATTCTTGTGGGCCAATCAGAACTACTTCACCAATCTATTCCTACAGCCTGTGACGACGCCTCATCCTGTCCAAGTTTCCATGCCCGTCGTGGAGGGTATCACTGACGGCGATGCCATTGCCGAAGACGATGGAGATGAGGACACTGATGGAGAGGCCAAGGAGGAAATGGATGTGGACGAACAACAAGAGTTGAAGGAAGCGCAAGAGAAGCAGGCGGAAGAGGAGAACGATGGCGACGACGATTTGGGACTCTATCATGAACTCATCACCCTCTCTAAGGCACCAAAGAGTAAGTGGAAGACCCTCGTAAACTTGGAACTCATTAACGAGAGAAACAAGCCAGAAAAGGCTCCTGAAACGCCGAAAGCCGCGCCCTTCTTCTTACCCACACTTCCTGGCATCAAAACCAAGTTCTTGGCCGCGCCTGAGGAGGAGATTGAATTGCCCGATATGAAACACATCGATATGTCGAGACTTAAGCCGACCACACCCTTCATCGCTGCGCTGCAGAAGGCAGTGCTCTCCAAGAAGTCCAACCCCAAACAACCCTCTTCTGAAGCCTCCTCGTTCATAGATGTCGCGAATATGCTCAAAGACATGTCCCCCTCTGCCATCGATTTTGAGATGAATTCGCTCAGTGTGGAGAATGACTTCGCTGAGTTCGCCCTCGTCTTCCGCTTCATCTTGGATCAGTTCCAGAGGAACATCAACTACGAAATGGCTCAGGCACTACTGAATGTGATGATCAAACACCAAGGAGAAGTCATTTCAACCGCTATCGCTGAGGATGGACAGATCAAGAGGCTATTCGAGGAGATCGAGGTGGCACAGAACGCGAGCTGGGAACGACTCCAATCGCTCTTCCATAGCAACTTGTGCTTGGTTGGATACTTTTCCAATCTACAGCAATGAGAATATACGATTGTTCATAGTAAATCTCCCAATTGAAGGGCAGGAACGAGGCGTAGGTTTTAGGACGGGTGCCGGCAATCGTGCTCTCTCCAACGCTTCAAGTTCGCTGCAACTGTTACGGACATTCTCACATGATGCTGAGATCCTCTTGGAGACAGGTGTGAGATGAAGCACAAGACTGAAAAGGAGGAAATCGGAATACGGTAGAATACCGTCCTGGGATATACATGAGATAGAACAGAGTAGAGAATAGATCATCCCTCATGTCGTCAGATGAACCATAGACCAAAGCGTGAAGCAAGAGCTTGCCGACGCGAGATTGGGCTGCTCTGCTTCGTTGTTCGTAATTTCACTCTCTTCTGCGCTGACCATTCCTAACTACACTTGTCTCCTGGGATAGACGCATCGACTGGCCCTTTTGTAAGTGTTTTGCCTCACGATAGTCATGTATTCCACCTTGCGAGCCTCGACAGGCGCGCGAATGCAAGGCCTTCCTTCCTTCCGTCCTTCGAAGCGTGTTCAAACTCACATCGACGCATCCACCGCTCGATATCGTTCCGTTGACACTTTCACAACTACTGATGCTCCAAAACACGCTCGACCGGGCCTTCTCCCGTCCAAACATAGGCATCCAATCTCGCTCACCTCTCCCACCAACATCTACGCTTGTACCCGACTCCATAGTGGTCCTATTCAGAATTCGATGTCTTTACCCTCGTCTCACCGAGCACGTCTCATGAATGTCAATCTGGGACCGAGAGAGGACTTCACAAGGCGGCGAAGCGGTTTTGGCTATCGTACGCCCTTTCCCGTTCCATTTCTGCCTCTTCTTCCTCTCCTTGCGATGCAATGTGTTGACTAGTAGTCCTTTTGTGCTCTTATAGAGGTATCTAAAGTGTTTGGACGTAATGGTGGTCTATTTGGTTTGCGAGGCCTGACTCCGTTGGTTCTTGCTGCTGCTGTGATTGGAGGTGTGTTTTGGTATGAAGATTATGGTGAAACTGCGTTGGTTGATAAGCCTCCGTTCATGACCCCGGAAGGAGAGAAGCTGTGGAGCGATAACATGATGCGCTTCGTATCGTTGCTTCCTACGCGTTTTGGTTCTCAGGTGTGGGGCTATCTGACCCATGCTACCCTCCCCGAGTCGCTGCGTGAGCCGGTCTATGGTTTTTACTCAAGGATGTTCAATGTGATTATGGAAGAAGTGCCAAAGCCGTTGAAAGAGTTTGCGACGATGAACGAGTTTTTCACTCGCCGCATCGACGTCCCCTCTGTGCGCCCCTTGGCCTCCACCGAGTTCGTCAGTCCCGTCGACGGCACGATGTTGGTCTATGGCGATTGCCAAGACGAGTGGAGCGAGCAAGTGAAGGGTGTGTGGTACAGTTTGGAGTCCTTGCTCGGCGTAGACGCCACGGAGATGATCAACAGGTATCGCAAGCAAAGCGCCTCTCGTCGCCGTGGCATCGCAGATTCCAATGTCACTCTTCCTCCTCTCAAGTATTGCGTCATCTATTTGGCACCAGGCGACTACCACGGCATCCACGCGCCCGTCGACTGGAACATTAAAGACGTTCGTCACTTCACCGGACACCTCTTCTCCGTATCGCCCTCCACCTCCGCCAAACTTCACGGACTACTCGCTGTCAACGAACGCGTATGTCTATCGGGAACTTCACCGTATGGCTTCTTCTCAATGACACCCGTCGGCGCTTACAACGTTGGATCAATCACTTTGGAATGGGATGACGACTTCAACACCAACCTAAGAGACCAAAGACTAGGAGAGAAATACCAAATTCAATACGAGAACGATATCGTCGCTGCAAAGGGAGAGTGCGTCTCTTTCTTCAACCTTGGCTCAACCGTCGTTCTCCTCTTCGAAGCCCCGGACAACTTCAAATGGATGGTAGAACCCCACACCAAGATCAAGCTTGGCCAACCTCTCTTCGGAACCAAGTAAGAGGACCTCTTTCAAGTCAAACTCAGCACATTGTATCCACGCCAAAATGCAACCGAACTTCAAACTGCGCCCTGTACTTGTGATTGATTGGTTGATTGGGGAGAAACGGGGTCCCTTTGTCTTTACTTTACATATGTTGCATAGGAAGGGTCCGAGATACCACTGATCCGGCCATGCGATGATCCTTTCGTTCGTATCAGTCTTGTTCGTCTCCGCTGTCGTCGGTACCAGAGTCAGTGTCGTAGTTGTAGTCATGTTCGTCGTCGTCTTCAGATTCACTGCCGTCGTCGTCGAAGACTTCCTCGTCGAACTCCACGTCCGAGTCCGAGTCCGAGTCCGAGACGATCAGCGGGGAAAGGATTGCTCCGAAGGTGCTCTGTAGCCAGTTCCTGATCGATGGCGTTCCCTCTGATGTCTTCCATACGCTCTTCCTACTAGAGCTGAAGAGAGTGATATCGGCGCCGTGCATGATGAGCCATTTGAGAGTAGCGAGATGTCCTCCCGCGGCAGCCATGATTGCGGCAGTGTTGTTGTTCGAATCGGTGCGAGCATTGATGTCCACGCCGTGTCTGTGCAGCCATTTGATAGAGTTGAGGGATCCAGATCGGGCTGCGCAGTGGAGAGCGATGAGTGCGGCAGGCTGGTTTGGGAGAGAGCTGTGACTTGAGAGGAGAGCGTCCGGCGGAAGGTGGAGGTACATCCATTCCAATACCTTCACGCGGCCTCTAGATGCGGCGAGAGTGAAGGCTTCCAAGTTGTGCGCGGGATTCCAGGCGTTGGTACCATGTTGACGCTCCTGAAGGAGGTACTGGACGATGGGCAAGTGTCCGGCCTCGGCTGCGAGCATGAGCGGTGACTTGTGATTAGGCCCAGCTCTCAATAATTCGTCCACGCCGTGTGCAATGAGCCATTTGGTGCTCTCTAGGTGACCCTCTTCGGCGGCCAAGTGCAGCGCTGTGCATCGGTGTCGATTCTGCGCCGCGATGTTGCAGGCGTACTCGCAATGTAACCACTCCACTGTCTTCGTGTGTCCATTCATGGCGGCAAACATCACTGCGGTAGTGCCTAATGGGGAGCGCTGGTGAACGTCTGCGCCGTGTTTCACGAGCCAATCGATTGCGGGGATGCGTCCGGAATCAGCTGCGTACATGATGGCTGTGCATCCATTCTCCGATAAGTCGTGTACACTGCAACCTTGTGAGCATAGCCAGTCCAGCGCGTGTACGTGGCCGCTCTGCGCGGCGAGGAGCATCGCGCCTGCGCCTCGGCCGTTCGCGTCCTTTATCGATGCGCCGTGCTTCAACAACCAGTCCATGGCTTCGATTCTTCCATAGCGAACCGCCAGCAAAAATGGAGTCATGCCAGCAGAGTTGCGGCGCAGAAGAGAAGCATTGCGAGACAAGAGGTACTCCATGACGTCGATGCGGCCCTCCAGCGCGGAGAAGGAGAAGAGCGACATGCCCTCCTCATTCACCTCGTCCATGCCACTCCCCTGCGCCTCCAACCACTGCAACACACCCAGATTGCGATTACTCGTACTCCACATTGCCACCGTACTACCTTTGCGATTACGTGCACTCAAATCACTGCCGATTTCCACCAACCACTGCACCACCTCCAAATCCGATCCTTCAGCCGCGTACATCAGCGCCGTCGATCCTTTCTTATTCTTCGCCAAATACAATGGCATATCGACACGATATTCACACTCACTTACGCTCACCAACCACTTCAGAAGCTCACCACGATTCGAACGAGCCGCAAACATAAACGGGCTCAAACCGTCCTCGCACGTCGTTTGTTCGGACAAATCAGAGCCATGACGCAACAACCACTCCACCACAAGCAAATTACCTTCCTTGCATGCCACATGTAGGGGACTCACACCGTGATCGAGCCGAGAGGAAATCGAGGAGAAGCCATGTTCAGACAGCCATGTTGCAGCCTCGCCATCGCTGATATGCCCATCCATGAGAGATAGAATACAGAGATTAGAAGAGTTTCATAGGAGTTAGGGGCCAGAGAACGTTGATGCGTGAGGGCGAGAAGCACAACAGATCATGAGGGCAGAAGAAGAGACCAAGCAAGGGGCCTCTCGATTTCGAACGCAATGCAACCGCGCCCCTGCCTCAGCTCGCTCTCCGAACTCCATCTCTCTCCCTCCCATACACTCACTCTCTTTCGCTTGGATATGCTTTGATACAAAGGATTAGTACAGGAGTTTACATTTGCACAAGGATAGGATAGTTTCATTGGCGTAGATGGTTCTGGATCCAATCAATCGCCTCCAGTTGGTTGGAAGCTTCCGCCGCACCCAGGGGTGTGTCTTCGGAAATGTTGACGTCGGTGATGGAGCAGCCGTGCCGAATGAGCCATTGGATTGCCAACACGTGCCCCCCTTGGGCAGCCCAGTGCAGAAGAGTGTTGCTGGAGGAGTCGCGCTCGTGAACGGGCACTCCTCTGCGATAGAGCCATTTGAACACCTCCACCTGGCCTCCGATGGCAGCGAACATCATAGGACTCAATAGATCTTTCGAGATGTGAAGCGAGGCGTTGCGGTCGTATAGGAATTGAAGGACGGGGATATGTCCGAGTTGGGCAGCCCACATCACTGCGCTAGCACCAGATTGGTTGCGTTCCTCGGGTGACCTTCCCTTTTCGTCCACTAGCCAGATGACGACATCCAGATGGCCATGAGCGGCAGCGTTCATGAGACAGGAGTTGCCAGAAGAGTCTCGTTCGTCGAGGCTGGTGTGCGTCTCCGTGAGCCATTTCAACACGTTCAGATGTCCCTCCAAGGCAGCCAGCGTCGTGACCGTATCTCCGCTGCTGTTTTGTTCCAATAGTTGGTAGTTGAAGGTTGAGAGGAGCCATTGAAGAACGGACAGGTGACCATAACGAGAGGCGTACATCGGGAGGCTTTGGTCGAATTCACCTCTATCCTCGTGTAATGCCGGGAATGTGATGATCATCCATTTCAAAGTGTCGAGCGTTCCATATTGACAGCCAAAGCAAGCTGCAGTGGTGCCAGCAGA
>Ga0307375_10005286_pt1 | contig 12132 bp, 9 predicted proteins | sample TR1MG_FD_202531 | JGI IMG/M metagenome (GOLD analysis project Ga0307375, IMG submission 202531) | Soil microbial communities from Risofladan, Vaasa, Finland - TR-1 | ecosystem: Environmental > Terrestrial > Soil > Coastal area > Acid sulfate soil | place: Finland: Risofladan, Vaasa | collected... | reverse complement strand
CTACAAGATAACAAACCGGTTTCTCCTTGTAACTACCTTAATTATCATTCTATCTGTGCTTATTAGTCGAAAATTAAAAACCAGTAAAGTAATTCGTTTAATAACTTGTCGACAGTCAGACTATTTTGATTTAATTTTTTGAATTATTTCGCGGTGGTTTTTCTTCCTCATTCACATTACAGTACATTTTTTTAAGGACAAACTTTGTGACCAATTTGTGACTATGAGAAGATTAAATTGGATGAAATTGAGTGAGATTGAGTGAAATAGAATAAAGATTAAGTTCAATGACCATAATGTATTATATTGAAATATAAGGGGTTATGAAAATGAACGGAATTGGATTATCTTATCCAATTGGTCCATATCTCCTGTGTAACTACCGGAATATTATTTTTTTTGCAAACTTTAATCGTATAACCCGTTCCTCCAGTTAATGGGTTCTCAGGGTTATCATAAAAAATCCCAAAATCTGCTTTTGATATTATAGGTTCAATGCCTATTACCTTTAATGTATCCCTTAATAGATACGGTGCCTTCATGGTAAACTTATTTCTTGCTCCGCTCAAGTATAAATCTACTATTTTTCTATTTTTTACGCTTATCTCTTTAGTTAGGTTAATAATTTCTGCGCTAATTTTTATTTCATCCAATGAATAGTATTTTGCCTTGTCAATTCGGTTCCCTTTTTTATGGGTTTTATATGGTAAAATGAATTCCAGCCTTTCAGGAGAAATATTCGAAACCCCCTGTGCAAACAGTTCATCTGCACCTTTGGCGTTTCCCGTTCTGAAAATAACATCGGGAAAATCCTCAGCCAATTGCTCTCCTAATGTTAGTATCGATATTTTATCCTCTTCTTTAACCTTTCGTTTTCCCTCAACCAGGACAATTGAATTCTTTTTTTTCAAATGTTTCACATATTCCTGAAAAGCTTTATAGTCCATTTTTTGCATTTCTGCTATTTTGTTCATATGAGAATGTTTTGAATATCCAACCCTTGGATGAAATATACCTTTGGAATTTTCAAGATGAATCCGGCTTTCTTCAGCATTTCATAAGCTGCGGTCTCAATACTTCATTGCTCTATTTCTATCATATTTTCTCTTACTTGTCAATAATAGCGAAGACTTTCGGAACAAAATACTCTCCCCTTGCAAATGATATCACATTTACGGGTCAGAGAGCAGTATACTCATTAAGGGAGTTTAAGAGAATATTTTATTTGACTCTTACTGTTGGACGATTTAATTTGGTATCTTCGCTTCTTATATTCGCTCTGATTGTTCTTCTCTTCATTTCATCACAAAGTTTGCCACCAGTACCTAGTTCTTTACAATATACCTCTCTAATATGACTGTGATCTGGATAACCTGACATTATACATAAGAAAACACCGCCATCAAGACTACGAACATAGTTCCTTGCTGTCGAACCGGCTGCATACCAAAGATGCCATTTATGAGTTTTGTCAGAGCTCGCCCAATAATCCCAGACACTGGTTGTATGATTATATACCCAATATTCTTCTCCATATGTGTCCCAACCATTGTCATATGAATATGCTCCTATTGTTAATGTCTCAACTACCGCTTGATTTAGACCGTAGAAATCCCAACATGCTTCAGCACCATCTGTGCCATACGAACTCAGAGCTATCCAAGGGGCACCGCTGTCAGGATCAGGGTCATAGTAATTTCCCATTATTTGATAATAAGTCCCACTTGCATTTTTATATTCCTCCCAGAATGCTGATTCAGTAGTGAAATCCCATACAGGTCCTTGGGTCTGTGCACCAAATGAGTCTTCTGCAACAATCTTCCAATAATATTTGGTATTGTTGTTAAGTGTTCCAGGATCATATGTTGTAGCAGACTGACCAGCGGATACCAAAGTCGGTGGGGTACTCGTTGCAAAGTAAACATCGTAAGTAACAGGGTCACCGTCTGGGTCTCCCCCTGTCCAACTCAAGTTGACATTTATTGATTGGTCAAATGCTCCATTGGAAGGGGTCGGATTACTTGGTACATATGGAGGATTATTCTGATATGCTACGGTAGTAAAATCCCATACACTTCCCTCCATCTGAGCACCGATACTATCTTTTGCAACGATTTTCCAATAATAGTGTGTATTGTAATTAAGACTTCCCGGGTCGTATATGGTATCTTGTTGGTTGCTGGACACCAAAGGTGGTGAGGAACTCGTTCCAAAGTAAACATCATAAGTAACAGGGTCACCGTCTGGGTCTCCTCCTGTCCAACTCAAGTTAACATTTATTAATTGGTCAATCGCACCATCTGTAGGGCTGGGACTACTTGGTTCATTAGGTGGATTGTTTGTCTCTGCTATAGTTGTAAATGCCCATATGCTACCTTCTTTTTTTGCTCCGTGCTCATCCTTAGCGACAATTTCCCAATAATATTTGATATTGTGATTAAGATTCCCTGGGTCATAACTGGTGGCAGTTTGTTCCGTCGAAACTGAAGGCGGTGGAGAACTTGTTCCAAAATAAACATCGTATGTTACCTTATCTCCATCCGGGTCTCCGCCTGTCCAACTTAAATCAACATTTATTGATTGGTCAACTGCTCCATTGGAAGGGGTGGGATTACCCGGCGTATTGGGAGCAACATTCTCTGGTTCTGTTGGCTTCTTACTACAACCAATCAAAACAGCCAAGAAAACTACTAATATCAAGGCTCTCCAATGTTTCATTGCAAACCTCCTTTGTTAATGGTTTTCAGAATTTCACGAAAATCTAATTATCTGCCATTTGCCATATATTATACACCCATTTTGGTCTATTGTCAAGTAATTTTTAATGCTAATCTGCTCTGGTATGTCTTTCAATTTTATTTTAGTATAGTCAAAAATGGAGGAAAGATGAAGGATAATGATTTTCTGAAAAATATTGGTAAAAGAATAAGGTCATTAAGAAAGACTCATAGACTATCACAGGAGACTTTAGCAGAACTTTCTGATTTACATCCTACATACATTGGTAAAATTGAGCGAGCTACAATTAACGCTTCAATTATCTCTTTTCAAAAGATTGCAAAGGCTTTTAATATGGCACTATCCGAACTTCTTAATATACCGTCTGCGAAAAATGAACAGAAAGACTTAAGTTTGGAAAAGATATATGCAGTGTTAAAAACCCAAAAAGTGGATGTGCTCAAACATATTGAGAAAATCGTGAACGAATTTATTGACTTTAGCAGCTCGCAAAACAAAAAATAAAATACTAAAAATACTACTAAATTAATATTCCATATAATGGACATTATATGGAATATATTGTATATAAGTTATTGCTCCATAAGCACTTAGCAGACATTCATTAAAATTTTTGTAATTTAAATTCATTACATACTGTCGTTATTTTTTTACCTATAATTTTAACTTCTGAGCAGTACTTATTCCTTTTTAGTAACAGCAGGCACTATTCCATCAGCCTGTATTATCTCTTTTAAGATTTCCTCTTGCAGAGGTTTTAATTTATCCGTATATATTTTAATTTCAATAGCAATTAAAATGCCTCAACGATCCAAAAAATATCTGGAATACCCTTTCTGATTTTTTCAATCGGGTAATAGACAAATGAGGAAGGAAACAATTCTTTTATCATTTTCACATTTTTTGGTCTCAATTTGGTATGTTTTGTCATTTTTGAACATTCTTCTTACTACAAAATAATTAAAGTTATTATAAGAACTATACTTATCTGTAGTAAGCAAAAATTGGTTACTACAAAAACGGATAAGTAGTAAGCAAGTAGTAAGCATAAGTTGTTCTTACTACCATAAATATTAACATAACTTATTACATCATTATATTTATCTTCATTTTGAGTAGTTTTGTAGTAAGTAGTAGTACTATAGAAGCTTTTACAAAATTTTCTAAAAATATGCTTACTACTTACTACAAATCGCTGTAAACATAATACAGTATTACATTTGAGGTGTAGTAAGATATTTCTCTGCTTACTACAAGGTTACTACAAATTCACCACAAATTAACTAGTACATAGAGAAGTTTACAAAAAACTACACAATCTCTCTAGGTTACCTTAATATAATTTTGGATTAGAGGAATTCGTTTTTTGGCTCCAAAATGATTTCCCATGTTTTTATTGCATCATGATTCGTGATAGGAGGTCGAACGCTTTTTTGTTTAACTCCACTACTTTTTAATATATTTGCTAATTCTCTGGTTTTGAAATGATGTCTCTGGCAAAAATCTCCTGCACGAAGATAAACTACTCCATCTTGATACCATCCTGAAGATATTTCTTGAGGGTAGAGTTCCACATCTTTTTCATATTCTGGAATTCTACCTCTCATGATATCTTCTTTTATCACTGCAATAATTTTCTCATAATCCATTTCTACTATACTTGTTTTTTCTATTTTTATATTTGTATTTGCAAGTTCAGCTGAAAGTAAAAAAGACAATTTCGTTCCTTTAATATAATCGCACACAATTTTTTGAAAACCACAACTCATTACGAATACTCCCCATTTAGGATTTTCGTTCCCAATTATTATATAACCTTCATTTTGACTTTGAATAACCTTAACAGTTACGGTTTTTATTCCTTCATCAGCACTGATCACTTCCATTGTAAAGTTAGTTGCTCCATAAACATTTCCTTTACTGTTTTTCATATAGTATCCATCTATTTTTTTTATAAGTAAAGGATTTTCGCATAAAATAAGCTCTGCCTTCCTACAATGTTCTCTATCACAAAACATTTTTACAAATGGTTTGTTACAATCCGGGGCATTTTTCCCAGCATATTTTCCCCCCTGCCTGATTAATTTTTCAATTTCCTGGTCCTCGAGTGGAGGGCTGTTTTTAGCATTCCAACTGTGCATAGTAGCATCTATGACCCCTGTGGGATTTTTAAGATAAGCCATATATCTAACTAATTCTAAACCCCATTCATCTCTTTCCCCTTCTGATACTCCCTGTAAGACTCGTTCAATACAAGGATAGGTTTCACTAATTTTTATTTTTTTAGAGGGTAGTGTTTTTACTTCTGCTGATTTTTTTGCCTGTGGATCCTCAAAATTCTTCAATGGTGTAATAAAAACGCCAAAATCCTTTATTTCTCCCTTGAAATCCAATTGCTTTCTCTGGTCCGCGAAAAGGGGGAGATTAACCTTACTTCCACCCTTCTCTGTGACTTTATCCTGTTTCGGAAAAAGTTCAACGATGAGTTTCTCAAGAGGATTGTCATTTTTGTCTGTTGTTTTCTCGATAGCAATGTCATCGGTGATTACTTTACTTAAATTGTCCCTAATTTTTTTCGCACTTATGGGTTTTTCCGGGAATATCCAAATGTGGAACCCTTTACTCTTCGACTGAAAAACATTTGGATAGATATTCAATTTTACTAATCTCTTAATAAGCAAGTCAACAATTGAGAAATCCTTTACATCTACATCGATAACTCCAAATTTGACATTTTCTTCATCAACAAAGGGGGAAACGCCCAACCCCTGTTTTCCGGCAAGATGTAACTCTATTTCAGCATCAGTAACTTCTCTATGTTGGTGTTTTTGCTTGGAATATCCAGTTGTAGGATACCAGTATGTGAAGTATGCGGGATTTGGTATGAAATACTTTCTAAAATTAGAAATCATTTTTTACCTCCTTAAATAAGGACATTATTTTATCTATTTACTCTTCAGGAATTATTCCTTACTGGCAAATGTTTTCAATGGACTTTAACAATAAAAACATCTCCGTTTATCTACAATTAAGGAACAAAGGGGTGGGAAGATATCACTCTGCAATATCTTCCCACTTTTTAAATTATTCTTCCCACTCTTCACAGTCATCTATTTCTGATATAGGTGTTAACTCATTGTCATCCTTGCAAAATGCTTCACAATCGAAAATTAACAATCTTTTACATCCAACACAGTTGTCTGGTATTTCGAGTACAGCATTGTTTTCCATATCAGAACAAGGTCTGCAATTGATTTCTGTCATTTTTAGTCACCTCCTTCCTAAGAACTTTTGGCGCAAAAACAATTACCGTCAATATTATGAGAGCTCAGCCAGATTGCTTTACCTCTCATTTTTTCCCTAAGAAAAGCTATAGATTACCAAAATCTCTCCTTGGTTCTACCTCGTGACTTTTTATCCAATCCCATATCCTTTCGTCAAATCGTACCAGTTTCCCAATCTTGAGATAGGGGACTGTTTGCTTGCTGACCCAAGTGTACCAGGTAAACCTACTAATACCGGTCAACCTCGCAATTTCATCTACGGTATATAACCTGATTGGTTTTGAATCCTTCTCATTTTTGTTTCTCTTCGCTCTATTATTACTATTCATCTTTTGATATAAGGATTCCTTTCTTGTTTCTTGCTCTTTCATACTAATTCTTATCGTTTCACCTCCTTTCGTGTAAACAAATTTTCTCGCTAGTATTATAAAACCAATTTAATATTTTCTCAACCAAGCGGATATCAAGCGGAGGTTCAATAAGTCTTGAAAAATACCTTAAAACAAGAACAATCGCTTTGCAAAAAAAATATTTTTTTATACTGATTTAATTGGGGAAATTTACTGAAAATTTAGAATCTTATTCTAGAATGAACCATCTCAAAGCGATACTTTGGAGATATTTACTAATACGACTTGAAAAACACGATATTAGGAACCAGTTTTATTCTTCAAAGGAAAAAACTAACAAGCAGAAACGGCGTTTTCAAATCGGATTTTAACTGGTTGTTCTATTATATAGAACATTAAGGTTGTTTATTCTTGTATTTCACTATTTTCTCTTCGCAATATCTGAAATTGTTTTCCAATTTTTCAATTGAATTTCGAAATTGCTTATCATGAAATTTCTTACCAAGTATCTTGCAGGCTTTTTCAACAAGCCGATGATATCTAAAAAAACTATTTCCAACCTGTAGAAAGTTTTTTACATTACCAAACTGCTGTTCTACCATTCTCTTTAACCCCAAACTTGTAAATTTCGATGGTTTAGTTTTAGATCGCCACTCACTTATTTTTTCTATATTGTTTTTGAAATAATCAAATTTCGTCCATTGAAAGCTACATACACTATTTTTTATCTCAATAGCTTCCTTTTCAAATAGTGCCAATCTAATTTGTTTTGTACCCCTCAATATTTCCACAGCTTGTTCAGGTTCAACACTCATATTGCAACAAGAATTTATTTTACTGGAAAGAAACTTTTTTACTGCGCTAAGAGACTGGTCCCCTCTCGGTAAATCTAAACCCTTCAATTCTTTTGTAATAAATCCTTCATTATTTCCGGAAACTTTAACAGCCGCCAACAACACTAACAGCACAAAAATATAGTCACTTATTGTCTCAGACCTATTACACATTTTTATATAAGGTTTTGACAAAGAATCAATACCTATTTCTAATTTTATTTTTTCTCTCTTTTGCATTATTTTCTGTTGCGTTCCTCGTGTTTCTGTTACAAAAATGGTATTTGGCAAAAATTGCGTTTGGGGTTTAAATAACAATCTTAAATAATTTGTAAGTTCCTTAATTAAATTTCTTTCATTCCCTTCAGTCAATTCATTAATTTTTAAGCCTTTTACCTCTTTAACAAACTTCTTTATGCCATTAATTCCGTAAACACAATCAATGAAATTTATTTGTTTGCATATAGCACTGGCGCTACTAAAATTTAGAACTTCATCTCTAATATTATCCCATAAATTTATGTCCCGTGTTTTGATCAATGTTTTAAGATTCGCTTCAGCGTGTGAATTGATATTTCTGATTAAAACAAACATTATGTATGCCCTAACCTTCTCTAAGTCTGACAAGGTTTCAGCATCTTTTGTGCACTTATCATAAATATTCATCTGTTTATTAAAAATTATTTCCAGTTTATTTAGTAATACACTCAGATTGTTTACATCATCAAGCTCCTTAAGTTCTTTACAAATTACAATGGTATTATATAAAACAATGAAGTGTGTGGCTCCTTTTGCTATATTTTCTCCAATCGTGTTAATAATTTTGGAGAAATCTTTGTTCGCTTCGTCAATTAATCCTTTTTCCCATTTTAACATGCCTTTGTAAAAGAAGTAAATCATTTCTCCCTGTTCTACTAACTCATTTTTAACCCCTCTTGATTCTGATACATTAAGGAAATCCCTGATATAAGAAACCCCTTTCTCAATATGATTAATCAATACATATGATAGACCTATCCAAAAATAAGGTTTTATTTTCGTTTTTGCTATTCGTATAGTCTGCAGGAAAGCATCAATTGCTTCACTATATCTATTTGTATCAAAATATATCAATCCCAGGTCAAAATATGAATTTGCGTCAAAGTTGTATTCTTTAATAGATTGCAGAGCATATTTAGTAGCCTCAGTAAATTTTCTATATGTATAGCTTTCTTCTGCTTTGTATCGTAAATATCTGCTATTACACCATCGCATAGCAAAATTGAAAAGCTCTCCAATTTCTTTCCCTTTTTTGACATCTATGATTTCAGATAATTCTTTTTCAAAAAGTATAGGATTCAACTTTACTTTTGAAAAATTACCTTTACCTGCATTTGCAACAGCAAGATAAATTTTAATAACCAGTTTATCTTCAAGCGGTGCTAAAGATTCCGCTTTTTCTCTAGCAACTTCTAAATTTTCAAAAGCACTTTCGAAGGAGTTCTTAAACGGTTTGTCATAACATTCTTCATTTTCGGCTTTGTATAAATATACCAATCCCAAGAGGTAATACTTAAAATAATCTTCGGGCAACTTTTTAATTTCAATAATACTTTTCTCAGGATCATTTAATTGCAGGTTCCTGATTGCAACTCTTTCCTTAATAGAGTTACGTATTGGTAAAGATATTTTATTAATTTGTTTTTCTGATAAGAAAAGAAATGGTATTGAGTAGATGCATTTGCCAATTTTGTCTCTTTTCTTCATTATTTACATAGTTGCACTTCTAATCTTAATTACAGAACATTAGAGCAAACCAAATAGTGCTCTCAGTCACACACATAGTAATAATACATCAAAAAACTGTTACATTCAAGAAAAAACTTATAAATTGGAATGTGTAAGGTTAGTAGAAGGTAATGAAAAAAAACAAAAATAAGCTTTCATTTAACACGCCGCTTAAAAACTAAGGAACGAAGACTATATGTTTTTGTCCAATTTTTGTCTATAATACAGACAAAATGCACTAAAACATAAAAATAGAGAAAAGTGTAAAAATAGGGTAAGCTTTTGTAATATAAGGAATTATGCAAAATATATAGACTTAGGGAAATGAGATGAAAAGGATTACGAGTGCGTTGCTCTACCGTTGAGCTACACCAGCCTTAAATCTTCTAAATTATACCCTTAAAAAACCCTTATGTCAATAGTTTTTTGATGAACACTTTTCAAACAAAATCAACAGGGACAAACTTTTCTCTGGGTACTTTAATTGAATCTTTAAGCATATTTTTTAGATATAACAAAACACCTGAGGTGTCAAGGAAAAAACCTCAAAATCTGGCGTCACTTCAGGTTGAAAACTCAAAGTTGGTTTCATACTAGCGTATTTGTTTTCTGTGTGATAATCCTCGGTTTCCTTGCCATAGTGAAACTATATATATAATAGTTACCTTTATTGGCATGCTAAATTTCAGTTTTCTGCCTGACCCCCATAGTCTTTATACCGATATGTATTCTTAACGGTAACACAACTGCTTTTTTGCCTTGTTAATCCTACTTGAACTTTACCCCTGTTCCGTATGCTGTTATTATTGCTGTTGTTTTTGTCCCAGTGAGCCCTCTGGTCTCCGCACGTGTGAAATCATAATCTATCCATATGACCGCATCACAACCCTTTTCTTTTGCTACTTCTCTAAGTTTTTTATCAACTTCTGGATAAAATTTAATTATTTCTCTCCCTCCTGTAGTTATCCACCAACTTCTGATAATTTGTGCAACGTGAATAATGTCAACAATTTCATAATCTCTTTTTACATCACCTGTGCTTAAAGTTATATTTTCTGACATTTCCCTTCCTCCTGTTTCTATGTCCGCATTTCACCCTTCATAGTCATAGACAAAATATTTCAAGCTAAACTGGACCTTTTGGGCATCTCTAGTATATTGTGGTTTTCATATTTTGCACTGCAGGAAAAAGGGGACAGCGACCATTTTCAAGTTTCCTATATACATCCTTATAATCACTTTCACGATCCCGCTTATTTATTACTTCCTCCCGTTTCTAAATTATCCAAAGAACTAACTATTTTGCGGGTTGTAACCTTAATCTTTCAAGACTTTTTTCTGAAGAACCTTATTAAACCTTTTCTCATATTATGTATCATCAGAATACAACATAATGGATTAGATGTCAATTAAAAAAAATTCAAACACAAATTTCCCCCTTGACTTCTTTATGAAAAACTGCTATTTTTTATATAAGAGTTACATGCATTTGGGATAAAGCAGTGCTAAAACAGAGATTTACAACATCTTAAAAAACATTGCTGAAACTAAAAATGAGTGAGACGAAAGAAATGCACAAGGAAAGATTATCCCGCCGGCATCTACTTCCTTAAGGTTGATGGAAGACTTGTCGGGAAAATGGTGAAGGTGAGGTAAAACAAATGAGGAGAAAACAATATAAGGTAAAGGTTCTTCTGGTTTTTTTGATGCACTTATTTCTTGGGGCATGTGCTACAACAACAAGACTCGATACCATTAAAAATTCAAGATTTGATAACATAACATTAGAGAGAATCTTAATCGTAGCCCCATATAAGGATATTGGGATTAGAAGGGAAACTGAATATGAATTTATTTGTCAATTTATGTTGAGTGATGTTATTGGCATATCAAGCTTAGAACTCATTCCCCCTTTGAAGGAATATACTCAATCTGAAATAGACAATATATTGGATAAAAACAAGATTGATGCAATTTTGGTCATTGCTTTAGAGGATTTCTGGACAGAAGAAACATATGTGCCCAAAAGTTCAATTACTAAAGGTAGTATGACATGGTATGGAAATTCTCTGAAATATAACGGTTACACTCAAGAATTTGGAGGATTTTATGTGAGCTCACCCAGTGTATCATTTGAGCTCCGATTATATGACAAAAAATCAGGAGAAATCATCTGGTTGGCGACCACTGTAACAAAAGGGAATGCATTGGATAATTACAAAACCTTAAGCAATTCACTTGCAAGAGAATCTATAAAAAAGCTTGTCGAAGAAAATGTAATACAAAAATAATAACACTTCAAATCTGATAAGAACTACGTCGGGAAAGTGCTGAAGGTGAGGTGAAGGAAAGAAAATCAAGGAGAAATTATGAAGAAGCTGGTCGCTATCCTTTTGCTTTCATTTTTTCTTGCATGTACCAAAACAACAGAGCCAGAGCAGATATACCCAATTGATGTGGCAATAAGAATTATAGGCACCGATAGTCTATATTTTTCAGGGGAGTACGGTAACACCTCCACCTCCATAGATGTGGAAGGTACTATCCCCACACCCGCATTCATAGGGGATCCTGATTATGTTCAATACACAGCCGCAGTCGATAATGCACAGGATGAGGTTTTTGCTCATTTCAGAAAGGAGCAAGCTCAAGGAACCCTGACCGTGCAGATTGGGCTACTAAGTGATTATGGTTTTGAATCAAAGAAGAAGGCATCCACAACAGCTTCTTATGGCTCGGTTTCAATTAGCTGGAAACCGTAGTTCATTTCAAACATTCACTTTCTCAAGGTTGTGGAAGATTTGTCGAGAAAGTTGTGAAGGTAAGATGAGGTAGGAATCGGCGATTGACCGATTCCAATTCTCCTACTAAAATGAATATAGACAAAAACACAGTTGCTGATTTTCTTAGAGGATATAGTTTAGTGGCAGAAAAGTTTTCGAAAAAAGAAAAAGGCCAATCAAAGACACCTGATTTTCGAGTTCACAAGCAAAATGAATTGGTCTTTTATTGTGAGGTTAAGTCCATAGAACAAGATAATTTCGAGGAATTAGTTCTAAAACATGGATTCTATGTAAGAACGGGGAAAAACCCAATTGATGATATAATATCTAAGAAAATTCACGAAGCACATAAGCAATTTAATACAGTCAATAGAGG
>Ga0307375_10005285_pt1 | contig 12133 bp, 12 predicted proteins | sample TR1MG_FD_202531 | JGI IMG/M metagenome (GOLD analysis project Ga0307375, IMG submission 202531) | Soil microbial communities from Risofladan, Vaasa, Finland - TR-1 | ecosystem: Environmental > Terrestrial > Soil > Coastal area > Acid sulfate soil | place: Finland: Risofladan, Vaasa | collected... | reverse complement strand
CAACCACCAGTTACCCCAGTCCGCACTGCACAGTCGAACACCCATCCAGGCCATGAAAGACTGGTATCAAACGCACCCACATCTGTTTATGAAACGTCCTTATAATCACCCGGGATGCGACAAATAGCCAATCCGAATGGTGAAGATTGGTTGATCGATGCATTCTTCGCCGCTTGAATTGTTTATGGCTGGTGCCAATCGGCACGAAAGCGCGGCATGGTGCCAATTCGCCACCGAAAATCTGTAACACTTAACCACAAAAAAGCACAAAAAAAAGCCACACAAGGCGGCTTTGATTCGGTTTAACGTTTTGAGTGATTCACTTAAAATCAATCACTTATGTGGTGCGCCCGACTGGATTCGAACCAGTGACCCCCTTCGGAGTGCAACCCCCTACAATCAACCTTTTGGGCGGTTAAAGATCATCTTGTTGTTCTAATTGACATTATCTGTTCCTGGGGGAAGCACTCCAGAACTGGATTGTGGTGAATTTAAAGCACGTTGCCTCCCACCTGAGTCACAGTTTGGCAATTCGGGTTTGGACAAAATATCAGGTAGGTGACACTTGTCCTCAGTGTTAAAACGGTTGGTTCGGCGCATGGCGATAGGCGTCCTCCAGTTGCAACTTAAATTGAGCGGCGCGTCACAAGCTATATCATCGATATCCCTCAACCTTATGGGTTCATGGACATGCCCAAGTAGCGACGGGGACCGTTCAATCGGCGGAGAGTATTGCTGGGCTCGCGTGGTTCCGGCGGAAACACCAAGTATGGTTGACATGTTGGCAATGCCACCTGATGTCGGAGATATTGATTTCGAACCGGTCCGAGCTGAGGTTTTCTTCAAACCTGCGGATTTTTCCTGTAGCCCATTGAAGACCTTCAGCCCGGGGTTGAGGATGCCTAATTTACGAAGTCTGACCCAACCCATTCCTAGGGCAAGACGCTCCGCCGTGCGGTGAATGAGAATATTATTTGCCGCATTATGTGCGGCGATTAACTTGCGCATGCGGAGAACATGGCCCACAATATCCGCATGAATAGCGGAGATTGTAATTACATCTGGCAGGCCAGCGACTGGCCGAACTGGGGCTTCAATTTGGCGGCTCTTGCTGGTCCTATGGCCGAGGTCAGTCGTGCCCAGGGACTGTTGATGGGACGCCTAGCTGATGTGGGCATGGCGCTACGCGACCAAGCGAGTCTCGGAGCGCTCACCGAAGACGTGCTCAAGACTAGTGAGATTGAGGGCGAGCAACTCAACGTACAATCCGTGCGTTCGTCCATTGCACGTCGGTTGGGTGTCGACATCGGTGCGCTAGCTCCGGTTGATCGCCATGTCGAAGGTGTAGTCGAGATGGTGCTGGACGCCACTGCGAACTGTCAGGCACCGGTGTCGCGAGAACGTCTGTTTGGATGGCATGCTGCTCTATTTCCCACAGGCTACTCCATTTTTTCTAAAATCAAAGTTGGCGGCTGGCGCGACGATGCCAGTGGTTCGATGCAGGTGGTGTCCGGTCCCATCGGCCGGCAGCGTGTGCATTTCGAGGCGCCACCAGCTGACCGTCTGGATGCCGAAATCAAACGCTTCCTTGAGTGGTTGAATGGCCCAGCAAATGAACCGCCGTTACTCAAGGCTGGCCTTGGCCATCTGTGGTTCGTCACCTTGCACCCGTTTGACGATGGCAATGGCCGTATCGCCCGAGCCATTGGCGACCTACTGCTGGCACGTGCCGATAGCAGCCCGCAGCGTTTCTACAGTTTGTCTGCGCAGATCCAGCGGGAGCGCAAGGCCTACTATGACATCCTTGAGCGAACGCAAAAGGGGTCGATGGATGTCACGGACTGGCTCATGTGGTTCCTCGATACTCTGCATCGCGCCGTTGACCACGCCCAGCACATGCTTGACGCCGTACTGAGCAAAGCACGGTTCTGGCAGCGCTGGGCAACGATGCCCTTGAACGAGCGGCAGGCGAAGTTGCTCAATCGGCTGCTGGACGGCTTCGAAGGCAAGCTCACTAGCAGCAAGTGGGCGGCTATCGCCAAGTGTTCCCCAGACACGGCGCTACGCGACATCAACAACCTTCTCGAACGGGGTGTATTGCGGAAATCGGATGCGGGCGGGCGTAGTACTAACTATGAGCTGAACGACCTGCCGAAGTAGATGCGCCTCCCGCATTCCCTTGACTAGCTTGAGTTCCCAGGATTTCGTGGACACTTAAACACGTATGGTCAACGGGCCGGAGGTGCGACCGTATCCTTGAAGGTGAGCCATTTTTGCTGTGGGGGGCATATCAAGCGACGAGGCGTTGCAGGAGGGCAGGGCGCAACCATAACGCGGGTGTCGCACTGCAATTCACTATTATTTCCCAGGTGCATAGACGCTATTTTCGGGGGGATTACCGTGGACATGCGTTGGAGTATTGAACGCCTGTCGCAACGGGTGCAGCAGATGCTGAACCGCTCTCTCTGTGATGGTACCGCTTATGGTTTTACTGCTATCTGCAATCCAAGGTTGGAAGCAACAGTTCGGCTTCAACTGAAATTATGCTAGCATTGTACAAATATAAGTACAATAAAGGAGGTTGATGTGGACGCCGTAACTTATAGTCACGCCCGCCAGCATTTAGCAGAGATGATGAACAAGGTTGCAGATGATCGCGCCCCAGTTTTGATAACTCGCCAAGCTGGTCAGCCGGTCGTAATGATGTCATTGCAAGACTTCAACGCGCTTGAAGAGACCGCATATCTGATGCGCAGCCCGAAGAATGCGAAGCGGCTCATGGAGTCAATCGAGCAGCTTGCTTCAAACGGAGGCAAAGTCAGAGAGCTGGTTGATGCCGATTAAATTCTCAGATCAAGCGTGGGAAGATTACCTATTCTGGCAGAAGAAAGATCGAGCCACACTCAAGAGAATCAATACCCTTTTGAGGGATGTACTGCGATCCCCGTTTGATGGAATCGGAAAGCTAGAGCCGCTGAGACATAACCTTACCGGCTTTTGGTCCAGGCGGATTGATGAGGAGCATCGGCTGGTTTATGCGGTTCAGGATGACAGCATTCTGGTTGCTCAGTGCCGATACCATTACCATTGATCTCTCGCCACCTAAAAGATTGATTGCGGCATTTTTCGATCATCGGTTGTCTTTACTGTTGACCAGCTGAATGTCCGATCCGGAGAAAGCCGTTATTTGATTCGCCACAAGCAGAGCAGAAGCCCCCGTTACAGCAGCAATGAGGGTGGTTTCACCTTTGTAGACACTTACCGAAGTAGATTTAAACAATGTCCGCGGGATCGGGGGGCTACTTCTTTCATCTTGTCAAAGCCGGTGCTGTTGCTGTGTTTTGAATTTGAAGTGCTCCAGTCTGGCACAGTGCATGTATTACCCCCGGAAAATAGCAGTGCCCAGAAGTGGAATTCTCTTGTTGTATGCTCCTAGGAGCACCAGCCCTTATTCAGGCCCGTGGGGTGATAAAATTGAATAGCCCCAGTCCTCTCAGTCTTCTGCCGCCAAATCAGCCATAAGCACCCGGACACTATCCAAGCGCTTGAGATTGCCTGCACGCGCCTCGCGGCACTCGTGGTTCCGTTCGGGGTCAATGGATCAAACGGCAAGGCTTTTTCGTGAGCAACACGGGTGAGCATGATGCGGAACGTATCATACAACGTAAGGCCCGTCGCCGCTAAAACAGCCGATGCCTCATCTTTGATCTGCGGATCAATTCGAGCACGAACAACAGTATTCATCGACATGATTCATTTCCCCGGCTTTGCGGTCACATTGTAGCCATTGTGGACTGCCCCGGGTTTCATAAGTCCCGCTCTCGCACGAGCATAGCGGCAGCTCATGCTGCAAACTCGGGTGTTTTCACCTGAGGACACGGGTAGTCATTACTGGAGAACTGGGTGCCCGTTCAGAATGCACGAGGAGGAGGGCACCGTGCCCTGATGTTGCAAGGGCTCATGTACAAACTGATCCCCCGCTTGTTATTCCACGGCATCCCGCATGTACAACCTAGCTGAATTTTTTCTTTTGAATTTAAACACACTTGGTGCCAATTTTTGGTCCTCCTGTGGTGTACCTGCCATTGGGGTTGATCCATAGCACTGTTGCGTCACTATTTTGCTCAATCTGAGTGAGCATTGTGAGCATGTGCCCACGGTAAATTTGATGAGCCCGCCAGTTATGTGTTCGTTTACATATTGATTTTATTGGTTAATCTGTTTTATCGCCAAAGCGAGTCAGCGGGGTATATCTTGGATATAAACAGAGGCAATGAAGTATCTTCACTGAGCTGGGCAGAAAAACGTAAAATAAATTGCACATCAATATTCAAGTTGTATACAATCCTTAATCAAATTGACTTGCAATGAATTCTAGATTGAGTACATGGCGAGACTGGAGCAATGAAGTGGAAAAGTCCAAAGGGTCAAAAAGTCAGGAAGGCATCGTGTATGAGCGGTTGTTCGACGTCATCATCGAGCAAAAACTCCAGCCAGGGGCTCGATTAACCGAAATTTCCCTTGCGGACATCTTCGCAGTCAGCCGAACGGTCGTCAGGCGCGCTTTGTTACGGCTGTCTTACGAAGGCGTCGTGGATATCAAGCCCAATATTGGCGCGATTGTGACAACCACCGAGCCGGAAGATGTTCCTCAATATTTCGAAGCGAGAAGAATTATTGAGGGTGCCCTGATCCGCAGGGTGGCAGGAAAGTTGACGACGTATCAGGAAGAAACGCTCAATGCGATGGTTCGAGAAGAAAATCGCTACTTTCTGAGCGGAAATCGGGCACGTGGGCTCAGGAAGTCCATTGATTTCCACTTTTATATTGCCGACATCGCCAACAACAAGCCGTTGGCCGAAATGGGTAAAAAAATGATTGCCCGCACCTCGTTGATCGTGGCGCAGTACAACCTGTCCGGGTCCGGCGGGTGCGCCTGTGTGGATCATTCTGCGCTGGTCGATGTGATGGTGAAAGGACCGGGCGATCAGGCAGAAAAATTGATGTATGAGCATCTACAGCACATTGAGGACAACCTGTATTTTGGTAAACAGAATATAGAAACGGATTTGTATCGAATACTTGAAGTAGACAGGTCGTGATTTTCTGAAATCAACCGGCCAGTAAGGGTGGACTATGGATTCCTATATGCTCGAGTGGCTGACGTTGATGACACGATGGATACATCTCATTGTCGGCATAGCGTGGATTGGGGCTTCGTTCTACTTCAATTGGCTCGAAGGTCATCTGGAGCGTGGAAAACCCGATCTGACTCCTGGTGTCGCCGGTGATTTGTGGGCAGTTCATGGTGGCGGCTTCTATCATGTGGAGAAATTTGAAGTTGCCCCGTCCAAGCTCCCTGAGTTGCTGCACTGGTTCAAATGGGAGGCATATTTCACGTTTATGACGGGCGCCGCCTTATTGATCCTGATTTTTTATCGCTCGCCTTCTCTTTATCTCATTGACCCTGCGGTCGCAAATATCTCTCCATTCATCGCCATTGGTTCAGCCGTCGGATCCATTGTGTTGATGTGGTTCATCTACGATGCGTTATGTAAGACGAGACTGGTTGAGCGCGGACTGCTGTTCTTCTCATTGATCTTCGCGCTGCTCTCGCTATATGCCTTTGGCTTGAGTCATCTGTTGAGTGCAAAAGCCGCATTTATTCATGTGGGGGCCGTCATTGGAACCATCATGGTGGCGAACGTGTTTTTCGTCATCATACCTTCGCAAAAAAAAATGGTCGCTGCGATGCACTCGGGCATGAAGCCGGATGCGGATGCTGGTCGGCGTGGGTTTATTCGTTCCCTGCACAATAATTATTTTACCCTGCCTGTCCTGTTTATCATGGTCGCGGCGCATTACCCCATTGCATTTGGTAACCCGAACTCCTGGATACTTCTTGTTTTAATTTCGCTGGCCGGTGTTCTTGTCCGACATTTTTTCAATCTGAAAAACCGTGGTATTAAAAACTACCTGTTTCTATTGATTCCTTTTTTTCTGGTTTTATTTGCTGTTTGGTTTTCGGCGCCCAAACCCTCTGTTGCGCAAGGAAAATCTGATCAGGTCGGATTCGATGCCGTTTATCGCGTCATGCAGGCGCACTGTATTGTCTGCCATGCGCAGAACCCGACGTTCCCCGGTTTTACCGCCCCGCCCAACGGGGTCTCACTGGAGACGAAATCCCAGATCGAAAAATATAGTGACGCCATCTATGCGCAATCGGTCGCGACTCATGCCATGCCCCTGGGCGGCGTGACGCACATCAGTGATGCCGATCGAGCACTCATCGGGCAATGGATTACTCAATATAAAGCCGGAGACAAATGATGAGTATGCAAAGTCCGCGGGACTTGATCGGCTACGGGCAAAATCCGCCACAGGTGGCCTGGCCTCAAGGCGCGCGGATTGCCGTTCAGTTCGTGATCAATTATGAGGAAGGCGGTGAAAACTGCATTCTGGATGGTGATGACGCTTCCGAGGCTTTTTTGTCTGATGTCATCAACGCTGCACCGCGTCCCGGCCTGCGCCACATGAGTGTGGAGTCGTTGTACGAATACGGTTCGCGGGCAGGATTCTGGCGGCTGCATCGGTTGTTTAATGAATTCGCGGTGCCCGCAACGGTATTTGCCGTTGGTTTGGCGATACAGAAAAATCCTGATGTCGTTGATGCGATGCTGGAATCAAACTGGGAAATCGCCAGCCACGGCTATCGCTGGATCGATTACCAAACGATGACGCCTGATATCGAACGGGCACATATTCGTCTGGCCCTCGAAATCCACCGAAGTCTTATTGGGCATGAGCCATCCGGCTGGTATATCGGACGCGATACGGCGTTGACGCGTTCGATCCTGCTTGAAGAAGCCACGCCTTTATACGATTCGGATTCGTATGCGGATGATCTGCCGTACTGGGTTCCGGGGCAGGGCAAACCCCACTTGATTGTGCCCTATACCCTGGACTCGAATGACATGCGCTTTCTTACCGCGCAGGGCTTCAATTCGGGCGATCAGTTCTTTACCTATCTGAAAGACAGCTTTGATGCACTTTACACAGAAGGTGCGCAAACACCGAAGATGCTTTCCATCGGCTTGCACTGTCGAATTTCCGGGCGGCCGGGTCGGCTGATGGCAGTGAAGCGTTTTATCCAGTATGTGCTGTCGCATCAGGATGTCTGGATTTGTCGCCGCGACGAAATCGCCAAGCACTGGGTGGATAACCACCCATGCTGATGATGGATATCGCCCAGATCAACCGGCTTTCTGTCGACGATTTCATTCATGGTTTCAAGCCACTTCTGGAGCATGCCGAGTGGGCTATCGACTTGCTGGAAAAGGCACGGCCTTTTGCTGATCACGATGATCTGAATCAAAAGATTTCCGGAATCATTCATTCCGCCAGCGCGGCGCAAAAGATGTCTGCGCTGATTCATCACCCGAAGCTGGGCGCGGGTGTTCGGGTCCAGGGTTTTTCGGGGGCGGAGCAAAGTCAGGCGGGGCTGCATGCATTGACCGATGACGAGTTTGCCCGGTTCGAGAAAGACAACGCGGACTATCAGCGGAAGATGGGTTTCCCGTTTGTGGTTGCCGTGACGGGGTTGGGCAAGCAGGAGATCTTGCAACTGCTCGCGTCCCGCATCAGTAATGATCCGGCCGACGAGTTTTCGGTCGCTACCGATGAGTTAATCAAAATTGCCTGTATACGCGTTTCCAAATTGGTTTCTGATTAGGGACTGTTAACCCGATAGAGGCGGCCGATGCCGTTTTTCGTCCCTCCAGAGGATGGATTCGAGAAGGAGAGTTGAGTGAGCACAGATACCCAGACAAAACTTCCGCGCTTGGAGCTGGTTGGCATTACCAAGGCTTATCCTTCTGTGATCGCCAATCAGGATGTGAATCTTGTTGTTCGGCCCGGTGAGATTCATGCCGTGCTCGGCGAAAACGGTGCGGGCAAAAGCACCCTGATGAAAATTATCTATGGGGTGACCAAACCCGATTCCGGCTCCGTACTCTGGGATAACCGGGAGGTGCATATCGAATCGCCCGCGCAGGCCCGGAAAATCGGCATCGGGATGGTGTTTCAGCATTTCTCCTTGTTTGAAACGCTCACTGTGGCCGAAAACATCTCCCTCGCTCTGGATTCGGCCATCGCACCCCATGAACTGGTGCAACGAATCGAAGAGGTTTCGCAGCAGTATGGTTTGCCGATCGATCCCCATCGCTTGATTCACAGCATGTCTGTGGGCGAGCGTCAGCGTGTCGAGATCGTGCGCTGCCTTTTGAATAACCCCCGCCTGCTGATCATGGATGAGCCGACTTCCGTGCTGACGCCCCAAGCTGTTTTGAAACTGTTCGAAACGCTCCGGCGCCTGGCTGCTGAAGGTTGCAGTATTTTGTACATCAGTCACAAGCTCGACGAGATACAGGCACTTTGCGACAAGGCGACCATTCTGCGGGGTGGCCGGGTAACCGGTACGGCGATTCCCAGTCAGGAAACACGGGAATCGCTTGCGCAAATGATGATCGGCCGTAGCCTGCCGGAATGTCAGATGGCCCCAAAAATGCCCGCCGAAACCCGCTTACGTGTGCACCAGCTCAACCTGTCCACGATCGACCCGTTTGGTACTACGTTGAAAAACATCAATCTGGACGTGCGTAGCGGCGAAGTCGTGGGGATTGCCGGTATATCCGGTAACGGTCAGAAGGAACTGATGGCGGCGTTGTCCGGCGAACAACCCATGCCGAAAGGAACCACGACGCAGATTTGTGGTGTGTGGGCCGATCGCCTTTCTCCCGGACAACGGCGTGATTTGGGGCTGCGGTTCGTGCCAGAAGAACGCCTGGGCCGTGGTGCCGTCCCTTCAATGAGCTTGCGGCTCAATGCATTGCTGACGACGGGCGCCGGGGATGGCCTGGTGAACTATGGCTTGATTTCCTATGCACATGTCCGTTCGTTTGCCCGGGATGTCATCGAGAAATTCAATGTGAAGTGCGGCGGCGATGAGGCCTTAGCCAGCAGTCTTTCGGGTGGAAATTTGCAGAAATTTATCGTCGGCCGGGAAATATCCCTGCAACCGAAAGTCATGATCGTGGCGCAGCCGACCTGGGGAGTTGACGTGGGGGCAGCCCAGATCATCCGGCAGGCGTTGATCGAATTGCGTAATCAGGGCGTTGCCGTACTGGTGGTTTCCGAGGAACTGGAGGAGCTTTTCATGATTTGCGATCGTATTGCCGTGATCGCGGAAGGGCGTTTATCGCCTGCCATTCCGGCCTCTGAAACCTCGGTGGAAAAAATCGGCCTCTGGATGAGTGGCGCGTTTGTCGAGGCCAAGGTGGAGGAGGTGCAACATGCCTAGACTGGAGCGCAGAGCGCAGCCCTCGCGGGTGATGATGTTCGCCTCGCCATTGATTGCGGCGGTATTGATGCTGATGACAGGCTATATCCTGTTCAGCATCATGGGAAAAGAGCCCCTGCATGCTTTCTGGGTGTTCTTCATCAAACCACTCACGACGACCTATGGGATCGGCGAGTGGCTGCTGAAATCGACGCCGTTGATTCTGTGCGGTATCGGTCTGGCGATTGGCTTTCGGGCACGCGTATTCAATATCGGCGCCGAAGGTCAATTCACGATGGGGGCGATCGCTGCCGGCGGCGTCGCACTTTATTTCTACAACACGGATGCTGTTTGGATTTTGCCGTTGATGATGCTGGCAGGCGTTCTGGGTGGCATGGCCTGGGCCGCCATTCCCGCCTTTTTGCGTACCCGCTTCAATACCAACGAAATTCTGGTGACCTTGATGTTGGTGTACGTGGCACAACTTTTTCTGGGGTATCTGGTACAGGGTCCCTGGCGCGATCCGGAGGGTTTCAATTTTCCGCAATCCAGAATGTTTACCGATTCTGAAACCATGCCGGTGCTGGTCGAAGGGCTACGGGTTAACTGGGCTTTCATCGTGGCGCTGGTCCTCGTGGCCGTCTCTTGGTTTTTCTCGTTCAAAATGTTTGCCGGTTTCCGGATGGAAGTCAGCGGGCAGGCACCGGATGCCGCGCGTTATGCCGGCTTCAGCGAAAAGCGCAATGTATGGTTTGCTTTGCTGATTAGTGGTGGATTGGCCGGCTTTGCCGGGATGGCAGAAGTGGCGGGCCCGATTGGCCAGCTTCAGCCCATTATTTCTCCGGGGTACGGGTTTGCAGCCATCATTGTCGCCTATGTCGGGCGGCTTCATCCGTTGGGCGTCCTGCTCGCGAGTTTGCTGCTATCCCTGCTGTATCTGGGCGGTGAAACGGCACAAATGGATCTGAACCTGCCGTCGGCGATCACCGGGCTATTCCAGGGGATTCTGCTGTTCTACCTGTTGGCTGCAGACATTTTCATCCACTACCGGTTGAAACCCAGCCCGAGCGATTCACGGACGACTATCACGTCGCCCCCCGAGCCTGAAGGAGACATCACATGAGCACCGAACAAATGATCCTCATTCTCGTCAGTGTCGTGACGGCGGCTACACCCTTGGCTTTCGCGGCATTTGGTGAGCTGGTGACGGAGCGGGCAGGTGTGTTGAATCTTGGCGTCGAGGGCATGATGCTCCTCGGCGCGGTGATTGGTTTCGCGGTCACCAAGGATTCGGGCAGTCTGGCGTTTGGATTTTTTGCTGGGATGTTGGCGGGTATGGCGATGGCCTTGATCTTCGCTGTGCTCACGCAGCATCTGCAAACCAATCAGGTGGCGACGGGGCTGGCGCTGACACTGTTCGGTGCGGGCCTGAGCGCGTTTATCGGCAAGCCCTATGTCGGTATGACGCTGACCGGATTGAACCCGATCTCGATTCCTTATCTCAGCGATATTCCTGTGTTAGGCCATCTGCTTTTTCATTACGACCTGGTTGTCTACGGCTCGTTTGTGCTGTTGTTCGGTTTGATCTGGTTTTTCAAGCATTCGCATTGGGGTTTGGTGGTTCGAGCCGTTGGGGAGTCGCCGGTGGCTGCTCATGCGATCGGTTATCCCGTGATTCGCATTCGCTATTTCGCCATCCTGTTCGGTGGCGCGATGAGCGGTATTGCCGGGGCCTATCTGTCACTCGCCATCACGCCGCTTTGGGTGGAAGGCATGACTGCGGGGCGGGGCTGGATTGCGCTGGCATTGGTGGTATTCGCCACCTGGAAGCCGACGCGTGTGATGGTCGGCGCCTATCTGTTTGGTGGGGTCACGATCTTGCAGTTTTACGGTCAGGGCATGGGCATTCACGTGCCGTCGCAAATTCTCTCCATGCTGCCTTATATCGTAACTGTTGTCGTCCTGGTTCTGATCAGCCGAAATCCGAAAACCATTCTGCTCAATCAGCCGATGTCACTCGGCGTGAGTTTTTCTCCGCGCACGTAAACACGGCGCCAGTTTTGTTTATCGGAAGAGGGAGGGTTCAATGTCTGAGCGGTTGTTGATCAGTGATGCCGAGGTGGTCGTCACCATGAATGTTCTGCGCGAGGAAATCGCGCACGGCAGCGTACTGATCCAAGGTGATGCAATTCTAAAAGTGGGTACGGCGCCGGAGATTGAGCGCTGGATCGCCGAAGACCCTACTGCCCGCCAGCCGCATCGGGTTATCAATGCTCGGGGTTGTGTGGTTCTGCCGGGATTGGTCAATTGCCATCACCACTTGTATCAGACGCTCACGCGAGCTATCGGCACCGGCCGGGGCTATGCGTTGTTCGACTGGCTCAAGATGCTCTATCCCGTCTGGGCGGAAATGAATCCGGAGGCGATTCATGTCAGCACGCAAGTCGGTCTGGCTGAGTTGATTCTTTCAGGCGCCACGACGGTGGCCGATCATCTGTATTTGTTCCCGAACGGCTCGCGGCTGGATGACGAGATTGTCGCCGCACAGGAAATGGGTGTGCGCTTTCATCCGACACGGGGGAGCATGAGTCTTGGCCAAAGCAAGGGTGGCCTGCCACCGGATCGCGTCGTGCAGTCCGAGGCGGAAATACTGAAGGACAGCCAGCGGGTGATCGAAACCTTCCACGATCCTGCGCCGCGTTCGATGTTGCGTATTGGTCTCGCGCCGTGTTCGCCCTTCAGCGTGACGGGCGATCTGATGCGCGAAAGTGCCCGGCTGGCACGTACCTACGAGAA
>Ga0307375_10005284_pt1 | contig 12134 bp, 12 predicted proteins | sample TR1MG_FD_202531 | JGI IMG/M metagenome (GOLD analysis project Ga0307375, IMG submission 202531) | Soil microbial communities from Risofladan, Vaasa, Finland - TR-1 | ecosystem: Environmental > Terrestrial > Soil > Coastal area > Acid sulfate soil | place: Finland: Risofladan, Vaasa | collected... | reverse complement strand
GTAATACCAGTTTCGGGAGAACGCGAGGAGGGAGGCGACGGTTGAGGCTTGGATGGCGGAATCGGGGCAGCAGGAGATGAGATAGGATCTCGAGTAGGATTAGAAGCGGGAATTGGAGAAACAGAGGGATGGGAGGCCAAGGCAGGTGGAGGGGAGTGGAACTGAGGAGGACTCGGATGTGCGGCGTTTGTCGCTCCCAAGAAGAAGGAATTGGCTCCAGACTTGTCGTTATAGAACCGCTGAGCGGTTTGGAAGAATCTCTGTCGCTTGTCTTGTGGAGTGGGAGTCATACCAGCTTGAACGAGAGGCATTCCGGAAGGCGATCGTCCTTGTGGCTGCATTGGGCGCTTTTGTTGTGTTTGTTGTGGTAGTTGTTGAGATTGAGGCGTTTTCATAGCCATATAACGAGGTGGGGGTAGAGAAGCGATTTCTACGGGCGGAATGATTCTTTCATGTTGGCGCATCTCGAGGAGCGAAATGCGCTCGGAGAACGATTGCAGTGAGTCTCGTATTTGATGAAGCTGTTTGTGCGCTGCGCCAATCTTTTGGTTGTATTGGTCAACGTCAGCTTGCATGGCACCATAGACGCGAGAATCGGGACCAGACGCGGGCTGAACTTGTTTGGGCGCTCCTGCGCTCGGGGGTGCATAATTAGGCCCAGATTTGTATTGAGTCGGTTGTACGTGAGATGAAGGCACGGAAGAAGGACCAAAGCGAGGAGGAGGCACTGAATTGGAGGCGAGAGAGGGGGATGAAGGACTCGGCGGAGGAGGTTCGGAGAAGGACACCATTTGCGCGGCAGGAACGTGTTTTTCAGGACGATTGGGGCCAGCACGAGACGCAACAGAAGCGTCATTCATCTCTTGATGCACTTTCAGAGCCACAGCAGCATCCTGATCGATCAAACACTGTTCGACGTGAGATTGGATTTGACCGACCGGAAAGCGGCCATTGCAGATGGGGCAATCCATAGTAGTGCCAAGAAACACGAAGTAGAGTACACGTTTAGACCAGAAACAGTTGCATTATGGGAGGAGAGGACAGACAGAGATGAGGAGGGCAAGACCCTTCAGAGCTTCCCACTGTCTGCCATCGTGTGTCTCGGCAATGCCCTTTCGGGGGTCTCTGTGCAACCAGCCGCAACGATTTCGGGGGAAGAAATGTGGGCACAGACTCTTCTCAGTCTCCTGGTCTCAAACCCCCTGCATAGAACGAATACAGTATTAGAATTGATTCCATAGTTTAGTCGCACATCAAAATTTGAGGTAATAGCGGACCGCAATCAGTGTTGAGGCTTTTGGTTAACGATTTGGATGATGGTTTCGACGACGTGCGGTTCCGCGAGAGTGGAGATGTCTCCCAAGTGCTCCGTTTCGTGTGATGCAATCTTACGGAGGATTCTCCTCATGATCTTGCCACTTCTTGTCTTTGGGAGTCCAGGAACGATGAAGATGCGATCAGGCATGGCGATGCCGCCAATCATCTTTCTGACCTGTCCGGAGAGTTCTCCAGGCAGTGAGTTTCCGTGTGCTTCAGAATCGAATCCTTCCTTGAGTACGCAGAACGCGTGAATGGCCTGTCCTTTGACTTCGTGAGCGACGCCGACGACGGCAGCCTCGGCACAAGCAGGGTGAGAGACGAGAGCGGACTCCAATTCTGCGGTTCCAAGACGGTGTCCAGACACGTTGACGACGTCGTCTACTCGTCCAATGATCCAGTGGTAGCCATCAGCGTCGCGGAATGCGCCATCTCCAGTGAAGAAGCGACCAGGATACGGAAGCAAGTAGGTCTCGCAGAAGCGTTTGTGATCTCCCCAGATGGATCTGCTCATTCCAGGCCAAGGTCTGTCCATCGCCAAGACTCCTCTCACGTTCTTTCCAGTCAGCACCTTTCCAGTGGTTGCGTCCAAGAGCACGGGTTGAATGCCGAAGAAGGGCTGACAGCAAGAACCGGGCTTCATGCAAGTCGCTCCTGGCAGGGGAGTCATCATGATGCCACCGCTCTCAGTCATCCAGTAGGTATCGACGATGGCGCATTTTTCCTTTCCAATGACCTTGTAGTACCAATCCCAAGCGGCCGGGTTGATTGGCTCGCCAACGGAGCCCAAGACGCGCAAACTGCTCAAATCGTACTTGTCGATGTCAGCCTCTCCAAACTTCATGAGTGAGCGAATGGCGGTGGGGGCAGTGTAGAAGATGTTTACCTTGTGACGTTGAACGAGGTCCCAGTAGCGACAGTGGTTGGGGAAGAGAGGCGTGGACTCGAACATGACGGTCGTGGCGCCGTTCACGAGTGGCGCCCAAACGATGTAAGTGTGACCGGTGATCCATCCCACATCTGCGACGCAAGCGTAGATATCGTCCTCGTGAACGTCAAAGATGTAGCGGTGAGTCGTTGCGGCGTAGACCAAGTACCCACCAGTGGTGTGAATGATGCCCTTCGGCTTGCCAGTCGATCCCGATGTGTAGAGTGTGAAGAGCGGGTCTTCGCTGTCCATCCATTCGCAGGGGCAGTACGGGCGTTCAGCATTCACGAGCTCCTCGTAGTCGAGGTCTCTTGGAGATTGGAGGTGATTGGTGATGGCAGGAGAGGAGAGCTTCTTGTGAGAGTCTCTCGTGTCCAGGACGACGACATTTGTGACCAATGGGCACGTGATGAGTGCTGCGTCGACGATAGGTTTGAGGGCGATCTTCTTCTCGCCACGATGACCTTCAACGGCAGTCAAGACGACCTTGGAGTGACCATCCTGAATGCGAGCGGCGAGAGCCTCGCTTGAGAAACCGGCAAAGACGACGTTCGAGATCGCGCCGATGCGCGCGCAAGCCAACATACATATCGCCGCCTCTGGAACCATCGGCATGTAAATCGTGACGATATCTCCCTTGTGCACAGAGATGCGCTTGAGAGCATTGGCAAGCTTGCAAACACGCTTCAAAAGGTCGCTGTACGTCAACTTGCACCCATCTCCAGGCGAATTGCCTTCATGTATAATCGCCACCTTATCGCCCAAGCCTCTCTGCACATGACGATCCACAGCGTTATAGCAAGCATTCAAGCGACCTCCCTCGAACCAGACGATATTACCATCGGAGGGGATCATCCCAGTTCCACCGTTCAGAGGCACGTTGCAGACAGAGCTAAAGGGATGGAACCAACTCACCATATCCTTGGCCATCTACAGTAACACAAACCGAATTGACAACGCACGTCAGAGGGGAGAAAGAGGGGAGAAAGAGGGGAAGAGCGGGGAACTTGCAAGGCAACATCAACAAACCCAACGTGCGAGCCATAAGCGCATTCCTGAGAGGCAAGACAAGCACGAGGCGAGAAGAACGAAGCTCACAGACCACAAAAGAGGCGAGATCATGGTGCTACTCAAAGCCAAGGCCAGGAACAAGCATGCTGCCTCTGCGACCGATCGAAGGAGAGAGAAGCTCTGGGAGACGTGGAAACGGGCAAAACGTATGCCTCCCGACAGCTGGAAAACACTACAAACGCACCTTGCTCCAAAAGCCATTCGTATCCTCAATACTCTGACGGTACAGCTCAAGGTAGGAGTCGTTGCCCTTGATGTGCGCGTTCGCATGCGCCTTCTCGGGAATGGGAAGGATACGTGTCACATCGACATTGAGACCTTCTAGAACATCTTGTGCAGAATTCGCTACGTCGACTTCCATCACAAAACAGTCTACGCCAGACTGGCAGATGGGCGTCTAAAATCTTAGTTCGATCACGTTCGCTCGGATCGTGCGAAGGCGCCGAAATAGCTGAAACCGACGCTGGCGAATATAGGGAAATGCACGCACCAACACACACAATTGGGGAAATGCAGCTGTGCCGTGTTCTCTCCATCAGTCCGCTCGCCACTTGCCTGTATGTTACTTGATTTTCCGTTTCCTCCACCGACGAGACTCTACTATCGTTATCATGACGCCACTCGTCCATCAGGAGCTATCAAGGAGCCACAGAGGATCGGTTTTACAGCTGGAAGCTTCAATCGATTTCCTGGGCGTTCAACGAGCGAAGAGGTCCTAACATGTTGATGATTTTGTGTTTTGTCTGATGCGTACTATGTAGAAAAGAATGTTGGCCTCTGCTTGCAAGCAATTGGTCGCTGGATCACGCGTCACGAAGTCCAAGGCCGCTCCCACTCGCCGTTACACCACCTCCGTTCTGGTATGGCTTCTTTCATCTCTGTTTCACATTTAGCCTTACTCTTCTATCTTGTGATGACCCTTTGTATACTCAAGGATGGTCGAAAAGCCCGCAATCGCAGTCAGCACACACATACACACACTCGCTCTCTTCTCGTCCTTTGTTGGTTTGGATTTGGCAGTATCTTCCATCTTCTCTCTGCGCGGAACTTTGCTGTGATCATCTGGTTGTCTTGGAGTGTATTGGGGTGCTTGGAGCCCGTTGTGGAGCGAGGACGTCCGGATGCGTTCTTGAGTTGCTGTGTTGCTGCGAGTGGCGATGCGATGACCTTCCTGTTAGTAGTCTTGCATTCCCATAATTGAGTAGTTTGTGTTCATGTCTCTGTGCTCCTGTTTTGCTCCTGTTGCTGACCGAGAGTGTCGTCTTTGATCGCGTGCCTCTTCTTTTGGTGATCTTGTGTTTCCTCCTCGCTCTCCTCCAGGCTGCTCAGGTTATATCTGCCTTGGAGGCCAAGTCCGATGCTTTGGTGGCAGCTGCTGCGAAGGCGCCTCGTGTAAGTGCTGTGGCCGCGAAGTTGGCTTGGGAGAAGGAGTTGGGCGTGTTTGTTGATTTGCGTGCTGTTGGTACCATCTCTATTGAAGGTTTCGAGCGTATTCCTGCTTCTCAGCTTGCCAGGTCCTTGTCCAAGTTGGAGGATGCGTTGAAGCACTCCCAGACGAAGGACATCTATTTCCTGGATTTGACTGGTTTCCATAGTGCTCAGGCTGTTGATATCGTTTCTAACTCCCCTGCCTTTGCTGGATGCAACCCACGTGTGATTGATGGAGGTTTGAGTGAGTGGATCGCCGATAACGGACCCTACGCTACCACCAACGCCGAGATCGACGGGCTGCTCTCCAAGTTGCGCGCCGAGGCCGACAACGCCAACCGCAACGAGCAATTCGTCAAGCAATTCGCAGCAGAGATTGGCGTCGTCCCTCCTGAGCACGACATGCTCACTCTCAACGAGGCGACCAACGAAGTCGAAGAGAACCCCGTCTACATCGACGCTGAGAGATTCGTAGACCGCGAGGCATTCCGCAAGTTCATTCAAAAGGTCAAGCTCTAAATATCCTTACTCTCATTGTATCTCTCTCAACCACACCGTCAACCTACCATAACAACCAAAGCAATGGAAGAAACCAACAACAGTCACTCACACAAAAGAGAGCCAACTTCCCCTCTCCCCTTACCCCTGTATCATTCTTTCTCTCTCTCTCTCTCTCTCCCACACACACACAAATCCGAAAAACCTCGAAACCGAAGAACAAGAACTCGTGTCGAACATGCAGATGAAGGAGCAGGACCTTTCGTCCTCTCTCTCTCTCTCTCTCGAGCTTCCCCCCTGCTATCAAGCCCAATATACATTCCAAATCAAAAGAGCGCTCAAAACCAAACTCAAAATCACCATTCATCTCTAACTGAATGCAGGTAGAACACCAACAGTTGGTCGTTCGAACGACTCGATTCAGGTCGACTTAACAACGCTTGCTTGGGGCCGTGGACGTATATGCTAGTATGTAGACATTGCCAGCCTTACGGGGTCATGCATGTCAGAATACCAGAGGAATGGAGAGTCGGGTATGGACGAGAAGCAGATGACAATTCGGCTATCGCGAACAGTGGTTGAAATCGTTGCGGATGTGCAAGAAGAAATGCCTGGAGAGTTTCGGACATGCCTCGGAACTTGCTTTCAATCATGCGCTGTTGTGTGTGAACTTGTTGAAATCCAATTGTACATTATACATATAAATGCTTCATGTTACATAGTGGTGCATTGGGAGCTCATCTTGAGAGGATTGAATCGGAGCGTTTGGCTTTCACTGCGGAGGCGAGCTGATTCGGCTCTCACAGGTTCTCAATCGAGGCAGATGAGGCTTCGGCACCATTGGTGGAGGGACCTAGAGAAGAAGAAGGAGCTGCAGATGTCGATGCCAAGATCTGACGCTGCTTGTTGGGGTGAAGCTGCACAGGAACCGTTCCAGCGAGCGCGTGTTTTTCCAGCTCCAACCAGTCTAAGAACACATCTGCCTGAGGTCCTACTCCAGGACCAACTCTAATAGGCTCCGCACCTTCTGTGTACGTGGCGGCGCTTTGCACAAAGAGTGATCGCTTGATCTCGAGGGCTTGCCAATTGAACGGATCTCCACCCAATCTCTCCTTTACAATCCAGTCTCTGTGCTTCTTAATTGTGTTTGCATGAATCTGAGGCAGTAGTTTTGCGCCACCTTTGTGGTTGGGGAAGTGTGAGTGGGCGGCACGGATGATGGAGAGCCATTCCAAATCGTAACACAGTCTCGGTCCAAGTGGGAGAGGGTTGCCTTCAAGGTCCAACAGAGGCTCAGTTTCGCGTTCTCCAGACGCGAATGGGAAGTGAACTACTTCGAGGAAAGCACGTCCTGGCAGGGGCTTGTCCAAAGCCAAGAAGTTTGTCGCTGCTCCACCGTCCAACGCTTCAGTCGCATTGTGTTGTCTCTGTTTCCTTCCAGTACTTGTGTCTTTCTTCTTAGAACCAACTAGGGGCTTCGAGGTCGAGCTAGAGGCGCTCGAGGAGGACTTGTCTACGGATTGAGGCGAAGTGAGCAGTGTTTGCAAGTCTTTTGTCTTGCTGGATGATGAAGACGTGGAGGCATTCAAAGAGGAAGATGCGTGACAAACGCGAGCGGTGAAGTGCGTGTGCATGTGGCCAGAGAACCAGTGAGTTGGTTTGAGGAGTTTCATCAATGCCAAGTACGCTTCACATCCCAATGTGTTCTCGTCGAGGGAGGTTTTAAAGAAGGGTTTGTTGCGCAAGAGGGTATCTACAGATCCAAAGTAGGCGATGTACTCGGGCCAATCGTGGGATATGAGCGCGTCGAGGTGTCCAGTCAAGTGTGCTAGCTTCCACAGCTCGTATAGGCGCACATACATGGCAGAATGCAAATCGTTCTTGCCGTAAGGCGTTAGCTCGTGATGGCCGGAGCGGAAGAACTTGTGATCGTAGATGCCACTGAATCCGCCGATGCGAAGTCCACCCACATTGATCAGTCCAGAGTAGCCCAAGAAGTAGATGTTCGGCGCCACCCACCCTCCATAGTACAACTCTCGATTGTGCGCTACAGCCTCGTGATTGCCACCAATGAAGATAGTCAACTTGGGGGCCACCTTATCGCCTTTGTAGTAGCGCCAGAAGTCTTCCATCTTGCGATATTTGTTTGGTGTCACCATCGTCTCCAAATCGTATGTATTTCTGATAGCTTGAAAGTCACCACAACAGAGAATCGCATCAACCACGTAATCGTTCTCTAACTCCAGTTGGGAGACGGTATCGTAGATGATATCCAGAGCGCCATGGGTGCAACCAACGACGGCCAATCTAAGGCCACCAGACGATGATATCAACGACATGTAGAGGAGAAGTAGTCAATACAGATCCAATAGATGAAGTGAGCGGGGTTTGATACTCGCATATGTGAGAGGAAGACTGAAATGGACGATACAAGGCGCTCCGACGATAGAAATAGACTCGAAGAGAAAGCTCCCAGAATGTCTCGTACTGACTACCTCCCAGTTCACACAAGAGTCTTCCAGCCCGCCTCATGTTGCGCTTCCAACATGACTCGCATGGAAGAGCTCTATAGGCTAGTGAAAGAGGAGAGCAGCAGTCCAGAAGAGTGGTGATTCCGGCCGGTTGCGCTCTCTCTCCAGTACCGCACAGCCAACAATGGGTGACGCTCAATCATCGCAACTAAAGCAAGAAGAACCTCCTCAAAAGTTCATTCCAAAACTCGGTTGGGAGTATTCTCCATATGGTGTCATCAGACCTGTATTACAAACGCTGGTTCGTCGTTGCGCTCGTTCCCCCCTCTTTTCACTCTTCTTTCGTTACCTTTTGTCCTCAAAAGGCTAATTTACAATGGTAAATGTCGTATGTCATGCTGTTAACTGCCTAAATGCATCACTCAAAGAACGTGCAACAGATAGATCTGCCGAAATTCGAACCAGGACGGATCATCAAGATTGGCGCTATTGGCGTTGGTCAGCGCTTGCGTCGCCTCATATGCTTGCTTCTTCATCAACAAGGATTTAATTACCAATTCGTCGCCCTTGCAGACGAGTCTACAGAGGCTCTGGAAGCTACTTTGGAAGCCATCTCAGGATTTCAGGATTCTCGCCCTCAGACCTTCTCTGATTACCGTGAATTGCTTGCTATTCCCGATATAGAATGGGTGATGATTGGTAGCAAGAACTATCTCCATGTTTCTCACTCTTGTGATGCCTTTGCAGCTGGAAAGCATGTCTTCAGCGAAAAGCCGCTCGCTATCGATGTTGAGGAGTGCGCCCGCATTCGCGAGGCCCAAAAAGTGTCAGGAAAGCTGTTTGCTACAGGTTTTGTGCTTCGTCATAGTCTCCTGTACTCGAATGTTCATCGTATCGTGGCCGTCGAGAAGTTGCTCGGCAGGCTGGTGAGTGTTGAGGCTAACGAGACTCTCCACCCTGCTCATGGAGGTTACATCATGCGTAATTGGCGCCGCTTCAAGGATCAGTCTGGTCCTCACATCTTGGAGAAGACATGCCACGATCTGGACATTCTGCAGTGGATCATTGGTTCTGTGCCCACTCGTGTGGCTGCCTTTGGTGGCACCAACATCTTCATCCCCGAAAATGCACCTTCCACGAAGGCAGAGGAGGACTACTACAAATTGTGGCCACAGGCATGGGAAGATGTCGATCCCTTTAGAACCGAGAAAACGATCGAAGACAACGTCGTAGCGATCTTGAATTACCGCAACGGTGTTCACTGCACATTCCACACCAATGCATGCACGGCATGGCCTCAACGGAGGATACTCATCTGCGGAGTGAAGGGAACGCTCCAGGCGGACCTCATCACCTCTCAAATCACTTACCAACTCATCGGTCCTAATCAGCCTACACACATCATCGACATCTCAAATAGCGATTCGCACGGTGGAGGAGACGACCTCATCGTATCAGACCTGGCAAGATCCATGTGCGACGGAAGCAAACCAAAGGCCACCGGAGAAGAGGGTTTCCTCTCGGCTCTCATTTGCCTCTCCATAGACGAGGCAAGGGAATCTCAACAAATGGTCGACATGGAGCCGATATGGACGAGATTTGGAGTATGAACAATGTTGAGGTTCAACCTGGATCCGCGCCTGAAGCAGAGCCTCGCTATGCGCTCTTGTGAATGAATGCAGAGCCTCGCTATGCGCTCTTGTGAATGAATGCAGAGCCCCTGTATTCCCAAGAACTTTGTCGGCAACTCACTGTTCAAATAGACTTTTGTTCCTGAATTCACTATCACTTGGGCCTCCTATCGATGAGGTCCTTCTCACAATTGTTGCAACAGGGCCAACCTGGATCGATCTGCGAAGAGTGCTTCGGAAGTATTCAGACTAGATGCATCCAAAGCTGATATGTTCTGTTGGAATGGTCATCTACTGGTAGACAAGCGTTGCCACAAGCTGTACAACACTAAGTAGAGTCCATGTTCTGGAACGTGACATCGCTGTCAATATCCAATGAAGCGACGCCTCCAAACTTAGTCTGCTCAACACTCGTCTCGAGAAGTGATCGATATCTCTCCCTTCCCCTTCTCTTTCCGCCTCTCTTGAGATTGCGACGACCATCCTTTTGGGATCCATTGCCTGGACTGAGCGCAGATGAAGCGTAGAGACTCGAGTTTCACCATCTCCCCTCGCCCTGGCGGTGTTCAATGGATTGGCTTCGACTTGGACATGACTATGATTCGCTACAAGGTGGAGCCATTGGCTAAGCATATCTACCAGGCTGCAATTCGACATATGGTGGAAGCTTTGAGCTATCCAAAATGGCTGCTTGATGTTCGTCCTCCCTCTGTCTTCTGTTATCTACGTTCCCCATGTTTATACTGACTTTTTAGTCTCCCTTTAGCTTTCCTACTCAATGAAGTCCTTGATGCGTGGTGTGATCCTTGACAAAGCGCTGGGCAACTTGATCACGATCGATGCCTCTCGTCGCGTTCGTGTACGTTCATCTAGTTCTCTGTTTCCCCCCTTTCCCGACCTGTTGCTTTGTCTTTCATCGTATCTGACGTCAATCGTGTTGCCATTCGTCCATCTATCTCTGCTTTCTGCAATTGGCGCCGCTTCGCGCTTCTGGTGATCTCTTGTTGCCTTCAAAGACCGCTTTCCATGGTTTGACTCGTCTTTCTCCCGAGGAACTAGCTAATGCGTATCCCGATCCAGTGGACTTTGTCGGTTTGCAGACCTACAGATGGTGGGTTTGCTCGTCGCAATTCGAAATTCCGTATATCTACATTGCGCAGTACTTGATTCCCGAAATCGATGCGAGTCGTTTGGTTTACCCCCTGCGTGCTGACTTTTCAGTGGACGATGCGAGACCAGGTGTTGCGCATGCGCCGTCTTCAGCGCCTTCATTGGAATCTCTTTATGACCCTCGTACGGACTCCATTTTGACGAGTTTGGTGACTAGTCCCTACTATCAGCTGATCGACGATCTTCACGATACGATTGACTTCAATTTTGGCAACTTTGAGGATGGCTACTACTTTGAGGCGTTCCACAAGCCCGATCTGTCCGATCTTGTCTTTTCTCGCCTCGATCTGATCCCCTTTCTTCAAGAGGCCCGTTCTGCTGGTGTTAAACTCTTCCTCATGACCAACTCTAATCATCATTACACTGGTGCGCTCATGAACTTTGCATTTGGCACAGCATGGCGAGAACTCTTCGATTTGGTGATTTATCGCGCTCGCAAGCCCCACTTCTTCCTTTTCGACGCGCCCTTCCAGTCAATTGTAGACGCGTCCTTACCTGGTGAAGTAGATGGACTCAAGACGGTACCAAGCGACGAGAAACTGCAGTTGGGCAAAGAGTATTACGGCGGCAACCTGAAGAAGCTGACAACCGATCTTTTGGGTTCTGCGCCTGTCGTTTACGCTGGTGATGAGCTCTTTGGCGACGTTGTTGCTCCCACTGTCTACGCCGGTTGGAAAACCATTGCTATTCTGGAGGAGCTGCAAGAGGTGGAGGAGAAGGACGGTTGGAAGTCTCCTGCCCACGAAAGACGCAATTTGAACTCTCCAATTCCGAAGCTCGAGTCCACGGCTGCGAATCTGGCGCTCGATAGATGGGGCAACTACTTCTACTGCGAAGATGGAACATTGACGTACTACGGAGCGCTCATGCATCACTTCGCTGAAATCGCCGTTCCTTGCGTCTCAAGGCTCGCTCACTTCGATCTCAACCAACCCATCCTACCTCACCATCCAAACTCCCAATTGCACGCTACAAGGCCAGCGGAACAAAAGCAGAGAGTGACGTGCTACATCACCGAAAAGGCAGCCAGAGAACTGCCGCCAAACTTCGTCGTTCCGGGCATTGAACTCATGACGAGAAACAGAGATCTGGCAAGGAGACTACGAGACCTGAGGATCCAATACGTATCACCAATAGGATCACCAATGATAACACCATCACCATCACCATCTCCAGGACTCACCACATCAAGCAGAGCTTCACCATTCTCAACCAACGCCACCATCACCCCTGAGCCATCCATGACGCCTGAGCCATCTCTCACTCCGGAAACAACATTGACGCCTCAACCAATCAGGGCACCACCATCCATCATCATCTCACAGCCAGTGTCGGAAGGAGCAACAACGAACTCAAAGTAGAAGTGAGATCACAAAGTAGACAGTGCAAAAGCCGTCCCCTGTAATGAACAGTACATCTTGGAACATTCAAAACGTAATAGGCTATTCGAAAACAGACCAAATTGCGATCAGGTAGGGGGGCAGGGAACCCGAGGAGATGCGAAATGTTAGGAGTGCGGCGAAATCGTTGTGAGCGAGTGAGAAGAAGACCCCTGGTACATTTTGGACAGAGCCGCGTCACAGGAGAGCACACACAGTTCGAAATGTCGGGGTGATGTGG
>Ga0307375_10005283_pt1 | contig 12135 bp, 6 predicted proteins | sample TR1MG_FD_202531 | JGI IMG/M metagenome (GOLD analysis project Ga0307375, IMG submission 202531) | Soil microbial communities from Risofladan, Vaasa, Finland - TR-1 | ecosystem: Environmental > Terrestrial > Soil > Coastal area > Acid sulfate soil | place: Finland: Risofladan, Vaasa | collected... | reverse complement strand
CCCGATAGCTGATCGGTAACCGTGCTGCCGTTGGTCATGCTCAGCTGCCAGACCGGCACCGTCACCGTGTGGGCCACCGAGTCGTTGTTCAGCGCCACCGCGATGCGGTTGGTGGCATCGAAGCGGCCGTAGGCATACAGCTTGTTGGTGTCGTCGGTCAGCAGGGTCATGAACGAGCCGGTGCGCAGGGCCGGGTAGGCCTTGCGGATCGCCGTGAGTTTGCCGGCCAGCGCCACCGCGCTGTTCGTGCTGTTGCCCACGGACCAGTCGAACGTGCGGCGGTTGTCCGGATCGGCGCCGCCCTGCATGCCGTACTCGTCACCGTAATAAATCGTGGGCGTGCCGACGTAGGTCATCTGGAAGATCAGCGCGAGGTAGGTCTTCCAGATGTCGCCGCCCGCGCGGTTTCCGAAGCGGGTGATGTCGTGGCTGGACAGGAAGTTGGACATCACCTGCTGCACGTCGGTGGGGTAGTTGGACCGCGTGCCGTGCAGCCAGCTGTCGAACTGCGAAACCGGGATCGACGCGGCGTTGCCGCTGTAGTCCTCGCCGGTGATCCATTCCGACACCGGCTGGGTGAAGCCGTCGTAGTTCATCGCGCCGTCCCACTCGGTGCCGTTGTCGGTCCACGGGCCGGCGTTGCCCCAGAACTCGCCAAGGATGTCGGCGTTCGGGTTCACCGATTTCACTGCGCTGCGCAACTCGGCCATGATCTGATGGTTGGTGGCGTCGCTGCCGTTGCCGCCGCCGGCGTCGAGGTACTGCGCCGCATCCAGGCGCCAGCCGTCGATCGAGTACGGCGACTTGAGGTAGGTCTGCACCACCGAGGTGCCGGAGCCGTAGATCGCATTGCGCACCGCCGAGCCGCTGGCGCCGTAGTCCAGCTTGGGCATGCTGGAAAAGCCGAAGAACGCCGAATAGGTGTTGGGCCAGCTTTGGAAGGTGTAGTAGTTGTAGGTCGGGCTGGACTGCGACTCGTAGGCGCCGGTGATGCTGGGCCACCAGTTGTAGCGGTCGAACCACTTGTGGGTGTCGCCGGTGTGGTTGAACACGCCGTCGAGAATGAGATACCCCTTCGGGCCGTTGCCGGTGCTGTGGATGTCCGCGCTCAGCGTCTGCAGCGTGCTGTTGCTGCCGAACGCCGGGTCCACCGTCATGTAGTCCTCGGTGTCGTACTTGTGGTTGCTCGGCGAGAGGAAGATCGGGTTGAGGTAGATGATGTTCGCGCCGACGGTGTTCTTGATGTAGCCGAGCTTCTGGTCGACGCCGGCCAGGTCGCCGCCGAAAAACACCGCGCTGTTGCAGCCACTGACGTTGGAGACGACGCTGGTACCCCAGGCATGCTGTTCGGTGGCGCAACCGGCGTAGGTGTACTGGCCGTTGGTGACGTCGTTGCTGGTGTCGCCGTTGAAGAAACGGTCCGGGAAGATCTGGTACATCACTCCGTTCTTCATCCACGCCGGTGTCTGAAAGCCGGGGACAATGAAGAAGTCGCCGGAGGTCGGCTCGGCGGCGGTGGTACCGGCGGCGTTGAGCCATGCCGTGGACGTGCCGTCATTGATCTGGAAGCGGTAGTACTTCTCCGAGGCGCTGGCCGGAACGGTGCCCACCCAGTAGTCGAAGTTGCCGGTGGCATCGTTGGCCGACCAACTCATTGCCACCCAGTGATAGGCACTGTCCGCGCTGTCGTAGTACTTGATGTTGGCGCTGGTGATGTCGCCCTTGTAGGTGCGCAGGGTCAGCGTGACCGCCTGGCTGGACGTCGGCTCGACGTGGTTGTCGTACAGCGGGCCCTGATCGTGGAACAGGCCGGCCCATTCCACGTTGTTGTCGTTGCTGGCGGCTTGTGCCAGGTTGTCCAGCGAGGGCAGGGCATAAAGCGCCAGCGCCGTGCAGATCGCGGCCGTCAGTGCGGACTTCGATCCGCGTTTCGTTTTCCGGTTATTACTCATTCAACGTACCTCCCTACGGTGAAAACATGGCGGAGCCATGTGTGCATGAACCCCGCCGCGCAAAACCCCTTGATGGTGGACTACCGCGGCATGGTCAGCCTGATGCGGTTTGCCGTTGCCGCCGCCACACGCACATAGGTGACCGTGCCGAAGCGGTCGTGACCGGTAGCCCAGCCCTCGCCCCTGCTTCCGCGCAATGCTTCGGGACCGGCCAGCCGGGCCATGGCCTTGCCATCGTCGGTGACGACAGCGGCGGCTCCCGCGTGGATCTGCAGCAGGTAGAACCGCAGTGCGGGTTTGAAGCTTCCCGTGGCGGCGCCGGTGTCGAACATGACCGTGTGGCCGTGCCGCTGCACGGCCAGTGTCTGCAGGAAATACGCGCCGTGTTCGTAGCGGTAGTCGCTGCCGTCATCGTCGTAATAGGCGAAGCTGCTGCGCTGGGCGGCGGGGAAGACCTCGACGGTTACCTCGGTCAGCGGCTTCTCGCCCACATAGTCCATCGGCGGTTGCAGCGGGATGATCGCGCCGGCGCGGATGTACAGCGGGATGTCGCTCCAGCCCTTCGCGTCTGTCGTGTGCACGATGGTCTGCCCGCCCGCGCAGCGCTTGCCGCTGAACCAGTCGGTCCACTCGCCGGCGGGCAGGTAAATGGACTTTTCCTGCTGGCCCTGCCGCACCACCGGCGAGACCAGCAGATAGTCGCCGAACAGCCAGCTGCCGATGTCGTTGCGCAGCTTCGGATCGTGCGGCCAGTCGAACAGCAGCGGGCGCACCAGGCCCACGCCGTTGACATGGCGCCGGTATTCGTAGCTGTAGATGTACGGAATCAGTGCCTGGCGCAGGCGTATCGCGGCGGTGGCGGCCTTTTCCGCCACCGGGCCGTATACCCACGGCTGGCGCTTCTCGCCGAACACGCCATGCACGCGGAAGATCGGGGTGAACGCGCCGAACTCGATCCAGCGCGCGTAGTTCTCGTCGCTGGGATGACCCTTGAAGCCACCGCCGTCCATGCCCCACTGCATGGCGCCCACGTTGATCGCGCTGAGCATGCGCTGGCGCTGGCCGGCCATGCTGGCGAAACCGGTGGGGATGTCGCCGGACCACATGCCGTAGGCATAGCGCTGCGCGCCAAGGTAGAAGTTGCGGTTGATCGACCACACGCGCAGCGGCGAATACGCGCGCTGGCCGTCGTACAGCGCACGCTCCATGTTGGTGAACTGGGTGTCGCTGCCGACATCGTCGGCCTCGTCGTTCCACCAGCCGACCATGCCGGTATCGAACGAGTGCTTCAGCGCGTCGTTGAAGAACCACGTGCGCACGGCGCTCTGGTCGAAGTCGAGCTCGCGTACCGGCTTGTGCGAGAAGTAGTCCGGCGCGGTCTTGCTGGCGGACGACCAGAAGCCGTGCGCGGTGGCGTAGCGGCCCTCGGCCGTGTCGGTATGTATGCGCGGCTTCATGATGCCGGTCAAATGCATGCCGCGGGCGTCCAGTTCCTGCTTCAGCTTGCCGCTGGGGCCATCCGGAAACTTGGTCGCGTTCCAGCGGAACTCGCCACCGTGGTCTTCGCCCCACGCCTTCCAGTCGAAGTCGAGGGTGAAGTTGTCGATCGGGATGTGCCTGGCGCGGTAGGTGTCGACGATCGCCAGCAGTTCTTTTTCGTCGATGCCCCACTGGCTGTTGGTGAAGCCCATCGCCCATTTCGGGAACAGCGGCGAGTGGCCGCTGATCTGCGCCACGTCGCCGAAGATCTGCGCGGGCGTGCCGATCAGGATGTAGTAATCGAGATCTTTCCGCGAGGTACCGCTGATCGTGATGGTGGTCGGCTGCAGCGCGAACGTGGCACCGAGGGTATCGACCAGTACGCCGTAGCCGGTGGTGCTCCACACGAACGGTGCGCCCGCATGGCCTTGCTCGCCAGCGGCGGCCACCTGCGTGCCCTGCCGCAGCATGCCGCCGGTGGCGGGTTCGGTCGCGTTGTAGCCGCCGATGCCGTACAGCGCATCCGGCTTTGCGTGCTGCAGGATCAGCTGGCCGTGTGCCAGTGCGGCCAGGTCGGTCCGCAACAGGCGATGATGCTGCGCATCCTCGACCAGCAGCCGGCCGGTGCGCTTGTTCCAGCGAACCGATGCGCGATCGGACGCAAGGCTCAGGTTGCCGGCGCCATCATCGGCACGCACCTGGTCGAACGCGGGGAGCGCAGTCTTGCTGTCGATCACCAGCGACGGTGCGCTGGTGTGGCCATCGGGTTCAAAATGGACATGCACGATGCCGGGTGCGAGGAAGCGGACGGCGATGTCGTCCTGGCCCATGCCGATGGCGATGCTGCGATCGACGATGTGCGCTGTCGCAGCTGCGGGTGCCGGCTTGGCGGCGTGTGCGCCGGCGCTGCCGATCGGGGCGAGCGCCAGTGCAAACCACAGCCAGCCTGCCGACCGGCCGCACTTGCCTGGACGGATGGGTTTCGTCATCGCATCGAACTCCTGTACGTGCTTTGGCGTCAACGCAGGATCGCCGTGGTGTAGGCCGGCATCCGCAGGTGGCCGTGATCCAGCGTTATGCCGGGTTGACTCTGCAGCAGCAGGGCATCGAAGCGGTGCCCGTGGATGTCGCCCAGAGGGATGGTCTGCGCCGTGCGCGAAAGGTTGTGGATGACCAGCACGCGGCTGCCGGCATCCTCGAGTTCGTAGGCCAGCAGGTGTTCGCTTGCCATCGGCACATGGCGAATGCGGCCGTCGCGCAGCGCACTGACCTGTGCGCGCCAGTGGATCAGCATCGTGTAGTAATGCAGCAGCGAGTCGGGGTTCGCCTGCTCGGCGGCGACGGATACGTCGCCACCCTGTTTCGCCGTCGACGTCTTCCAGCGTGTTTCGCCCGGCGCATCGGTGGCGCGCTGCCAGCGCATCGGTTCGCGCAGATCCGGATCGGGCTTGACGCCGCGCATGCCGATCTCCTCGCCGTAGTAGACAAAGGGCCGGCCGGGCAGGGTGAGCAGCATCGCGGCGGCCATCCGCATGTGCTGCGGGTTGCCGCCGAGCTGGCTCATCACACGGTTCTGGTCGTGGTTGGACAGGAACGTTGCGTCGACCCCGTGTCGCCCGGCGCGGGCGCGGAAGGCGGCGTCGGTCCGTTCCAGCTGTTCTGCGAGATCGCCGGCCTTCTCGCTGTTCGCGGCCTCGATCAGGTGCGTGGCCAGCGGGAAGTCGAACACCGCACTCAGCGTGCCGAACCACGGCGCCAGCTGTGCCGGGGTCTTCTCGGTGACCTCGCCGACCACATAGGCGTGCGGGTTCACCTGCCGCACGCCGCGCATGAACTGCTGCCACCAGGCGAGGTTTTCGCGCAGTACCGCGGGGTCGCCTTCCTGCGAGGCGAAGTTGAGGTAGATATGGCGCGCCGCGTCGAGCCGGAAGCCGTCGACGCCCTTGCGCATCCAGAACTGGCCAACCTTCACCATCGCCTCGCGCACGGCGGGCGCGTCGTAGTTCAGGTCCGGCATGCCGGCGGAGAAAATGCCCAGGTAGTGGCGGCCGTCCGGCAGCGCCTGCCACGCCTTGTCGCCGGCCGCGCTGCGGGCGGCCAGGTCGGTGCCGGGCGTGGCCCAGCTGTACCAGTCGTGGTGGGGATCGTGCGGATTCTGCGCGGCGAGGAACCAGGGGTGCCGGTTGCTGGTGTGGTTGATTACCAGGTCGATGATCACCTTGATGCCGCGCTGGTGCGCCGCGGCGAGCAGGCGCTGGAAATCGGCCATGCTGCCGTACTGCGGGTTGATCGCTTCGTAGTCGGTGACGTCGTAGCCGTGGTAGCTGGGCGACGGGTTGATCGGCATCAGCCAGATGCCGCTGATGCCGAGCGACTTCAGATAGCCGAGTTTCGCGGTGACGCCGTTGAGGTCGCCGATGCCGTCGCCGTTGCTGTCGTCGAACGAGCGCACGAAGATCTCGTACCAGACCCCGGAGGACGCTGGCCGGTGCGAGGGATTCGTCACCGCGGTGTTCGCCGGCGCGGCCCGCGCAAACGACGCGGGAGTCATCGCCAGTGACAGCAGCAGTACCGCACTGAGGATGATCGATGCAACAGGAACAGGTCGGATCACCAGGGACTCCAGCAGGCGCGAGGGAGAGTTGTCGGTGTGGCAACCGAGGCTTGCATGCGGTTTGCGGTTGACGCGCGGATGACTCCCGATGCCTGATCCATGGTAGGCCGGCGTGCTTGTCGCGCGGCGATATCTGCATACGTATTCATTCGACAAATGCGCATTTTTTCATGTTGCGCCGCAAGGCGATTTCGGCGTTGGCGCCGGCGCATCCGCTACGATGACCGGATCGGCACGATCGGGGGCGGCTAATGAACGGCACGGACACTTTCCTGATCGCGATGATGATCATCTTCGGCGTGCCGTACCTGATCTGGCGCGTGGCGCGCACCGATTACTACGCGCCGCTGGTGGTGGTGCAGATCCTCACCGGCATCGTGCTCGGTCCCGGCCTGCTCGGTGCGGCGTTTCCGCATTACTACGAGACGGTGTTCAGCCCACCGGTGATCCAGGCGCTCAACGGCGTGGCCTGGTGGGCGGTGATGTTGTTCGTGTGGATCGCCGGGATCGAGCTCGATCTGGGGCAGGTCTGGGCCCGGCGGCGCGAGTGCGGTCTCACCGCGGGCTTTGCGCTGGGCGTGCCGTTGCTGTTCGGCTGCTGCGCCGCGATCGGCCTGCTGCTGTGGCGCAGCGGATGGATCGGTGCGGCAGCCGCACCCTGGCAGTTCGTGCTCGGCGTAGGCATGGCCTGCGCGGTGACTGCGCTGCCGATCCTGATCCTGCTGATGGAAAAGCTGGACATCCTGCGCGCGCCGCTGGGCCAGCGCGTGCTGCGCTATGCCAGTCTCGACGACGTGGCGATCTGGGGCGTGCTGGCGGTGATCCTGCTCGACTGGGAACGGGTCGGCAGACAGCTGCTGTTCCTGTTGCTGTTTGCGGTGGCGGCGTACCTGTTCCGGCGAATGATGCGGCGACTGGCCGAAGCCGATCGCTGGTATGTGGCGCTGATCTGGCTGGCCGCATGCGGTTTTGCCGCCGACCGCGCCGGCCTGCATTTCATGGTGGGTGCCTTTCTTGCGGGCGCAGCGACCGACAGCCTCTGGTTCGATCAACCGCGCATGGATCTGCTGCGCCAGCATGTGTTGCTGGTGGTGATGCCGGTGTTCTTCCTGTCCACCGGTTTGCGCACCAGTTGGTCCGTGGGCGGCGCTGCGGTGTTCATCGCCGCCGCGCTGCTGCTGGCGGCGGCGGTCGGCGGCAAACTGGCCGGCGCGCAGCTGGCCGGCCACTGGCTCGGCTGGGCGAAGGGCGAGGCTTCGCTGATCGGCTGGCTGCTGCAGACCAAGGCGCTGATCATGATCATCTTCGTCAACATCCTGCTGGACCGGCAGCTGATCACCGGCGCCACCTTCACCGCGCTGTTGTTGATGGCGGTGGCCAGCACCATGCTGACGATGCCGATGGCGGCGCCGCGCCTGCGCGCCATCGGCCAGGCTGCTGCGGCGGCTACGGGCGCAGCCGGCCGTGCGGAAGATTCCCGACTCAACGAAACGGAAATCCGGACATGACTGACCGCCGCTTGCGCCGCATCGTGATCGTGGGAGGCGGCACCGCCGGCTGGATGACCGCCGCGGCACTGGCCAATGCGCTGCAAGGCAACTGCCGGATCGATCTGGTCGAGTCGCAGGAGATCGGCAGCATCGGTGTCGGCGAGGCCACGATTCCGCCGATCAAGCTGTTCAACCACACCTTGGGCATCGATGAAAATGCGTTCCTGGCGGCCACCCAGGGCACCTTCAAGCTGGGCATCGAGTTCGTCGACTGGACCCGTGGCGGGCAACGCTATTTTCATCCATTCGGCCAGTTCGGCACCGAGTTCGATGCCGTGCCGCTGCATCATTACTGGCTGCGCGAGCGCGAGCGCGGCGACGACACGCCGCTGCAGGATTACGCGCTGGCCTGGGTGGCCGCCCGCACCGGCAAGTTCGACCTGCCGGTGGCCGATCGCCGCCAGGTGCAGTCCTCGCTCGACTATGCCTATCACTTCGACGCCAGCCTGTACGCGCGTTTCCTGCGCAACTATGCCGAGCAGCGTGGTGTTCGGCGGACCGAGGGCAAGGTGGTGGACGTCACCCTGCATGGAGACGACGGCTTGATCCAGGGCGTGACGCTGGACGGCGGCACGGTAATCGAAGGCGACCTGTTCATCGACTGCTCCGGTTTTCGCGGCCTGTTGATCGAGGGCGCGCTGAGGACCGGCTACGAGGACTGGACGCACTGGCTGCCGTGCGACCGCGCGGTGGCGGTGGCCTGCACTCACCGCAGCGAGTTGACGCCTTGCACACGCTCCACGGCGCACGCCGCCGGTTGGCAGTGGCGGATCCCGCTGCAGCACCGGATGGGCAACGGCCACGTCTACTGTAGCCGGTTCATCAGCGACGACGAGGCTGCGGCGACGCTGCTGGGCAACCTGGAGGGCGAGCCGCTGGGTTCGCCGCGGCAGTTGCGCTTCACCACCGGACGGCGCAGGCAGTCGTGGAACCGCAACTGCGTGGCGATCGGCCTGTCGGCCGGCTTCATGGAGCCGCTGGAGTCGACCAGCATCCATCTGATTCAGACTGCCATCAACCGGCTCCTGGCGCTGTTTCCCGATCGCGATTTCGACCCCATCGCGGCACAGGAATACAACCGCCTCACGCATACCGAGTACGAGCGCATCCGCGACTTCCTGATCCTGCACTACCACGCGGTGCAGCGCGATGAGCCGCTTTGGCGACAGACGGCGACGATGTCGATTCCCGACACCTTGCAGTACAAGATCGAGCACTTCCGTCGCTATGGCCGGCTGGTGGCCGAGAGCATGGAGCTGTTCCAGAACGCCAACTGGCTGGCGGTGCTGGTGGGGCAGGAGGTATGGCCGCAGCGCTACCATCCGCTGGCGGATATGCGCAGCCAGGTCGACGCGGCGGGGTGCCTGCGGGGCCTGCGCCGGGTGATCGACCAGGCCGTGCAGGCGATGCCCACGCACCAGCAGTACATCGATCGGCATTGCCGGGCACTGTCGTAGCACTCGACCAACGGTATGGCAGCTTGCCGCTGCGTGGCACGCCTGGTGACATGACGTCCGCGTATTCCCATGAAACCCACCACCGATTAACCTGCCCGAACATCCATCTGGCACGCTGCCAAGGTCGCCGGCATGTCAGAGTCGAATCACCGGCAGGGAGGCCGCTCACGCATAGCCCCCTTCACCGGTACCCGCCATGGATTCCTGGATATACAACATTGCACCTCATCTCGACCGGGCCATGCACGCGCGCGACGGACATACTGCGCAGCACTGCGACCGTGTCGCCAGGCTGGCGGTCCGGCTCGGCGAAGCGATCAACCTTGAAAGGCACGACTTGCTGGTCATTGCACTGGCCGCGCGGCTGCACGACATCGGGAAGATCGATCTTCCCGATTCGATCCTGCTCAAACCCGGACCGCTGAACGATGCCGAGTGGGCCATCATGCGCACGCACAGCGTCCGCGGCGAAAGCTTTATTCTCAATCAACGCGACATACCTTTCCGTGAGGAGATCGCACGCGTCGTGCGGCATCATCACGAGCACTGGGACGGCAGCGGCTACCCCGACGGGCTGTGTGGCGAAGAGATTCCCCTGCTGTCGCGGATCGTGTCGGTGGTCGACAGCCATGACGCGATGATTTCGGGTCGTTCGTACCATCCGGGCAGGACGCAGGCGACTGTCATGTCGATCCTCGCCACCGAGCGTGGCATCAAGCATGACCCGGCTGTGCTGGATACCTATCTCATGGGCGTGGCCGAGTAGCGCACCTTGTGGGAGCGGCTTCAGCCGCGATGCTCCTGACTTGGTCAGAGCAAAAGCATCGCGGCTGAAGCCGCTCCCACAAAAGCTTCTCCCGCAATGCCGCCCTGCAAATGTGGTTATTCACGCTGCCGGTTCAGGTCTCCGCCTTGCAGTGTTCGGCGATGAAGCGCTCGTGCGGCGGCAGCGTGCCCGCGGCGCGGTCGACCAGGGTATGGATGTTGCCCAGGAACTCGTCGAGCTGGCCCTGATCGAGCGTATCGGCGAGCGGGTGATGGCGTTGCGGCTCGATGCCCTGGCCGAGCATCACCTGCAGCCAGCCGACCTCGGTGAACAGTTCGTCGGCATCACGGAAGATGCTGCCGTTGCCGCGGAACAGCGCGATCCGCCGCGCCAGCGATTCGGGAATCTCCATCTGCGCGCATTGCCGCCAGAACGGACTGTCGTCGCGTTCGGTGGCCTTGTAGTGCAGGATCAGGAAGTCGCGGATGCGCTCGTACTCGAACCGCGTCTGGCGGTTGTATTCGGTGCTGAGGGCGACATCGCAGTGGCGGTCGGGGAACAGCGCGAGCAGCCGGTTCACGCCCGACTGGATCAGGTGGATGCTGGTCGACTCCAGCGGCTCCATGAAGCCGGCCGACAGCCCCAGCGCCACGCAGTTGCGGTTCCATGTCTGCCGGCGCATGCCGGTGGTGAAGCGCAGCGGACGCGGGTCGGCCAGCGCCGCGCCTTCGAGCCCGGCCAGCAGCTGGGCGCTGGCCTCGTCGTCGCTGATGAACCGGCTGCAGTAGACGTGGCCGTTGCCGCTGCGATGCTGCAGCGGGATGCGCCACTGCCAGCCGGCGGTGCGCGCGCTGGCCTGGGTGTACGGGCGCATCGGCGTCACCCGTTCGCTGGGCACCGCCAGCGCGCGGTCGCACGGCAGCCACTGCTGCCAGTTGTCGTAGCCGGTCTTCAGCGCGCCCTCGATCAGCAGGCCGCGGAAGCCCGAGCAGTCGATGAACAGGTCGCCCGCCACGCGCTCGCCGCTGGCCAGCTGCACCGACTCGATAAAGCCGTCCCCGGCGCGCAGCTGCACGTCGACGATCCTGCCCTCGATGCGCTGGACGATGGCCGGGTCGACATGGCGGCGCAGGTACTGGCCATAGGCAATCGCGTCGAGCTGGTAGGCGTACTTGATGCCGGTCAGCGGGCTGCTGCCGACGCGCTCCATGCGACCGAAACGATGCTGGCGCGCCGCAGCCGCATTGAGCGAATAGGCCCACAGGTCCGGCGCGCCGTCGCGCTTGCGGTCGGCCGCTCCTGCGCTTCCTGCGCCCGCGTCACTCGTGCGTCCATGCACATCGGCTGCTCCTGCGCTTCCTGCGCTCGCAGCACTCGTGCATCCATGCACATCGCGCAACCAGTAATGGTGAAAGCCGATCAGCCCCAGCGGCAGGCCGATGTCGCCGAAAGCGTGCATGTACGAATCGCCCTGCCGCCGCCAGTCGTTGAATTCGATGCCCAGCTTGAAGGTGCCGTGGGTGGCGCGCAGCAGGTCGTCTTCGTCCAGGCCGAGAAACTGGTTAACCAGGCGAATCGAGGGAATGGTGGCCTCGCCGACCCCAACGACGCCGATCTCGTCCGACTCGACCAGCCGGATCTGCACCCGCGGCCCCAGTGCGCGGGCGAGCAGGGCGGCGGTCATCCAACCGGCGGTGCCGCCGCCGACGATAACCACGCGTTGGATGGGATTGGCCTGCATGCGTATGCCCCGAATGTGTGAAAGCCGATGACTAGCGGTTCGCCATGGCCTTGTCAAAAAAAAGCCCCGCTGGATGGACTCAACGGGGCTGGTGGGGAGAGGCTTTTCGCTTACATGAACTTGTAGGAAATGCCGATCTCGTAGCGGCGGCCGTAGCTCTCCCAGTTCTGCACTTGCCGCGGATCGTTGCTTTGGTAGGTGACGAAGGTCTTGTTGGACAGGTTGGAGCCCTGCGCAATGACCGTCAGGCCGTTCAGCGGACCATGGTCGAAGGTGTAGCTGACCTGTGCGTCGTAGGTGCTGCCGCCCTTCAGCGTCTGCTCGATGCGCGACGCACTGATGCCGGACACCTCGCCCAGGAAGCTGGAACGGTAGCTGTCACTCACGCGAGCCTCGAAGCCGTTGTGCTGATAGTACAGCGTGCCGTTCGCCACCCACTTCGACAGACCCGGCACGGTGATCGCGTTGCTGTTGCCGGCGTAGACCAGCGAGCTCTTGGTGCGATTGCCGGTCAGGATCACGCCGAAGCCGTCGAGTGCCGGGCTGATCAGGTTGGCGGGCAGGTTCAGGGTCACC
>Ga0307375_10005282_pt1 | contig 12137 bp, 9 predicted proteins | sample TR1MG_FD_202531 | JGI IMG/M metagenome (GOLD analysis project Ga0307375, IMG submission 202531) | Soil microbial communities from Risofladan, Vaasa, Finland - TR-1 | ecosystem: Environmental > Terrestrial > Soil > Coastal area > Acid sulfate soil | place: Finland: Risofladan, Vaasa | collected... | reverse complement strand
CGGGGGTTATTCTCCCGGGCCCTTTTTTTGCACTCCGGCGCGGGATATCCCCTTCGGTTAAGATATCCCAGCGCTGGAGTCAGAAATGAGAAGAGGTGTAGGAACTGAAGCCGGCAGCCAACCGGCAGCCTCAGATTAACGCAAAAATCAGGCGGTGTCAATGTACCGAATTGCCTCACCTATTCCGGCCGGAGGGCACCCAGATTGCTATTCTGAGGGGTCTGAGGCCTCCCGTCTTCGTCAGGCTGGCCCTGACGACTCTATCCCCTCTCTTCCCGGCATTTCGGGCAGGATAGATATTGACCTCCTGGGTAGCCATGCAGATAGTCCTCAAAATACCCGTGTTTAGGGCACTTCGCCAAGTAGATTGGTAAAGAGGCTGTCCACCCTTCTCGCTTTTCGTGCCTCAAATAGCATCTGCCAAAGAGCCCAACTTTTAGCCTCACTCTAAGCCTTGGACATTCCTCCGCTTTCATACCCATACGCTTCACGGCTCCAAAACATCTCACTTCATTTCACATCTCGGCTACAGGTCGTGTTACTACGAGCCCCCCTTCGTGGGAAGGGGGGCTCGCTGGGTTTCCGTGTTGCGCGACGTCCGTCACGCCAGGACTATTTAACAGGCTTAGACTACCCTTCTGGTCCTGACGATAAGAACGACTACCGCGATGATGAGTACCGCACCGACGGCAACAACTACCCACAGGAGGTAATCAGGAATAACCTGGACCTCTTGCTTGGTCGCTGGCGGCACCTGAAGGATTATCTCCGGTGCTGGTGTCGGTGGTGTCTCTTTGATGATTACCGGCGGTACCGGTTCCGGTGGCGGTACCGGTTCGGTGATGGTGGTGAAGAAACTGGTGGCCCAGAGACTAGGGCCGGTGGCATTAACAGCCCTGACACGCCAGTTGTAGACGGTGTCGTACTTGAGCTGCTCCCTGGCTACATGCCCGTTGATTGTTGTGGTGGCGCTGTAGTCGATGATAGCAAACTTGTCATCCTGGCCGATTTCCTCGGCAAGGACGAACTCGTAGCTGGTAGCGCCAGCAACAGCACTCCAGGTGAAGGTGGGTTGGATGGGTGCCGCTATCGCGCCGAAAACAGGCGTTCCGGTCATCCCGATTACGGGAACAACGGGAACTACAACAGGCTCTACCAGTGCGAACGGCGTACCGGACAGGTCTAGGATGGACGGAGTACTTGTGCCCGTGATCGTCGCCCAGGCGAAGCCGCCGAAGAGATTGATGCCTTGCAATGTGCAGTTCGACCATGCGCCCTGCAGGTCACTCCAGACCATGATTGATGTGTTGGCGGTGATGGCCGGATTGTAGAGCTTAATCATTACCTGAGTGGCTGGCACACTAGCCGTAGTCGTCTGACTGAAGTAGACGTCGTAGTAGCCGTTAGCCAGTGCGGGTTGCGGAGTTGCCTCTCCAGGGTTGGCGGAGTAACGGCCGACAGCGATAACCTCACCGGCGCCCGGGGTGTAGGCGGCACCTGTTGCGGCTACCTGCGGATGTACATCGACACCCTGGGTAGCACTTGCCAGCAGTTGGACTGCCGTAGCTCCGGCGACCAGTGCGCCTGTCGCGACAGTACCGGCGGGTGCTGAAGCGTTGACATTTCCAGTGTTAAACAGTGCGGCCGGTCCGGCAGCGCTGCCCCACCAGTTGACCGGGGCCTGAATGAAATTGGCAGCGTTTGTGTCTTTGTTGTCAATGCCCTTGGTGTTCCCGCTCAGGTCGTTGAACATGATGATAATCAGGTTCGAGCCGACCGCGGCGGAAGCAGTCTGTAAGATGTCATTCGGGCTGCCTGTTATCGTGCTGTTGGAGATAGTCAGGCCAGCGGTTAACGTGACGCTGATAGCCGGCTGATACGTGGCGGTCGCGACTGTGGACTGGCCACAGTTGGTGATGGTGCTGTCGGTAACATTAGTAGTACCGCCAAGGATGTTGAGTGCCGGGTCAAGTGCCGTCATTGTGGCTCCGGTGATGGTGGCGGTACCTGCGGTGACCTGAATACCGGTGCCGCTGGAGCCGGTGATAGTATTAGTGGTTATGGCGGTTATGCCAGCGACGGCATCAATCGCAACGTCACCCAAGTCGACGCTGAAGGTGTTGCCGCTGATGGTCAGACCGGTCTTGTTGACCTGAATAGAAGTGTCAGCGACTGATGTAGCGATGGCTGTTTTAAGGGTTGTGTCGAAGGTGTTATTGGCGATGAGACCGGTACCCAGGGCAACGGTGTTGCCGTAGCGAACAGCCATTCTGGCGGTGGCTGGCGCTTGCTTGGTGAACACACAGTTCTGGATGGTGGCCAGGTTACCGGTGGCGGTAATGTCAACCGTCGGAGCGGCTGCGTTGTCTACCAGTGTCAGACTGTCAATGGTCACACTGGCGACACCGATAGTCCAGTTACCGACAATGAGGGTCTGGGCGGCGCTGCCGGTGGCGATAAACGTCTGGCCGGCGGCGCTCGGGATGACATTCTCGGTATATGTGCCCGGGCCTATCTTGATGGTATAGTTGGCTCCGGCACTGGCTAGCGCGTTACCAGGACCCATCAAGGCGAGAGAGCCAGTGTAGCTACCCATCAGTATGCCGCTGGGGTTATAAATCTCGACGATACCCGCCAGCGGCGGAATGTAGGGGGCGGTCAGGGTGTAGGCCTGCGAAGCGACCGCGGTGGTATCACCGGTCTGGTTCGTCTTGACGGTCAGCGTATAGCTGGCGATTGCCGACGGGTTGGTGACTACCTGGTTGTTGAACTTGATACGAACCGTGGCACCCTCACCGATGCCGTTGAGGAAATCCCAAACGGCAGCGGGAGGAGCTGTGATTGTCAGAGCCACGATCGGTCCGGCCAGGGTTGTCCCGGCGGTAGTGGCAATGTTTGCAGGAGCAAAGGGTGTCACCGATATTGGCGAGCCAAAGCCGGCTGTGGCCTGTAGGGTGACGTCACCAAGTAAAGGACCTACGCCATCCGGGTCTGCAGCCCAAAAACCAGTGGCTGGTACGGTGGTGCCTACCGGGAATTGAACGGTGATGATACCGGTGTCCGGCACTGCCGCGACTACGTCAAACGTGAGGGTGTAGTCCGACCCCTGGCTGATAACACCGTTGCTCAGGATGACGCTCGATGTGCTAACAGCGCCTGCCATCGGAGCAATAATTAAACTGCTGAGCATGGCCAGCGTTACGGCCACACCCAGCATCTTGGAAAACTTCCTTTTCATTGTTTTGTTTCTTCTCCTTAGATTACTTGCCTCTGTAACATGAACACAATTAGCCTCCAGAAGAGACCCTGCTCTTTACGGAGACAATGATTGTTTCTCAGTATAGCCTGTGGTATCCATTTACTCTTTCCCTTTCGGGCTTTGTCGATGGCACACCTCCTTCTGTCTTCAGCGGGGGGCGAACTGCCAAGGAGGAGAGTCGGTGAGCAGGTCGATGAAACGAACTCTGCCGACCCAGGACCCCAGCCCCACCCCTGCTGGACATTAGCACAATTACTGCAATATGTCAACCCCTCTTACCAATAGGGCACTACTTGTCACTGTTTCCCATCTAATCCCTCGCCACTACAGATCTCCTTCACAAAAAGAGAGGTCACCCCAAGGGTGACTTCTCTTCTCATCTCCGTCTCAAGGATACCTAAGCTCTAGTGGGCTCTCCAGCCCTCCCCGGCTATTGCCAGATAACGGTTCCGTTGACCATGATGTTGTCAACGTAGGCTTCTGCCTGGACTCCACTTGATAGCCAGTTGTCCACCTCTATCTCGATGGCCGTTACTAGGGTGTTTGAGTCGATGACCTTAGTATTCGCCGTTAATCCGAGCTTCCAGTTCCCCAGCGTATCACCCCAATGATTCCCGGCGCCGAAGGCACCACCAACTGGTCCCGGCGCACCGCTTGTCAGCCATGCGTAGCACGTGTCGTTAATTACAGCCGGACCGTTGCCGTCATCGCTGAATGTCTGGTACCAAGTACCGATCGTGGCACCATAGGATGGCCACCCTTCCGGTCTGACAGGCCCTTCGCTGGTGTTATAAGCGTATTCAATCACCAGTGCATCGTCGCACAGACCATCGCCCGTTGTATCCAGCTTGATGTCCACATGGGGCATATAGCCTGAGACCAGATACTCCGACCACGCAATCGTCAGCACTTCACTCAGAGTCATGGGCTGGAGCGGCGTGAGTACGATGCGCGCCTCTTGCCCACTTCCTACTACGCCGGCGGTCGTCAGATGCAGCGACCGAGTGCCACTAGCAAAGGTGGTGGTGTCAAACACGATGGTCGCTAGACCAGTTGTCTTGACCTGTAATTGTACAGAGAACATCGGGAATACTCCGGGTGGGCCAGTGGCACCCACAGGTCCGGGGTAACCAGGGGCACCATCAAGGCCCGGTTCACCTTGAGGTCCGACTGCCCCGGCAGGCCCAGGAAGCCCATCTGCTCCATCAGAACCAGTAGTTCCCTTCGGGCCAGCAGGGCCAGTGAGGCCAGGGGCTCCCTTTCCACCCTGTGGGCCAGGTTCTCCCTGAATTCCCTGCGGTCCTTCTGGGCCGGTCAGACCAGAAAGGCGTTCTATCACAAATTCGCTGATCGCAGTTTCCTGTTCTGGTGTTAGCTCACCGTCTGGCCCACATCCAGCGAGAGGTGTTACTAGCAGCGCAAGGAGCGCTGCCACCAGAAAGAAGGAAAATATCCTCTTTTTCACTTTACATTCTCCTTTCATATTTGGTTCTCTTCTCATTGACCGCAATATACACACTATCGACAGTTTAGTCAACCCCCTGTGCAAAAAGGGCAATAATTGTCACTGTTTCCATCTTCTTTAGAAATTGTTTAGAGTTCCGCCCCGAATATTTAGGCTCTGTTTCTCATCCTGGTCATACCCTGAGGTTAGGGAACCAAGCCGGAGGCCGTCCAGGATGAGAAAGCTGATTTACCCCCTCACCATATTGCTTCTCATATCGCTTCTCCTGCCTTTGCCTGGCGATATCGAGAAGGACACGGCCCCGCTGCCTTTGCCTGGCGATATCTACGAGAAGGGCACGGCCCCGCTGCTGACAGTCTCCATAGAGGTCCCTGAATTGGTAGTCTCTCCGGAGAGCGCCGTCTCCAGTGAGCCGGACTCAGATAGCCAGGCTATTGAGCTTAGAAACCCAACCTTCCGTGAGGTCAGGGACTTTATCCTCGGAGACACCACCAGCCGCAATAGCTTTGTTCTTTATGCATATGAGTGCCGGCACTTCACCACTACCGTGAACAATAATGCTGAGGCGGAGGGTCTGAGGTGCGCGTTTGTCCTGCTCTGCTTTGAGCAGGGACAGCACTCCGTCATCGCCTTTGAGACTACAGACAGAGGGCTGGTCTATATCGAACCTCAGACCGATGCTGCCATCCATCCCGAAGTCGGTGGCCAGTATCAGGGAAGGGAAATAAGAGAGATACTCATCGCCTGGTGAGTGACCAGGAAGAATAGAGGGACAACTCTCCGCGGTCCCTCTCCTTCTCTTAATGGCCCACTACTGTACTAGCTGAAAAGGTTAGGGTCGCCGTGTAGGTACCAAGTGGTGTCCCCCTGTGAAGTCTCCTCTCGATGGTGGGAGTGGCAGGACTCAAACCTGCGACCGCAGGAGTGGAGGCTGCAACCTACCATGCGCCTGTCCCGATAAGTGGAGCCGAAACTGGACGGCCAAGATGCGGGCTGGGAATACACCCAGCCCTTTTTCGTTCCTTTGGTCTGACAAGTCAGGCTGTTATTCTTCTTGAAGCGGCGTTACCACCGCATACATTTCGATAACGCCACCTGTATGCATTGGAAGCAGAGGCGCTTCGAACATACAAAGCCATGACCTCGGAGGGTCAGTGAGTTCTCCGCTGATCTGCGGAATAGACGTAATCAACTTGAGGTCTCGGGAAGTTGGACCAAAATTGAAGCCACCGCTTACAACTTGCCAACCTGGTGGAGCCTCTATGACACAGCCAACTACAGTGCCAGAACCCCAATACCTGATATACGACTCTTGAATGACACGAAATTCAGGTGCTCCAGGCGGTCCAATCGGTCCAGTAGCACCAGTCGCACCATCAGCTCCAGCAGGTCCCATTGCGCCTAGTTCACCAGGCAAGCCAGCAGGTCCAGTATCACCAGTTTGTCCATCCGCTCCGGCGGCTCCATCCGCTCCGGCGAGTCCAGCAGGTCCCATTTCTCCAATAGGTCCTATGTCACCTTGCTGGCCATCAAGTCCTGGTTCACCAGGCAAGCCGGCAGGTCCTCTCAGCCCATCAGGTCCGGTTTCACCAGTTGGGCCTGCAGGCCCTGTTGCGCCGGGTTCACCTTGTACACCCTGCTGATTCCACTGTATAAATACTTCCGACTTTCTTACGTCCTCCTCACCATTGACCAGCCGCAGCATACCATTCTCCTTCTGGTAGGCACCGCTAATCATCCCATCTTCACCAACGGGATTCAAGATCTTTGCTGCCATGACACCACCAGCTCCCAAGCTGGCCACGACTAACGCCGCAACAATCGAAACCCATACTATCCTGCTTTTCCGAAACACGATTCTTTCTCCTTTTCCTTATTATTTGTTTTTGCTTGCTACTCCCAAGAAAATAGAACCTCCGTCTCTACTTACTTTCTCTCACCTCCTCATCGCCTGGTGATAGGTGTCCCTCTCCGACGATGGGTGTCATCAGGGGTTGCCTTCCCGGAACTGGCCGTTGCCGACGAGGAGATGCGTGATTATGCCATCGGAAATCTCGAACCCGCACAGAAGAGTGATGAGGTACTTCATTCGGCCTCTGTCCGTCTACTCTACCTCTATAAAGCCGGCCTTCTCCAGGAAGTCCTGGTAGAATGCGGCGATGTCTTCATCCTGGATTTGAGCGCGTACTTCCAGCAGCGGCAGGGTGATTGCCATGCGGGTTATCTTCTCAATGTCGGGCACTACCCCGGGGTCGTCCGAGCCGTCGCCCGGAGCCAGCCATGAAGACGCTTCATCGAGATCGTAGCTGTCTATCAGCTTGCCGTAGAATATTGCCAGGTCTTCGTCCTGAAATTGGTTGGCCGCTTCCGTCAGCACCGAGGAGATACTCTGGTAGCTGTCCGTTATGTTGTCACTGAGGGTTTCCGGCTGGCTGGCATCCCCCGATGTGGCCGCCATCGGAAAGGGGGATGCCAGGCATATGAAGAGCACCGTTGCCAGTATTACACCGGCCAGTAATCCGCCTATTGACTTACCCAATACACACCCTCCCAGTCATCGCCTGGTGAGTTAGTTATAAGCTCTCCGTCTCCAGAATAAGAATATTAGCCACCCTACCAGTAATACTACCCCGCCGATAATCCCGCCAACCACAGGCCAATTGATGCCTGCTGCCGGTTCCGGGGTCACCTCAACCTCTTCCTCCACTGGCGCTGGTTCCACTTCTTCTTCCACTACAGATGGCTCTTCCTCTACTACCGGCTCTTCCTCTACTACCGGCTCTTCCTCTTTCTCAGCAACAACCGGCTCTTCCTTCACCACTGGAGGTTCTTCTTCCACCACTGTTGGCGGAGTGCCAATCAGGGCAAAGGTGGTGAAATGGCTGACGGAAGCCGTAACAGTCTTGGTTTCGGTATCAACCACCCCCTCGAGTTCAATCCACTCACCATCTATGAAGTAGGCTATTACGAGGTCTTCTTCGGAGACGCCTTCGGGCAGGGAGTCAGGGTCGTAGGTGAATGTCAGGATTATTGCGTCCTCGAAGGTAGCCCCGTCGGGGCCGAAGTCATAGACCAGCCCGATAACATGGGCTTCCTCGGGCGGTGGAGGCGGGTCATCCATTGTCACCATGGTTATCTCGGTGATACACTCCAGGTCCTCAGTCAGGCCTACGGTTCCCTCGGGAATAGTGAGGGTGCATAATTCATCATCGGAAGTAGCAGGCACAGATTCAGTGAAGCGACATCCGGTACCAACCATTCCCCTGACATCGGTGGTGCCGCGGGGTAGCACTGGCGGCTCAAGCGGTGGCGCCGGTGGTGGTGGTGGTGCTATCGTGACGCTTAGATCTAACGTGGTAGGTCCACCTCCAGCTTCAAAGGTGTCTGTCTGACCAGTAGAGACGCCGTTGACATAGAAGGTTATGGTAGCCCCACTCAGGTCATCGCCCTGAACCAGGAGCTTCGAGCTGTCAATGCCGTAACTACCCGCTACGGTGGTAACCGGGTTTTGGGTTGATACAATAGTACCGCTGTCTACCGTAGCCGATACCCGGGAGCCGTCCGGTGCCGCGGTACCGTTTATGGTGACACTACCATAGAAGGCGTGGGGAAGGGCTGGTACAGCATAGGCCGGAGTGGCACCAAAGGTCAGTAGGAAAGACAGAAGTATAAAGATAAGTATTTTCTTCATGATTTTTATCTCCTTTGGGGGGCTTCGGTAACCCGAAGCCCCCCAAGTAAAAGCTATTCTGGAATCACTCCAAAGCTCTTGTCAGCGTTCAGGTAAACCCAGTAGCCGTCGAACGGATTCAGCGTTGTTTTCCCAAGAGCGAGCCAGTCTAGCGCACCAAATGTAGCCAGGGTAAAGCTCTCGGTATGCTGGTTGTAGTTCCCCTGGCTTACCAGTGTCGCCAAGCCTACTCCCTGCTCCTCGCCTACGTCAATATAGCGCAGCGGGGATAGAACTGCCCTGGCATTACCGATGGTGGCGGTGGCACTGCTTATCAGGTTCCAGCCAGCCTTAAGGTCCTTGGAGCTTGGAGCCGGGTAGCCTCCTGAATAGATAATGCCTAGTGCGCCACCAACTTCCGTTTTCACATACAGCGCATCCACAGGCACTAAAGCAGCAGGGGTTACCTCAACCCAACCATCGTCAGGTATGTAGTTATAGGCCAGTATTACGCCTACCCCGACTGTGTTAGCAGGGTCTATCCAGTTATCGGTTGAGACTAATGTCCAGCCGATATTCAGTGTCAGTGTTTTCTCGAAAGTTGTTGGTAGCGGCGCTCCCGGGACAACCGGCTCAAGCAGCCACGGGTCATAGAGTACTTCGCCGCCGATTTTATCACCGTAGCCTGGGCTGTGGGATGGCCCGCTGGGATGACACCAATAGTTGTTGACGGCATCTACAACTGGCCCTGCGGACCAAATTCCATACTCAGTATTGCCGCAGAGATTGTTGTAGTGAGCAACGACGCCTGTCTGGAATACCTCTATGCCTATATCATTGTTGATGATGTCATTTTCTATGATTTCGGTGCCAAGAGAGGTGTCTACACCGATTCCACAGTGTGGATTTGTGGACGTTGCACCATCAATGGTGTTCCCAGTGATAAGCATTTCGGCACCCTGGTTGTAGATGCCCATTCTCACGTTCGTGATGGTGTTATCCTGAGCCGTTATGTCGGCACTGCCGCCGTAGAGTGTGTGAATACCAACAGTCAAGTTAGCGACTGGATCGATACCAGCACCATCTATCGAGTTGTTAGCTATAACGACACCAGTACCGCTTGGGACATAAATAGCAGACCAGTCGGGTGTCGGGATCTGGCTGAAGTCGGTGATGGTGAACCCATCCACAGTCACTCCATTGGCATTAACCACTATCGTTCCCTCAACAACAGCATCGTGCATGGATACAGACACCAGGGTCAGGTTCGCGGTACTTACAGTCACGTCCTCAGGATAAATACCTGGCAGAACGGCAACAGTATTTCCAGCTACCGTTGCGTCAACGCCATCCTGGATGAAGCTCCAGATTATAGGAAGCAGCGAACTACCAGGATTGTCAACGACCACAGCGCGGTCGAAGGTGTTGTTGGCGAGAACTTGCTCAAGGTCCACGACCCCGGCAGTGTTATCCACCTGGATCTGGTTATCCAAGAACTCGTTGTCCTCGATGACTACCTGGCCGTTAATGGTTCCCACCAGCTTGACACCCGTATCAGTGTTTTCGCCGGAACCTCCATGCACACCATTGCAGTGCGAGAAAACATTGTCCTCAATACGTAGGAGGGCAATGCTTTGGTAGGCCCAGACGCCATCACCGGTGTGGTCAAAGTCGTTTCCCAAGATATTGACAACAGCGTCAGCGTTAGTACACATTATTCCAACGCCACCGCCACCGCCAACCTCAGTCATCTCATTGTTCGCCACCGTCACAGGACCGACACCCGTAATCCCTAACCGTATCACATTAGGGGCGCGGGCTTGGTCATACACCCCAGAGAATGAGTTGCACTCCACAAGAGCATCTGTGATACCGTCAAGGTCGGCAATCCCCGAAAAGGTGTACCCGCCAGCGACCGCAACAGCGTTAACGATGCTGTTTACGAACGTGATGGATGGCGATTCTGTACGAATACAGACACCATCCATTGCACCGCCGGCAGTCCCCGTAATCGTGAAGCCATCAATGGTCACATGTTCTGCAGGGGAGACCACCTTAATACTCCCGACTATCTCGGACTCATCACCGGATCTTCCACCAACAGCGCAAATACCGGATTGAGCACCCTCCAGAGTCAGGCTCTTGTTAATGGTGACTTCTTCGTTATAGATTCCCGGCGCACAGACAAGGGTTGTGCCACTAGCGGCGTCAACGGCCCCCTGAATGGTAGTATAGTAGAGATCGGTATCTTGGTTCTGTACTCGAGCCCAGTACTCTTTCTCGAAAATCCAATCATTCCAACCTGAGACACCTTCGCTATACGATAGGAAGTCAAATGCCAAGGGGTCTCCCGGGCCCATAGGGAACTCAGCAAGTGGAATCTGCCATTCTGCCACAAGGGTGCTTACTGCTACTATCGCGGTGGTAGTACGGGATTCTTGTCCTTCCTTAACTTTGGGGTCCGGTATGTGGTGGGTCGTAAAATACGTCAATCCCACAACTTGACCTGGTGCTCCGGCAGTATATGCCCAGCACTCACCTCCCCAGTCATCTCCAGCATAGATGTATGTGTTGGTCATGCTGGATGCTATGGTGTAGTCGCCTCCTACCGCTTCAAAGGCGACATAGAGGTATTCAGAATCATTTAATGTATAAACAGTATAAATACCACTACCGCTAGTAGAAGCACTTGCACCATCCCACTCGCCAGTGTCTATGATTCCATCAATTTCCGGAGCGCCTTCAACCCACCCAGGCGCCACCGCCGCCACCGGAGCTGCTGTTACCAACCCCAGGGTTAAGAGCATCACCAGGGTTAGCAGCACGCTAAATATTCTCTTTTTCACTTTCGTTTTTCTCCTTATATTGATTTCCACTCGTTATTTATGAGCTTCGTAGACGGTATACCCGATAAACCACCAGCCTGCGCCCTGTTTGTTAGCAGGAACCGCGTTAGGATACGAGCCTAAAACCTCACCCCTTTCCCCAAAGGCGTAGCTCCACTGGGTGTATGATCCCTCCATTGTTCCTTCCTCAGCATTAATGGTTACTTCGCCTTGAAGGCGGTCTCTAATGGGGAGCTCAGAGGCTGGCGAAGTGTACGTGGCATGGCCCGACAGTTTCCCGGAACCACTGATAATCAAACTTCCGCTAAGGTTTTCCAGCCCTGGATAGTTGTAGTATTCTTGTATATCGGCAAAATGATAGGCTTTACCAGTCTGCACTAAGTCTGCCGGGCCAAGCGGGTCATCTATCCAGCTACTCAAAAGTGTGCCATCTGGGGCACATCTTTCAGCATCCTCAAGCCAGCTAATGGTAATTGTGTCTCCCACGGGACCTTTCGCCATGACAGCTGCTGCCGTCACCATGCTTAGGGTTAAGAGCATCACCAGGGTTAGCAGCACACTAAATATTCTCTTTTTCAATTTATTACTCCCTTTTTTTCTCAGTTTTCTCAGTAGTGGTATAGGGAAGAAAGCAGTCATTTGCGGTACAGCTGCTCCCCGCTATTTCTCATCCTCTCACCTCCTTTCAAGTTGGTCGTCTCACCCTCAATGGACTAGCATTGTAACCCCAGGGTTCAACTTTGTCAACCACTGTAGTCAAAATGTACGCCATCTGGGTCATATCTGTCAAGCCTTTTTGGTCATCTGAGCGTCATCTTGAGGGTCACTTTTGGGTCATTTTGGGGTCATCGGAGTGTTTTGAGGCAGGTGGAGTGTACATACAGGCTGGCGGAGTGT
>Ga0307375_10005280_pt1 | contig 12138 bp, 25 predicted proteins | sample TR1MG_FD_202531 | JGI IMG/M metagenome (GOLD analysis project Ga0307375, IMG submission 202531) | Soil microbial communities from Risofladan, Vaasa, Finland - TR-1 | ecosystem: Environmental > Terrestrial > Soil > Coastal area > Acid sulfate soil | place: Finland: Risofladan, Vaasa | collected... | reverse complement strand
GTGCCATGGTCTTCAACTACCATGTTCAGATGTTCGTCTGGAGCATGAATGACCTTGACCGTCTTTCCTTTAATTTCTATAGTTCTATTTACTTCAAGATGATCAAATTTGCCTGATTTTTTCCAAGCCAGATAAATCTCTTTGAAAATAGCATCATAAGCATGAAGCAAATCCACGGAACTCATAATGTATCCGCTAGAAAATACATATCTGATGAACTCGAAGGGGCTTGATTTTTCCATTTGACCATTGATTAAGCACCAAGATTGACCTTCTGAGTCAATTGAGAAACGAAAATTGGCTCTTTGTTCATTTAGAAGAAGAGTCTTCACAGAAAAAGCTTGACAATCGCTTGCCTCACCCATATTATGATAATACAGATAGGGGAAATACATGTCAATGACAAGACAAGATCTTTACTTTACAAAACTCGACAAAAACAGAGGCGCATCCATCCTGACTACTGGGGGCAAGCTAATTGTCCCCGAAAAGATTTACTTTGACAACAAAGGGTATGTTGTTGAAAAAGGAAAGGGAAACTGCGTTCCTAAACCAGAATGGATTGATACAGTAATCAGCGTAGCCATGAACCAAATCAATATAAAGCGTTTCAAAACATTTGTATTCTGTGTAATTTTCTATGAAGATGATCCGTTTGGAATATCCATTGTAGGAGATGTTGGAAATCTTTCGATTTTCTGTTGAGCCTTACTATTAAAGACGAACAACGCCTATTCCAAAAGAGGACATAGTTTCTCCGTAAAACTGTTCTCTGTTGGAATATAGAGCCTGAGTAACATAACCTTCGTCTACAATTTCATTCCAAAGACGCCAAACTTCAATTGAAGTCCACCATATGGCAGGAAGAATATCATGCAAAACAATGATCGCCCCTGGCGCAGCCATTTTCAATGCATTGTCGAAGTCCTTCTTAACCCCGTCATAAGAATGATTTCCATCGATGAAAATAAAGTCATACGGAGCATATTGTTCCATAAAACCGACAGCCTCTTCAGTACTTGAATCCCCAAGAAAAGTCTTAAGAGTGATTCTGTCTTCTGAAAAAGCAATGGGAAACCACCTGTTCCTGCAAACTTCCTGTTGTTCCCTTCTGGGGTCGTGTTCAGGAACAAGCATATCAACAGAAACAATATTTGATTTTGGAGGAGAATTCTTAATCCAATGCCACAATGTTCCTCCGTAAAAAGATCCGATTTCAAGAGTTTTCATTGGTTTGTGCTTTTTGAATATATCCAACAGCTTTTCAAACTCCCATTTGCCCTGCAAAATTGGAAAAGGAAGAAACGGATTAGAATAGAATTCGACTGGTCTTGGTTGCATGTGATCATTATACCGACAAAATGTCGGGATTATTGTTTGGATCAGTCTTTTCTAACAAAAGATTGACTTCTCGCGACATCCTAAGTAGGCTATACCCAAAGGAGAATTGACAGATGCTTAATAATGCTGAACAAATTTAGCTCGTAGAAATATGGTCAGTCCATTTCGTCGTAGAATTTTGAAACATCAATGGCACTCGGAACCATTTCCAATGTTCCTCCTTTAACGACATCAACGTAAACCAGATTGATCCTTGGACAGTATGTCCGAACAAACAAATAGCCATCCTTGACCATCGCCCATACCGGAACGTTGAACTTGTCCCACGATATCTTGTTCTCTTTTGAAAACAGGCGAATCAGCATGGGGCTTTTGTCCCGTGCTGATTCTGAATTACCTTCTTTGAGATGCGACGGCGGAACGCTTCCTCCGTATCGATTGAAACCCTTTGGAAGACCTAATGCGATTCGACCAATTGAAGAAAAAAAGGTTCCAGCAGAATGGGAACTACAATGGAAACCACCATAACTAAGCCTTTCAATGTTGTATTTTTGGCAGGTTGTAGGACCGCCGCAGGTGCAACCTATACAGAGGAACTTTTCAACCATTTCTTTTTCTGCCACAGTTACTCTCCCTAGCTAAACATAATTTACGAAAACGCTCTTGACCTATTATTACTCTAAGAGGCAGTCCTGGTCCACCTAATTTTCCAAGAAACTGAATGCGCCCAAGACAATACATCCAAAAAGGAAATATTGAAATTTCCACTGAAGTTCTACTCTGTATGTGCTCACATCTTCATTTTGTGAATATTTTTCCATCAGTTTCGTATCCCAAACTCCATGAGCAAGACCGATATGGGTTAGTATATTCTTTTACCGAAAAACTATATCCCTCTGCCCATGATCCTGACATTGTAAACTCACCCAGAAACGACTCTCCAAAAACAAAATTATCCTCCCATGATGAGCCATCAAAGTTCAATGTTTGAACGATTGCAGTTAAGTGTTTCAAGAGTCAATCCTATCGTTTTTCCATGATCGACTTCTTAGTCCCGTTTCCACGTTCATTTTCGAAAAACCGTTTACATTTGACCACGAAGAAGACATGTATTCACATAAAAACCACGAACTAGAAAAACTATACTCCGTTTCCCACGAGTTTGGCCCAGTCATTCTGATGCTCATTGAGCAAATACATATCATGATTCTATGTCCTCTTCTTTCCACGATTCGCTTCTTTCACTTCCTTCTGAAGAGGACGAGATCCAACAGTTGCTCGTCCAACTCATAGAATAGCCCGCGAATGTAGTAGAATATGCCCAACTAAAGTTTCTTGTCCAAGAGCTTGGGCCATTCATCCTGAGTGTCATCGACAAAACGCAAATCATGAACGTTCTACTTTCTCCCTAAGTCCCAATGTCCACGAATCGTACCTCCATGACCATGAGCCTGACCGATACCATGACATAGCAGAAAAACAGAGTCAGTCTGTCCTCTATCGGCTCTCGCTAAAATCCTGCGTCCACGATTCTCCGCGAAAATAAGTAATACTGCTCGAAAACACCTGACTCGTTCTCCACGATTGACTGGCAACATCATCCCAATACGAACGAACAATTCTTCTTCTCCAAGACAACGGTCCAAGTCTTTTATGAAGACTGTTGAAAAATATGACTTTCTTCATCATGGGATTTCGCCCATCCGTAACCATGTCCATGACATTGACCATGACCAGGACCCGGACCATGCCCATGATCTTGACCATGATGAACTTAACACTGACCTGAACCTTGACCCGGACCATGCCCATGATCTTGACCATGATGAACTTAACACTGACCTGAACCTTGACCTGGACCATGACCTGGACCATGACCATGACAATGAACTTGTCCTCAACGCTCCAGTATAAAGAATCAGTATCTTCATCGCGACCATCTCCATGAACTTGACCATGACCCTGACAATGACAATAACCATGATCCTGACCATGAATATGACCCTGACCTTGAATCTGACCATGAATCTGACCATGATCTCGACCATCTCCATGACAATGTCCATGACCGAGAGTCTTTGTTCAACCCACCAATATAAAGAATCGAATGTTTCATGGAATGCCACCCCTCCCTGTCAAGGACCATGACCATGCCCTTGACCATGACCCTGACTCTGTCCTTGCCCATGACCATGACCATGCTCTTGACCATGAAAATGACCATGAACTTGAGTCTGAGTTCAACCCACCAGTATATAAAATTGGTATCTTCATCGCAAAACACTCCATGATCCTGACCATGCTCCTGTCCATACTAATGACCGCGACCCTGTCCATGAACTTGACCAGGACATTGAATATGACCTCTTCATCCCAATATATGTAATCGGTATCTTCATCGGCTTTCACCCCTCCATGACCTTGACCATGAACATGACCAGGACATTGACCAAGAAAAGGACTCTGACCATGAATCTGACCATGGCCATGACTCTTTCCATGAATCTGACCAAGACCATGATCTTGACACTGACTTCGAGTCTGAGTTCAACCCTCCAATATATACAATCGGTATCTTCATCGCGACTCTCTCCAACGCCATGAACTTGACCATGAACTTGAACTTGACCATGACTCTGACTCTTTCCATGACCTTGACCATGAAAAGGACCATGACCATGGCCTTGACCTTGACCATGACCATGACTCTGACCATGACTGAGACAATGAAAATGCCCCTGTCCATGACCATGACCTTGACCTTGGGTTCGACGCTCCAGTATAAAGAAGCGGCATCTTCATCGCAAACCCCTCCATGAAAAGGACCATACTAATGACCTCTCCAAGGACCTTGGCCATGACCATGACATTGCCCATTTCCATGAACCTGACCATGACCATGATCTTCCCCATGACTTCGAGTCTGAGTTCATTGTCCCAGTATATAAAATTGATGTCATGTCGACTCGCTTCATGATATTGACCCCCTCCATGACCATGACTCTTTCCATGAATCTGACCATGAATCTGACCATGAATCTGACCATGACCATGATCCTGACCATGGCCATGACTCTTCCCATGACCTTGACCTTGGTCTCAACGATCCAGTATATATAATCGGCATCTTCATCGCTCGCTCCATGACTCACTACATATCCATGACCTAATCCATGAATTTGACCATGTCCTTGCCCCTGTCCATGAACTTGACCATGAACTTGAACTTGACGCTGAAAATGACCATGAATCTGAGTCTGAGTTCAACCCACCAGTATATATAATTGGTATCTTCATCATCTTCATCGCAAAACACTCCATGATCCTGACCTTGACACTGACCATGTCCATGACCATGACCATGAACTTGCCCATGTTGATTCTGGGCTCAACGCTCCAGTATAAACAAGCGATGTCATAGCAAACCCATCCATGACTCTGACAATGACCCTGACCATGACGTTGGCCAGAACCTTGACCATGACCTTGACTGAGTCATTGACTGAGACAATGATATGGACCAGGACCATGAAATTGACCATGATCTTGACCTTGGTCTCAACCCCCCAGTATATAAAATCGGTGTCATGTCGACTCGCTCCATGACTCTGACCATGACTCTGACCCTCTCCATGACTCTGACCTTGACCATGAATCTGTCCATGACCAGGACCTTGACCCATCCCTTGCCCATGAACTTGACCAGGACATTGTCCCTGACAATGACCATGAATCTGAGGTTAACCATGACAATGATTTCGTCCTCAATACTCCAGTATATAAAATCGGTATCTTCATCGCGAACTACTCCATGTCATGGTCCATGACAATGACCATATCCTTGGCCTTGTCCATGAACTTGACCATGACATTGACATTGTCCATGATCTTGACCATGACAATGAATTTGTCCTTGACTGTGACCATGAACTAGACCTAGTCATCATTGTCCCAGTATATATAATCGAATAGTTCATCGCGACAATCTCCCTGCCCATGAACTTGACCATGTCCTTGACCATGACCATGACTCTGACCATGTCCAGAACCTTGACCATGAATCTGACCTTGTCCATGACCCTGACAATGACCTATACCATGAACTTATCCATGACCTTGACCTTGGGCTCGACGATCCAGTATGTAAAATCGCTGTCATAGCGACCTCCATGACCATGACCTAGACCTAGACCTAGACCATGAATACGACCAGAACCATGACCTTGACCATGATCCTGAACTTGGGCTCAACCTCCCAGTATATATAAGCGGTATCATCTCGAACCACTCCATGACCATGACCATGAATCTGACCATGACTCTGACCAAGACCATGACCATGACTCTAACCAAGACTCTTTCCATGATCTTGACCTAGTCATCATTGTCCCAGTATATATAATCGAATAGTTCATGTATCCACCCATGATTTTAAACTGAACGGTGACAAAGACCATGAACATGACCCTGCCCATGACTGGGACCATGATCCTGACCGTAACCATGACCCTGACCGTAACCATGACCCTGACTGGGACCTTGCCCATGATCTTGATGATGGGTTCATCGACCCAGTATATATAATCGTCATCTTCATCGCGAACCCCTCCATGAATATGACCATGCCCCTGACCATAACCCTGACTGTGACCATGAACATCTCCATGACCATGAAATTGACCTGGACCATGAACATGACCATGACCCTGACTCTGAATTTGAATCTGACCAGGACCAGGACTGAGAGTCTGAGTTCAACATACCAGTATAAAGAATCGGTATCTTCATCGCGGCTCGCTCCATGCCCGCGCCCATGTCCATGACTCTGACCATGACCATGCAAATGACCATGACCATGAACTTACCCGTGACCCTGATCCTGACCATGATATTGACTCTGGGCTCAACGCTCCAGTATATAAAATTGGCATCTTCATCGCGACAATCTCCATTACTCGGACCATGGCCTGGACCATGAACTTGACCATGATCTTGACCATACCCATGAATCTGACCAGGACCAGGACCATGACCCTGACCATAACCCTGACCATGACCTTTCCCATGATATTGACCTTGTCAATGACTCTTCCCAAGGTCTTGGTCTTGGTCTTGGGCTCGACGAACCAGTATATAAAATCGGTATCATCTCGACCATCTCCATGACATTGACATTGCCTGCGACAATGCCCATGACCTTGACCATGAATATGACTCTGACCAAGACTGGGAATGAGAGTCTAAATTCAACCCACCAGTATATAAAATTGGTATCATGTTCTCCATGACCATGACTCTGACCTAACCCATGACCATGAATATGACTCTGACCATGACTCTGACCTTGACCATGACCAGGACCATGGCCATGAACATGGCTCTGATCTTAACACTGAAAATGACCATGACTGCGACCTCGCCATTAACGATCCAGTATATAAAATTGGTATCATGTTCTCCATGTCCTTGATCTTGAACTTACCCATGACCTCGACCTAATCCATGACCTTGCCCATGACCTCGACCATAACCATGGCTCTGAACATGGCTCTGACCATGACCCTGAACTTGACCATGACTGTGACTCTGTTCTTAACGCTCCAGTATATATAATCGAATAGTTCATGTATCCACCCATGATTTTAAACTGAACGGTAACAAAGACCAGGACCATGACCCTGCCCATGACTGGTACCATGATAATGACCGTAACCATGACCCTGACTGGGACCATGACCCTGACTGGGACCATGATAATGACCGTAACCATGACCCTGACTGGGACCCTGACCCTGACTGGGACCTTGCCCATGATCTTGATGATGGGTTCATCGACCCAGTATATAAAATTGGTATCTTCATCGCAAGAAGCTCCATGACCCTGCCCATGACTCTGACCATGAATTTGACCTTTCCCATGATATTGACCATGACCGCGTCCATGGCCTGGACCTAGTCACTGTCCATGCCCATGAACCTGACCATGACTGCGACTCTTTCCATGACTGCGTTCTCGCCATCATTGTCCCAGTATATAAAATTGATATCTTCATCGCGAACCCATCCACGACTCTGACAAAGACTCTGCCCATGACCATGATAATGACCATGAATCTGTCCATGACAATGACCTTGTCCACTCCCTTGACCATGAATCTGACCATGGTCTTGACGCTCCAGTATATAAAATCACTGTCATCGCGACTCCCTCCATGAACTCGACCATGAATTTAACCCTGTCCATGAACTTGACCAGGACATTGAATATGACCTCTTCATCCCAATATATGTAATCGGTATCTTCATCGGCTTTCACCCCTCCATGACAATGACCATGAACATGACCAGGACATTGACCAAGAAAAGGACTCTGACCATGAATCTGACCATGGCCATGACTCTTTCCATGAATCTGACCAAGACCATGATCTTGACCAGGACTGAGAGTCTGAGTTCAACCCTCCAATATATATAATCGTCATCTTCATCGCGACAATCTCCCTGCCAATGAACTTGACCATGACCCTGACCATGACCATGACCGCAACCATGACCCTGACCATGAATCTGACCCTGACCATGACTCTTTCCATGAATCTGACCATGACTGCGACTCTTTCCATGACCATGTCCTTGACTGGGACCAGGAATGAGAGTATAAATTCAACCCACCAGTATAAACAATCACTGTCATCGCGACTCACTCCATGAACTCGACCATGAACATGACCATGAACTTGACCAGGACCATGACAATGACAATGACCAGGAATAAGAGTCTGAATTCAACCCACCAGTATAAAGAATCGGTATCATAGCCAGCCCCTCCATGGCTGAGTCCATGACCATGACCCTCTCCATGACCCTCTCCATGACCTTGACCGGGACCTTGAACTTGACCATGAACTTGAACTTGACCCTGATCCGGACCCTGACCATGAATTTGTCCATGATATTGAACTTGGTCTCAACCCCCCAGTATATATAATCGGTATCTTCATCGCGACCATATCCATGACCATGACCAGGACCATATCCTTGACCCTGACCATGATCTTGACCATGACCCTGACCATACTCTTGACCTTGCCCATGACCTTGACTCTAGGTTCAACTTCCCAGTATATAAAATTAGTGTCTTCATAGCGACTCGCTCCATGATCCTGACTCTGACTCTGACCATGTCCATGAATCTGAAAATGCCCTTGACCCTGACCATGTCCATGATAATGACCATGCCCCTGTCCATGACCATGACCAGGAATGAGAGTCTAAATTCAACCCACCAGTATAAACAATTGGTATCATCATCGTAACTCACTCCATGACCGCGCCCATGAACTTGAACTTGGGTTCATTGTCCCAGTATATAAAATTGGTATCTTCATCATCATCTTCATCGCAAAACACTCCATGATCCTGACCATCCCCTTGACCATGAATACGACCATGACCCTGACCATGACCATGACCGCAACCATGGCCCGGACCTAGACACTGTCCATGCCCATGAACCTGACCATGACTGCGACTCTTTCCATGACTGCGTTCTCGCCTGCAACCCACCAGTATATATAATCGGCATCTTCATTGCTACGCACTCCATGACATTGACCATGAACCTGACATTGCCCTTGACCCTGACCATGTCCATGATAATGACCATGAACTTGACTGGGACCAGGAATGAGACCAAGAATGAGACCAGGACCATGACTCTGACCATGATAATGACCATGAACTAGACCTAGTCATCATTGTCCCAGTATGTAAAATCGGTATCTTCATCGCAAAACACTCCATGATCCTGACCATGACCCTTCCCATGACCTAGACCATGAATTTAACCCTGTCCATGAACTTGACCATGAACTTGAACTTGACGCTGAAAATGACCATGAACTTGAACTTGACCATGACAGCTTCCATGACCCTGGCCATGACCCTGATACTGACCATGACCTTGACCCGGTCCATGACCTTGACCATGATCCTGAACTTGGGTTCAACCTCCCAGTATAAAGAATCGGTGTCATTGCGACTATCTCCATGAATATGACCATGACCTTGACCATGACCTTGACCATGATCTTGACAATGACCCTGACCCTGCCCATGACCACGACCTTGATCTTGACCATGAAATTGACTCTGTCCATGACACGTACCATGATTTCATTGTCCCAGTATATACAATTGGTATATTCATCGCCACGGACTCCATGATCCTGACCATAACCGTGCCAATGCCCATGATAATGACCATGACGCAAACCATGACCAGGACCCTGAATTTGTCCATGACACGGACCATGATTCTGACCATGAACTTGCCCTTGACCTTGCCTCTGACTCTGACCAGGACCATGAACTTGACCATGAATCTGACCATGAATTTGAATGAGAGTCTAAATTCAACCCCCCAGTATATAAAATCAACATCTTCATAGCGACTCTCTCCATGATCCTGACTCTGACCATGTCCATGAATCTGAAAATGCCCATGAATTTGACCAGGAACTTGACAATGACCTTGTCTGAGACCATGACCATGACCAGGAATGAGAGTCTGAGTTCAACCCTCCAACATATAAAATCAGCATCTTCATAGCAACTCGCTCCATGACCATGACGACCATGTCCAGAACCTTGACCATGAACATGACCATGACCATGACCCTGTCAATGACCATGAAAAGGACCATGACCATGGCCTTGACCTTGACCATGACCCTGAACTTGAACTTGACCATGACCATGACTCCACTCTCGTACTCGATACTCCAGTATAAACAATTGGTATCATCATCGTGACTCACTCCATGACCGCGACCATGAACTTGACCATGAACTTGTCCTTGCCCATGCCCTTGACCATGAATACGACCAGAACCATGACAATGACCATGACAATGTCCATGACCATGAATCTGAACTTGACTCTAAAAATGACCATGAATCTGAGTCTGAGTTCAACCCACCAGTATATATAATCGAAATATTCATAAGATTTCGCCCCTCCATGACTCTGACCGAGACCTTAAATTTGACCATGACCTTGACAATGACCTTGCCCATGACCATGTCCATGATAATGATCTTGACATTGACCATGACCATGACCAGGAATGAGAGTCTGAATTCAACCCACCAGTATATATAATCGGTATCATAGCCAGCCCCTCCATGACTGAGTCCATGACCATGACCCTCTCCATGACCCTCTCCATGACTCTCTCCATGACTCTCTCCATGACCAGGACCCTGACTGAGTCCATGACTCGGAACCTGACAATGACAATGATCTTGACCATGAATCTGAACTTGACTCTAAAAATGACCATGAATCTGAGTCTGAGTTCAACCCACCAGTATATAAAATTGGTATCTTCATAGGATTTCGCCCCTCCATGACTCTGACCGAGACCTTAAACTTGACCATGACCTTGCCCATGACCTTGACCTTGACCTTGCCCATGACCATGTCCATGATAATGATCTTGACATTGACCATGACCATGACCAGGAATGAGAGTCTAAATTCAACCCACCAGTATATATAATCGGTATCATAGCCAGCCCCTCCATGGCTGAGCCCATGACCATGACCCTCTCCATGACTCTCTCCATGAACCTGCCCTTGACCATGACAATGACCATGAACTTGAAATTGACCCTGATCCGGACCCTGACCATGAATTTGTCCATGATATTGAACTTGGTCTCAACCCACCAGTATATATAAGCGGCATCTTCATCGCGACAATCTCCATGACCATGCATCTGACTCTTTCCCTGACCATGACCATGACCATGGCCATGACCTTGACCATGGCCATGAACCTTACATTGCCCGAGACCCTGACCATGACTCCACTCTCGTGCTCGACGCTCCAGTATATATAATCGGTATCATCGTTAACCACTCCATGACGCGGACCATGAACTTGAAAAGGAATTTGACCATGACAATGTCCAGGACCATGATCCTGACCTATACCATGAAATTGACTGGGACCTTGCCCATGACTGAGAGTCTGAGTTCATTGTCCCAGTATATAAAATCGAAATATTCATCGGCTCGGACCCCTCCATGACGCTGACAGCTTCCATGAATTTGACCATGACTCTGATCTTGACCTGGACCAAGACCCTACCCATGACCCTGCCCATGACCCAGACCTTGGCCATGATATTGTCCATGACCCTGTCATGGACCGAGACCTTGACCATGACCCTACTCTTATACTCAACCCCCCAGTATATACAATCGGTATCTTCATCGCGAGAAGCTCCATGACTCACTCCATGACCCTGACAATGACCATGACTGTGACCATGACTGTGACCTTGGCCTTGACCATGACCATGATCCTGACCATGGCCATGACTCTTCCCATGAATCTGACTCTGTTCTCCACGATCCAGTATATAAAATCGGTATCATGTTATCCATGTCCTTGCCCATGATCGTGACCATGACTCTGCCCATGAAAATGAATCTGCCCCTGACCTTGACCTGGGCCATGAATTTATCCATGATATTGAATCTCGGCTCAACGCTCCAGTATAAAGAATCAGTATCTTCATAGCTACGGTCTCCCTGACCATGTCCATGACCATGACAATGAGCTTGACCATGACCATGAATCTGACCATAAATCTGAACTTGACTCTCTCCATGATCTCGACCATCTCCATGACAGGGACCATGACCGAGAGTCTTTGTTCAACCCACCAATATAAAGAATCGAATGTTTCATAGGATTTCGCCCCTCCATGAACTTGACCATGACC
>Ga0307375_10005279_pt1 | contig 12138 bp, 11 predicted proteins | sample TR1MG_FD_202531 | JGI IMG/M metagenome (GOLD analysis project Ga0307375, IMG submission 202531) | Soil microbial communities from Risofladan, Vaasa, Finland - TR-1 | ecosystem: Environmental > Terrestrial > Soil > Coastal area > Acid sulfate soil | place: Finland: Risofladan, Vaasa | collected... | reverse complement strand
GGGCCGTCTGGTCATGAGTGCTCTTTCATCGACGCGAGGATCTGCAGGTCGCGCAGCACGTTCTCGGCCGAAGGACCCGATCGGCGCACCGCCGCCATGCGCTCGCGCTCGCGGGTGACCACGTCGTGCTCGAGGTCGAGGAAGGTCAGCTCGTCGAGCTCGCCTCGCTCGGCCTGGGCCAAGAGGTCCTCAAGCGAGGCGCGGGTGATGGGCCGTCCGCCCAGGCCCGCGATCACGTTGTGCAGTGCGAGTTCGCGCCCGCGCGTGGCCATGACCACGTCGCCCATCAGCACTCCTTCGGCTCCCAGGCTGAAGGCCTTCTCCAGCACGAGCACCCGAGTCGCGCCGGCCAGCGCTGCGCGCAGCGCCGCGCGCGGGAAGGGGCGAAACGTGGTCACGCCCACCACGCCGATCCGCTCGCCCGCCTCGCGGCGCGCGTCGACCGCGTCCTTGATGGTGCCGAGCACCGAGCCGAGCGCGACGACGATCGTCTCGGCGTCCTCGGTGCGATAGGGGCGCACCAGGCCGCCGCTGTCGCGCCCGGTAAGCGCACAGAAGTCCTCGTAGATCCTCGGTATCAGCTCGAGCGCGTCGAGCTGGCGCAGATGGGCGAGGTAGCGCACCTCCTCGAAGGCCTCGGGGCCGACCATCGCGCCGATCGAGACCGGGGCGGCCGGGTCCACCACCTGACGCGGCTCGTAGGGCGGGAGGAAGTCGTCGACCTCGCTCTGGCTCAGCAGATCGACGCCCTCGACGGCGTGGGTCAAGATGAACCCGTCCATGCACACCATGACCGGCACCGAGAGCTCCTCGGCGAGGCGGAAGGCCTGCACGTGCAGGTCGGCCGCCTCCTGGTTGGACTCGGCGAAGAGTTGGATCCAGCCGGCGTCACGTGCGGCCATCGCGTCGGAGTGGTCGTTCCAGATGTTGATCGGCGCGCCGATGGCGCGATTGGCGAGGGTCATGACGATGGGCAGCCCGAGCCCCGCGGCGTTGTAGACCGCCTCGAGCATGAAGAGCAGGCCCTGGCTCGCGGTCGCGGTGTACGCGCGCGCGCCCGCCGCCGAGGCGCCGATCGAGACCGACATGGCCGCGAACTCGGACTCGACGTTGATGTATTCGCAGTGTTCGAGCTCGCCGGACTTCACCTTCCGCCCGATGGCCTCGATGATGTGGGTCTGGGGCGAGATGGGATAGGCGCACACCACCTCGGGTCGGCACAGCGCGACCGTCTCGGCGATGGCGCGCGAACCCTCAATTTGTTCCAGCACTGGCCAACCTCACTTCCTCGCGGCGCACGAACTCGTAGGCGGCGGCCGCGGCCTCCGCGTTCTTCTCGCCCACCGCGCCCGCGAAGCGCTCGCGCACCGCGCGGGCAATGGCCTCGAGGCTGACCTGGCCGGTCAGGGCGGCGAACCCACCGAGCAGCGCCGCGTTGGGCAGCGGACGCCCGAAGTGCTCGAGGGCGAGCTCAGTCGCCGGACAAGTCACGACCCGCTCGGGGTGCAACAAGGCAGTCGCCTCGCCCAGGCCGAGCTCCTCGATGCTGCGCGAGGTGTTGATGAGCACGTAGCCCTCGGACGAAAGTCCCGCGAACAGGTCCACCTGGTGCAACAAGGTCACGTCCTGGATGATGACCGCGTCGGGCGCCATGACGGGCTCGCGCGTGCGGATCTCGCGATCGTCGATACGACAGAACGAGACCACCGGCGCCCCGGTGCGCTCGGAGCCGAAGCTCGGAAACGCCTGGGCGTGACGGCCCTCGTCGAAGGCGGCGACCGACAGCAACTCCGCGGCGGTCACGACACCCTGGCCCCCGCGACCGTGAATGCGAATTTGGAACATGTGCCTGTTGCGCCTTTGTCCGTAGCCGTGCGACGCACCCGACGGCCCGACAACGCCACCCGCACCGTCGATGTGGTGTCGTGCACTCCACACTATTGAGTGCGCACCCGCGCGCACGTGGGTACAAAGTCCCTGCTTGGACGCATCTTCGCTCGCCGTGGGTCAAGTCGTGTCCTAGGTCCATAGTGGCGCGCACGGCCTCCGCCGTACGCTGACGCCTTGTGCGACAGGGTGCAAGCGACGCGTCAGACAACCGGCGCGCGCCCGCACTCGGGTCGAACCCGTCGCCGCGGCGCTGGGCACGTGGCGCCGCGATCCTCGCGCTGATAGGTCCGGGAATCATGGTCATGCTGGCCGACACCGATGCCGGCAGCGTGATCACCGCGGCCCAGTCGGGTGCGCGCTACCGCTACATGATGGTGCTGCCCCAACTCGCCCTCGTGCCGGTGCTGTATCTGATTCAAGAGATGACGGTCCGCTTGGGTCTCATCACCCAGCGCGGCCATGGTGCACTCATCCGTCAGCATTTCGGCGAGCGCTGGGCCCTGCTCTCTGCGGGCACGCTCTTCGTAGCCTGTCTCGGAGCGTTGGTCACCGAGTTCGCTGGCGTCGCGGGCGTGGGACTGCTCGTCGGTGTACCACGATGGCTCTCCACCGGCGGCGCTGCGGCGGCGCTGATCGTCCTGGTCCTACTCGGCCGCTACCGACGAATCGAACACGTCGGCATTGCCATAGGTGCGCTTGAACTGCTGTTCATTCCCGCCGCCGTCATGTCACACCCTCACGTCGCCATGGTGATCCATGACCTCACTCACCCCGTGCACGTCACGAACTCGTTCATGTATCTCCTCGCGGCGAACGTGGGTGCCGTGATCATGCCGTGGATGATCTTCTATCAGCAGGGCGCCGTCGTCGACAAGGGCCGTCGTGGACTCAACCTGGCCCCCGCCATTCGCAGTGAGCGACTCGACACCGCGGTGGGTGCGGTCGTCACCCAAGTGATCATGGTGGCCATCGTCGTTGCCTCGGCGGCCACCCTGGGCGTCGCCCACGCCGGCCAATCGTTGAACAACGTCGGCGAGATCGCGTCGGCGCTCACCCCATTTCTCGGTCACCGTAGTGCCGTGCTCCTCTTCGGCCTCGGCATGATTGGCGCTGCGGTCGTGGCCGTCCTGGTCGTCACCCTCGCGGGCGCGTGGGGCATCTCGGAGGTGCTCGGGTGGCGTCATAGTCTGAACGACCCGCCCGCCAGGGCCCCAGGCTTCTACTCCTTGGCGGTCGCGAGCATCGCGCTCGGTGCGGTGCTCGTGCTCGTGGCGCCCAGTCTGGTGACCCTGTCGGTTGACGTCGAAGTCGTGAACGCATGCCTGTTGCCCATCGTGCTGGGATTCCTACTCAGCTTGGAGCGCCGCGCCATCGCGCCCCAGTGGCGCATGCGCGGGGTACGCCGAGCCGTCACGTACACGCTGACCATCGCGGTGATCCTCTTTGGTCTGATCACCACCGCCATGAGTCTGCGGACCGTGTTCTGACGCCTCGTGAGGGCCGGACATCGAGACCACGGCCGGGTCACGCCACGACGCCACTGACCACCTGATCCGCCGCACTGAGTCAGGGGTGTCTCGTGTTGACACCTCAACCAACCAGGTCGCTTGCCTTATTTATCCATTCATCAGGAATAATTAGCATACCCGCGCACTATGGGCTCCATAGAAAGAATCAATCTAAATCTTGACTTTCATCGTAATTCGAGATGTAATGTTCCGCTTGTGACACTTCGGACATGTCCCCCGGGGTATTGCGAGAAGGAGATTCACGAGCGTGAGCACGAGCGGGCAACAGGGCCCGAAAGGAAGGGTTGGCCATGACAATTACGGTCGATGAACTGCAGGATGTGAAGGTCGATGCGGTGGTCGACGCGAGGGGAACCTCGTGTCCCGGACCGATTCTGGCCGCCAAGAAGAACATCGGTACGGTGCCCGCGGGTGGGGTGATGGAAGTCATGGCGACCGATTCGGGCACGCTGAAGGACCTTCCCGCCTGGTGCAAGAAGATGGGTCACGACTTCCTAGGCGTGCTCGAAGAGCCGGGCTACCTGCGCCTGTTCTTGCGAAAGGTGTGAGCGGTGGGAGCCACCGGCACGAACGACGATCGCGGAGCCTCGCCGAGGATCCTGGTGTTTTCAACCAACAACATCTCAGACCCCGGCATTGACCTCGCGGGGAGCCGACACTTGCACTACCCCGCCACGGTCTTCACGATCAACCTGCCGTGCAGCAGCTCGATCAAGCCTTCGTGGATCGTGCGCGCCTTTCAAAGCGGATTCGACGGTGTCTTCATTGCCGCCGACGGCGACGAGTGCGCCTACCTACCCGACTGCAACCCGAGGACCGCGCGCATCGCGAGCGAGGCGCAAGAACTGATGAAGTCCGAGGGATTCGACCCCCAACGAGTCTTGATGGCGGCGCTGTGCTCGGTGTGCGCCGAGCCGTTCGTGAAGCACATGCGCGAATTTTCACAGAAGTTGGCCGCGCTCGGCCCGAGCCGAGCCGTCGTGGCGGCCTAGCAAAGAAGAAGGCAGGGTGACATGGCAGACACGTCCAAGAAGACGATCATTCTTTTCAGCGGCGAACTGGACAAGGTACTGGGAGCTTTCGTCATCGCCAACGGCGCCGCCGCAATGGGTGACGAGGTCACCATGTTCTTCACGTTCTGGGGACTCAACTGCCTGCGCAAGGCGCAAAAGACAAAGACGAGCGACAAGACAGCGCTGCAGAAGATGTTCGCCGTCATGATGCCGCGCGGTCCGAACAAGCTCGAGATGTCGCACATGAACTTCGCCGGTATCGGACCCAAACTCATGCGACGCGCAATGCGCCAACAGAACGTCTCGTCGATTGACGAATTCATCACGATGGCCAAGGAGCAGGACATCAAGATGATTGCCTGCACCATGTCGATGGACGTGATGGGCATCAAGCCCGAGGAACTCATCGACGGCTTGGAGTTCGCGGGCGTCGCCACGTACCTCGGAGAGGCCGACGAAGCCAATGTCAACTTGTTCATTTAGTGCGGATCGCTACATCAGTGGAGGTGGATAGATAGATGGACTACGACGTCCTCGTTATAGGTGGCGGCATCGGCGGCATGGAGTCGTCGCTGAAACTCGCTGACATGGGCTACAACGTCATGCTCGTGGAAAAGGAACCGAGCGTCGGCGGGCGAATGATCCTGCTCAGCAAGGTCTTTCCAACCCTCGACTGCGCGAGTTGCATCTCGGGTCCCAAGATGTCCTCCACCATCAACCACCCCAATATCGCCACCTCGTCCTCCTCGGAGGTCCTGGGCATCAAGAGCAACGGTCACGGCGGCTTCATCGCCACGGTGCGCCACAAGGCCACCTACGTGGACCCGAGCGCGTGCACGGGGTGCCAGGACTGTGAACCGGTGTGCACCGTGGCGGTGCCCGACCAGTTCAACGCCAATCTCGTGCCACGCCGGGCAGCCTTCCTCGCCTTTCCCCAGGCCGTGCCCAAGAAGATCGTCATCGAACGCGAGGGAACCTCACCGTGCACCGACACCTGCCCGGCGGGCATCAAGGCGCACGGGTACGTAGCCCTCATCCGCAATGGACTCTACGAAGAAGCCTTCCAACTGGTGCTCGACGCGACACCGCTCGTGGGCACGCTCGGCAGGGCGTGCTACGCGCCGTGCGAATCCGAGTGCAGCCGGGGCGAACTCGAAGGAACGATCCCCATCCGCAAGCTCAAGCGCTTCATCGCCGAGCGGCACTACGCCGAGCACGACGGTCCGGGCATCGCGGTCCCGGCACCCAACCACAAGAGCGTGGCCATCGTGGGCTCGGGCCCGGCGGGCCTCACCGCGGCGTGGCAACTGGCGCGCGCGGGCTACGGCGTCAGGATCTTCGAGGCCGCCGCGCAGGCGGGTGGTTTCCTGCGCTACGCGATCCCGCAGTACCGTCTGCCCCAAGAGGTGGTGGAACGTGACATCGCCAACGTGACGGCCCTGGGGGTCGAGATCGTCACCGACCATCCGGTCGCCGACCTGGAACTACTCAAGAGCGAGGGCTATGACGCCGTCCTGGTCGCCACCGGTACGCCGATCTCGACGGCCCTGGACATTCCGGGCGAGCAGCTACGCGGTGTGCGTAGTGGCCTGGATCTACTTCGTGCGGTGCGCAGTGGCGATTCTCCCTCATTCGAGGGCACGCGAGTGGTCATCGTGGGCGGCGGCAACGTCGCCATGGACGCCGCGCGCACCGCACGACGTCTCGGCGCGCTCGACACCGTGGTCGCCTACCGGCGTGGCCGTGAAGAGATGCCGGCCCACGCCAGCGAGGTCACCGACGCCGAGAGTGAGGGCGTGCAGTTCGAATTCCTCGTGGCCCCGATTGAGGTCGTGGCTGACGCCAACGGCGAGGTGACCGGCCTACGCTGTCAGCGCATGCAACTGGGCGAAGCCGATTCGTCGGGCCGTCGCCGTCCCGAACCCGTGGCGCACAGCGAGTTCGTGATCGAGTGCGGCGCGGTGATCACCGCCATCGGGATGGCGCCGGATACGGCCCACTTCGCCACCTCAATGCCGGTGGACTCCAATCGCCATCTGCGCGTCGACCCGACCACCCTGCAAAGCGACGTCCCCTTCCTCTTCGCGGCCGGCGACGCCGTGAACGGCGCGAGTGACATCACCCAGGCCGTCGGGGCGGGGCGGAGGGCGGCCCACATGATCGACCGGTGGCTGAGCGGGCGCGAGCTCGACGGCTTCGAGGCCCTCGACGACCGCCTGGGCGTCGTCGACAGGGCCACGGTCCTCGCACGTCAAGAGCACTACACGCACCGCGACCCGGTGACGGTTGCGAACGTGTACTCCTCGAGTCCGCGGGACTTCGAAGAGATCGAGCGCGTGCTGACCGAGGTGGAGGCGCTCGCCGGTGCCGGCAGTTGTCTCGACTGCGGGGTGTGCTCGGAGTGTGGGCAATGCGTGAGTGCGTGTCCGGCCGACGCCATCAACTTGAACATGCACGAGCGCGTCGAGGACGTCGAGGTCGGCGCCGTGGTCGTGTCGACGGGCTACAAGCTCTTCGCCGCGGACCTCAAGCCCGAGTACGGCTGGGGCACGTACCCCAACGTCATCACCGGCATGCAAATGGACCGCCTGCTGGCGCCCACGCGGCCCTTCAACACGGTGCTGCGACCGAGCGACGGGAAGATCCCCGAGCGGATCGCCTTCGTCTCGTGCACGGGTTCTCGCGACAAGACCGTCAACAACCCCCTCTGTTCAAAGCTCTGTTGCATGTACTCGATCAAACAGAACCAATTGATCATGGGCACGCTGCCACTGGCCGACGTGACAATGCACTACATCGATATCCGCGCGGCGGGCAAGCGCTACGACGAGTTCTACGAGCAGTCCAAAGACATGGGCGCCGTCTACATCAAGGGACGGGTCGCCAAGATCACCGAGAAGGACAACGGCAACCTGCTCTTGCGCTACGAGGACATCGAGAACGGCGGTGGCCTGGTGGACGCGGAGTACGACCTCGTGGTGCTGGCGGTTGGCGTGCAGCCGAACCGCGACACCGAACGCCTCTTCACCGACGAGCACCTGGACCTGGACGAGTACTACTACGTCGCCGAACAGAACGACGACCTCAACCCGGGGCGGACCAACATTCCCGGTGTCTTCGTGGCCGGCGCCGCCTCCGGGGCCAAGGACATCGTCGACTCGATCACCCACGCGGGTGCGGCGGTCTCCCAGGTCGCCGCCTACCTGCGAAGCGAACACCGTGACGCCGTGGCGGAACTGTCGCGCACGACAATGGAGGTCCCCGCATGAGCGAACGTCGAATCGGTGTCTACATCTGCCACTGCGGCGGCAACATCTCGGACTATGTCGATGTCAACGAGGTACGCGAGGCGGTGAAGGACGTGCCCGGCGTGGTCCACGCCGCGACGTCCATGTTCGCGTGCTCCGACGGCACCCAGCAGGACATGATCCGTGACATCCAGGAGAAAGACCTGGACGGACTGGTTGTGGCCTCGTGCTCGCCCAAGTTGCACCTCTTCACCTTCCGAGGGGTCTCCAAGCGAGCCGGGCTCAACCAGTTCCAGTACACCCAGGCGAATATCCGCGAACAGTGCTCGTGGGCCCACACCGACGACCACGCCGGCGCGACCACCAAAGCCATCGGTCTCGTCAAGGGCGCGATCGCCAAGACCCGTGAATCGGTGGCCCTGGACCCGATGGCGGTCGAAACGACACCCACCACGTTGGTCGTGGGGGCGGGCATCGCCGGGCTGCGCGCCGCCCTCGGCCTCGCCGACCTCGGTCTCAGCGTCGTGATCGTCGAGCGCGAGAGCGAACTGGGCGGTTGGGTCGGCAGGTTCGCCGCCACGTTCCCCCACCAGAGTGACGGACGCGAACTCATCGCCGGTCTGGTCCAAGAGGTACAGGGTCGCTCGAGCATCACGGTCTTCACCAACGCGCAGCTCACCGCCAAGTCCGGCAGTTTCGGCAACTACGACGCCGAGGTGACGATCCAGTCCGATCCGCCCCGGGTGATCCACCGCCAGGTCGGATCGATCGTGGTCACGACGGGTTTTGACGCCTACGAGCCCGAGGCCGGCGAGTTCGGCTACGGCATCGACGGGGTCCTCACCCTGGCGCAGTTCAAATCGCTCGTCGACAACAGCGAGGGTCCCCTCATCTACCACGACCGGCCCGTGCGCACGGTGGCGTACATCTACTGCGTGGGCAGTCGCCAGAGCGGCGCCAACGAGTACTGCTCCAAGTACTGCTGCACGGCGACGGTGCACGCGTCGCTGCAGGTCAACGCGCTCGATCCGAGCGTGCACCAGTACCACCTCTATCGCGATATCCGCACGTACGGAAAATACGAACTGCTCTACGAGCAGTCGCGCAAGCAGGGATCGGTGTTCATGAAGTTCCCCGACGATACGCCACCGGCGGTGGCCCGAAACGACGACGGGACGCTCTCGGTCACGACCCGCGACACCCTCACGACGGGAGCCGAGCTCACCATTCCCGCCGATCTCGTGGTGCTCGTCACCGCGATGGTGCCCGCCGACAACGCCGAACTGACCAAGATGCTGCACCTCCCGGTGGGCAGTGACGGATTCTTCAGTGAGATCCACCCGAAGCTTCGTCCAGTCGAGACTGTCGTCGATGGCGTGATGATCGCCGGCGCATGCCAGGGGCCCAAGACCTCGGGCGAGAGTGTCGCCTCCGCGCTCGCGGCCGTGGCCCAGAGCGGCGCGATGTTGATGAAGGGCGTCGCCGAGCTCGATCCCCTCGTGTGCAGCGTGCACGAAGAGACCTGCACGGGGTGCGCCGAATGCATCGCGGTCTGCCCCTACGCCGCCATCTCGATGGTCGAGGTCGACGGGCGAAGCGTCGCGACGATTGACGCCGCGGGCTGCAAGGGCTGCGGGGGTTGCACATCGTACTGCCGCGAGAACGCCATTGACCTGTTCGGAGCCACCGACGCCCAGATGCACGCCATGATCGAGAACCTGCTGGAGGAGACACCCGTATGAGTACGAGTCTGAACCGCGACGTCCGCGAGATCATCCGCGAAGAGCCGCTGATGCATCGACAGATCCTCTCGGCGCTCGTCGACGGGCCACTCACGGTGCCCGAGATCGCCCGAGCCATCAACCAGCCCGCCGACGAGGTCGTGTTCTGGGTGATGGGGATGCGCCGCTACGCCAAACTCGTCGAGTTGCCCGAAGCCGATGACGATGGCTACTTCCAGTACGAGATCAAACAGCAAGGATCGCGAGCATGACCACCCAGACGATTCACGGACCCCTCACGATCGATGCCAATCTGCTCACGGACATCCAGCGCTACGGCGCACCGGAGGTGTCGGCCTGTTTCAGTTGCGGCAACTGCACCGCCATCTGTCCCATGGCGTCAAACGACGGGACCTTCCCGCGACGGATGATCCGTTACGGGCAGGTCGGCATGAAAGACGCCCTCCTCTCGAGCAAGGAGTTGTGGTCGTGCTACCACTGCGGCCTGTGCTCACAGAGTTGCCCCCAGGAGGCGGACCCCGGCGCCTATATGGCGGCGGCGCGGCGCTACGCCATCGCCAACTACGACAAGACGGGCATCGCGCGCACGCTCTACACGAGACCGGTGCTCGGCTCCTTCCTCGAGGTCGCTGTGGCGGGGCTCATCGCATCTCTGCTCTACAGCGCCCACGGCGCGCGCAGCACCTCGTCGCTCGCTCTGTTCAAGTTCATACCCGAACCCGTGATCCACTGGAGCGGCATTGCGATGATTGCGGCGGCGGCACTCGTCGTTCTCGTAGGCGTCACCACGATGGTGCGAGGCATCGCACGAAACGAGGGTGTGGGGCGCTCCGCGCTCTTTGGCGGTCGCGACGCGCTCGCGTCATCGCGACGGGCCCTGTGGGAGGCGGTAGGCGTGGAGTCGCTCGGTCAGCGTCGGTTCCGAGATGACTGTGCGAACGAAAAAGAGCCCGAGCCCTGGTACCGGCGTCGCTGGCTCATTCACGCGGCGACCATGTGGGGATTCCTCGGACTCTTGACGGCGTCGGGGCTCGACTACGGCCTCGCGTTGGCGGGGATCAGAAAGACCGGCGCGCCGGTGCCGATCTGGTATCCGGCCCGGTTGTTGGGCACCGTAGCCGGGGTGCTCATGGTCTACGGCGTCGCCATGCTCATGCGCAATCGCCTCGCGCGTTCGGGTGAGGCCGCCAAACACTCGGACCAGTCGGACTGGGTGCTGCTCATCATGCTCATGGTCATCGGCGCGAGTGGGTTTCTCACCGAATCCGCCCTCTACCTGACGCACGCTCCCGCCTGGGGATACTGGATGTTCCTCTTCCACGTGAGCGTGGCACTCGAGTTGTTGGTGCTGTTGCCCTTCATGAAGTTCGCCCACGTGATCTACCGACCGGTGGCGCTGTTCTTTCAATCCCTGGCGTCGAGCACCACCAAACAGGGCTAACACCGCGCTCCACTGCCACGGCGTGGTCAGCACAGACTCGCCACGTCGGTTCACGGCGTTGCGAACTAGTCCGACCGGCGGTCGATCCTAGGCGGACCCGGCCGATGGCGCGTTACAACTAGGACGCGGTCTGCTTGTCGTTGCGCTCGGCGATGCGGCGGTGGATGTCCTCCATGTCGAGTTCGCGGACCTTGCCGATGAGCTCCTCGAGGGACTTGGCCGGCAGCGCGCCCGCCTCCATGTAGACAATGACGTTGTCGCGCATCACCATGAGCGTCGGGATAGACATGATCGAGAACGCCGCGCCGAGCTCCTGCTGGGCCTCGGTGTCGACCTTGGCGAAGGTAATGTCGGGGTGAGTGACGGACGCCTTCTCGAAGACCGGGGCGAAGGCCCGGCACGGTCCGCACCATTCCGCCCAGAAGTCCACGAGCACGATGTCCGTGCTGGTCATCAACTCGTCGAAGTTTTCCTTGGTGGCGGTCACGGTGGCCATAGGCTCTCCTTGCAATATACCCTAGGGGGTATAGTACACGCTACTCCTCGCAGCGTGACACCCTCTGAAACCAACCTAGCCCGTGGGTCCCGCGCCCACCAGCCGGCCCTAGATCGAGAAGTCTTCCCTGGTCCAGTCGGTGCGCCGCGAGTGCTCCTCGTGGTGCACCTTGGTGACGCTCTCGAGGCGGTGCAAACGATTCGATAGCGACTCGATGTTGAGTCCCATGAGCTCGTGCTCGAGGCTCTCCTCGGGCGCCGGGGCCTGGGGGCGACGGTTGCGGGTCGTGATGCGCCCGGGAACTCCCACGACGACCGACTCGGCCGGCACCGACTTGAGCACCACCGCGTTGGCGCCGATGCGGCTGTCGTCGCCGATGGTGATCGGGCCGAGCACCTTGGCGCCCGCGCCGATGATGACCCGGTTGCCAATGGTCGGGTGGCGCTTGCCGTGGCTCAGGCTGGTGCCGCCGAGGGTCACCCCCTGGTAGATCGTCACGTCGTGACCCACCTCGGCGGTCTCGCCGATTACCACACCCATGGCGTGGTCGATGAAGACGCCCGCGCCGAGTTGGGCACCCGGATGGATCTCCACCCCGGTGAGCACGCGCGCGAGCGACGAACCCACGCGCGCCGCCAGCTTGGCGTGGTGATGCCAGAGCCAGTGGGTCAGCCGGTACGCCCAGATCGCGTGCACGCCCGGGTAGGTCAGCGCCACCTCCAGGGCGGAGCGGGCCGCGGGGTCGCGCGTGCGGGCCGCGTCGAGGTCGCGTCGAAGCG
>Ga0307375_10005278_pt1 | contig 12139 bp, 4 predicted proteins | sample TR1MG_FD_202531 | JGI IMG/M metagenome (GOLD analysis project Ga0307375, IMG submission 202531) | Soil microbial communities from Risofladan, Vaasa, Finland - TR-1 | ecosystem: Environmental > Terrestrial > Soil > Coastal area > Acid sulfate soil | place: Finland: Risofladan, Vaasa | collected... | reverse complement strand
GAGAGTGCGATGGGCAGTTGAAGATCTTGCGGGAGTTTGGCCTCATTCGCTCTCATCGCCTTTTCTGCCACACCGTCCTGATTGTTGAGGTATTCTTTGTAAGATTCTGGTTCATGATAGCGAAAGGAGAAGCAAGTGGCAGAGCCAAAGAACTGCAACAGCAAGTCGAGGACGCCGGCATTCTCATTTCTCAAGAAAGCATGCAAAGCCTGTAAACAGTCAAGTGCCAGCGGCAAAAAGGTTCTTGCAATGTTCGGCGTCATCATCTGTGGCAAGGCATCGACTCTAGATCTTGAAGAAGCGCCAACAAGTGGAAAAGGATTCGTTCACAACTACAACTGTTCCATCGCTGTCTGTGCCAATTCGAACAATTCTTGGCCATATTGTGAATATATACTCTGAATCCAAGTCAGTTGATACCTGGAAGTGGAAGTTGAAGGCGGAGAGGAGTAGGTGCGGGCAAGTTGCACGAGAGCTGAAGAATCCACGGGCATGGCGTGTCCAGAAGGTCTCGTGGCTCGGAATAGTGGGTAAAAAGCAATCAAGAAGACGAATTCAAGGCGTTAGAAGCTCAGCAGCGTAGACGACGGACTGATTTCAGCAGAGGATTCCAGGCCTCAGTTCCTTCTGCACGTGTCACCATGGAAGACACTTACCAACAGTTGGCCGAATACCTTTGGAATTTACATGAGACGTATGATTTATTCCCCTCTTGTCCAGCCCCATTTGCAGCCGCACAAACGTAGCTATGCTCATCTCAATTGTTAACATGCCTCTTCTGCTCCACAGTGATCCCAATAGACAGTACTTCATTGGCGTAGCAGGCTCTCCTGGCTCTGGAAAGACGACTTCAGCCATAGAGATAGCGAAGAGAGTCAATCGTAGAGCAAACAAGGGTACGCAACGTTCCGCGGTGGTTCACAACCGTTTCTTCCCTTTTTCTGACCCCAACAGCCAGATATTTGCGTGATACTCCCCATGGATGGATTTCACTACTACAGATGTGAACTGGCTGCAATGCCAAACTCAGAGGAAGCTTTTCAACGACGTGGCGCTCATTGGACTTTCAACGTAGATCGCTTCCGTGACTGCGTCCACACCATCAAGAAGAATGGCCATGGTACAGCACCATCGTTTGATCATCGGTACGTAGATCCCCATATTCACCCCTTTACCCCGAGAAATGAAGATCAGAGGACAAACCGAACCAGTCTAACACCCTGTCCTGCTTCTGAAGCGTTGGAGATCCTATTGAGAACGACATCATAATTGAACCAAGGTATGTTGAGACTCGAATGCGTATCGTAATTTTTCGGTAAGACAGGGCTAACAGCACTCTTTTGGGTCTTGAAATCTGCGTCACACGACTCGAAGTCACAAGATCGTGCTCGTTGAGGGCAACTACCTGTATCTCGACCTTTCTGGGTGGAAGGACGTGTACTCAGACTTGGATGAGAAGTGGTTTTTGTCTGCGGATGAGAATGTGGCTATGGAGAGGGTGGTGAAGCGACACATGAGCACCGGTAACGATGAGTCTCTAGCTCGTTTCAGGGTGGAGAATAACGATCTTAAGAACGCGCAACTGATTAATGAGACAGTCTTTCGTGCATCTAGAGTGATTCCAAGTGTTCAAGAGGTAGCACCTTCCTGAAAGCTGTCTGCCTCAGTGCCCACGCATCTCTATACAGTGTACTGCTTCTGAAGCCGGATCCAGCCCCCTTTCGTTATCGTGTCCCATTCTGCTGAAGAGGCATGTACAGTTTGCAGGCAAAGGGGGTCAATTGGTGTCTCAAGTGAGCCGTGAGGAGCGAGAGGCACAGACCTCTTGACCCGAAGGTTCGTTCGCGGCCTTGGCGCTCCAGTTGTCGCGACCGCCCGAAAAGCCTAGGCTCTGCTCTGCTGGCTGCCTCTGGTGCTGTTGTTGGTCCATTACCTGCTGTCCCCTTGTCGCTGCTGTGTCCCCCCTCCTCGTCCTTCTTTCTCCCTCCTGTGCGCGTGGTAGTTGCTGCACCTGTCTCCCCTGCATCCCCTCCTTGTGCTTATGCGCCATGGTTTCTCGCGCGAAGGCCGCATTGGGCGTGGTGGTGGTTTGCCTGGTCTTCTCAACGCTTGCGCTCGCTCATGCCTCTTCCAATGCACACAGTCACGACCACCACCACTTGGATACGAGCATCTTGAAGCCGAAGACGGCTACATATGGCCATAAGTGCATCTACGACGAACGCCAGGCGAGCAGTTTGCCGGCGAAGCGCGTTGACCAAGGCTTCGATGTTGAGGAGATCACTGAGACTGGCATCCGCGTCAAAGTGAAGCGCGCAGCCAACTGGCAACCGTTCAGAGTTACCCTCGCATTAGACAACCTCAGTGGAGACAGCTACACGTGTTACACCGCTGGAACGACAGTTCCCGTAGATGGCGGCGGCACTTACACCTGCACGAGCGCAGACATCATGGATTCCACGATGCTAGACTACTTGAACAACTCCATGATACAAGCAGCGATTCATCGATTCAGCACGCTATTGGACGTCGATAGAGCGGCATTCATCACCGTCACGGATAACTCTGCCACAGGCTGCTCCACGTACGTCACTTCTCATTCTTACCACTATCTTCTATCATCAAACCATTGAAGGCATACAAAATCACCTGACTAACACTACGCTGATGGTCTCAAACACCGAAATGGACGTCGTCCCGAAAACCGACTGCAGCGTACCGATGCCGACACGATTCATCCCCACCTACGATACGGACTTCATCCTCTTGGTCACTACGCGGCCCATTCCATCGTCCAGTCCAGGCATGAAGACTCTTGCCTATGCCACGACTTGCCAAACGTGCGTATTCGCGGTTCAATTCGATTCCGAGTTTCTCTCCCTCCGTGTTGTCATACTTTCCCTCTCTCAGCGCATGCTTCTGAAGACTTCTTGCTTCCAATTGATTGCTGACTGCCTTTCTATCTTTTCTTCACATCGCGTTCAGTGACACTGGTGGAAGACCGATCGTCGGTTGGGCGAATTTCGACCCTTCCGCATTGACCCCTAGTGATGATTCTCAGCTTGCTCTTCAAGTCGGCGTTGCTACCCATGAAATCTCACACTCGCTTGGTTTCAGCTTTGGATCTTTCGCGAGTCAGGGGATGACGACGATGGATTCCTCCGGCGCCTATCGTGTGACTCACCCCTTGGTTGCATCCTTCGTTGCTTCCCATTTTGGATGTGCTACTGCGCCTGGTGCGTTGTTGGAGAACGATGGAGGCTCTGGAACGGTGGCGTCGCACTGGGAGAAGGCGGCGTTTATGAACGAATACATGACCGGCACTGCTTCCAATGATCCCGTTGTCTCTCCTCTTACGTTGTTAGCCTTCCAAGCGACTGGTTGGTATCAGGTTCACTTGGAGCAGTCAGACTCCTTGGTGTTCGGCAGAAACGCAGGTTGCGGTATGATTTCGAATTGGACCGGCTGTACTCAGTGGCCCGCCTCTTATACTTGCAATTCAGTGACTGGCACAATCGCCAAGTGCACGGCGAGCGGAGCGGCGTATGGATCGTGCGTTTCAGAGCCAACAACTGGATCCTTGATCGGCGCGGGCTGTTCCTACTACGGCGCGTCTACGACTTGCATCTTCCCCTTCCCTCCCGGCTCTGCCCAGGCAGCGGCCAGAGCTGGAAATACGGCATTCCAGAGCTCAGGACAGAGCTTCGCAGCAGACTCGAGATGCTTCGACAGCACGCTCAACAAAGTCACCTCTCTCTCCGATCTGCTCCCGATTCCAGCTCCCTCTTCGCCAAAATGCTATCGCGTACACTGCTCAGACATCAACGAACCAAGACTAAGCATAGACAACATATGGTACCCATGCCTGCAGGCGGGAAACAAAGTCCCGGCGACCGGTTACGGAGGCGCTGTCACTTGCCCCGCGAACGCATACCAAGACCTCTGCCAATACAGGGTGAGAGACGACGATTGGCCAAGATTACAAAGTGTCAGCCCAACGAAGGCAAAACCAGGCGCCGCAGTCACCGTGGACTTCACTGGAGCGGCAAACGACACTGGTGTCACTATCATGATCGAAGCCGATTGCTCTTCAAACGCAGTCACTGCAAATGGAACTGTCACTGGAAATTTGGCACCTTCGGACTACTGGGGATCACCAAGATACCTCAACATCTTCAACACCAAACTCAACGTCATCCTCAAGGACTCACAGGGACGCTCAGATGTCAGCTACGACGCATTCCAAGTAGACGTTGGATTCGGACTCGCATATCTCAAGGCTTTGGGTGCATGGATGAAGCAACACGTCCTGTTCACCGTCCTCATCTGCATCGGAATCCTCATCCCGTGCCTCATCCTGTGCTTCTGCTGCTACAGAAAGTGCTGCAAGAAGAAGAAGAAGAAGCCTCTAAGAACACAATATCAGCACACTTACGACAGAGAGAACGACGACTACTACTACGACGAGGAGATGGACGATCGATCCAGACACGCTCCTCCAAGACCCATCCACTAAGACGCTACTCCCAATAGAGGCACCTTTCCCTTGTAGAATGTACTAATACACCGAAGAGACTGAAAGAACGAGACGTGTTACACAGAGTTGGGGTCCAGACGCTTCATTTGCCGATATGCGTGTCTCCGATAGCGTCCCTGAGCAAGATCTGGATAGATTGCGATCCTGGTAGCAGTATGTCACACAGATCGTGTATTCTTACCAGTGTATTCTATTGTACAATATTGGGTGCATGGGACGGCATTGGAGCTTCAGTCTCTGAGATGATCGGGAGTGTCCAGAACCTAGAACTGAGACTCTTGTCTTCTCTCAGTGCTTATCTTTGCTTGGACAAGATCTCAAGTTGATCAAGCCTCTTCTCAAGGGCGGAGATATGCTGGGCGAGAGGGGCAATTGCGCTGGAGACAATGTCGGTGATGGCCTCGAAGACTGCTTTTCCCTGCTCTCTTCCCAGTGCACGCACCAGTTCCTGCTGTTGCGGAAGGATGCTCTCGACTGGATTTGCTTGTTCATTGATGGGAAGAGGGATGACCTCTCCAGCCATTTTGGGAGAGGACCATGAGGAGGATGAGGGTGCGGCGGAGGAAGACGATACCTCCATGTGTTGATTGTCTCCCTGCTGATGTTGATATTGATAATGAAGATTCTGAGACAAGGGTTTTCTTGGTGAAGATTGTGGGGTGCTATCTCTTGCATTGGTATCTGGAGGGAAGAGCGGAGTTGAGGGCGACGCGTTTTCCCATGATCGCTGCACACCTTGTTGGACGAGGACGCGTCTGGAGGAAGAGGAAGAATGTCCAACGCTTTGGATGGAATGGATGGAATGATTTGATTGGAGAATAGAGGATGATGACGGTGATGTTGATGATGACTCTCCTATCCTCTTTGCCGCTGCTGCGTCCTCTGCTGCCCTATGTGCCTCACATTCTCTCTCTGCATGTGATGCTTCGAATTGCTCGAGAATGCCTCTGCCAGTTTCGAGGTGAATGTGAAGTGGTACGAGCGGGAGTGTTCTTGACGGGAGCTTGGGGTCCTCGGTGAGTAGCAAGATTTGCGCCTGTGAGTTCATGGACATGTACTTGATGGGCTGCTGAGTCGAAAGAAGGTATGGAGAGGACTGCGAGCACCCACCCCACAGCCAGACTTGTCCGTTTTCACTGAGCGCTGCGCTTCTACTTCCAGAGGCAACGACCTGTACCATCTTCGACGACGACGTTCCAGATATCTCGTAGGATTCAAATTGAATTGGTGCCAGACAACGTTGGAAACCATCGACGACCTCAGGAAGAGCGATACCACATTGCGAGTGTTGATTGTCTCCAAACGCGTAGACGTTTCCATTCTCACTCAGCAAGACGACGTGCCAGTCTCCGCACGCGACACTCTGTATTCTCTCTGGACACCAAATGCGCTCCCATTGTTCAGGTATGCCAGTGTAACAGGGACTCAATCCATAGTAGTAGGGGATGCCAAAGTTCGAGACAGCCACAACGAAGTGCGCGCCTGCTCCTACTGCCACTGCCGTCTGTATCACCATGCCTCCCCATTTGGGCAAGTCCTTTTCCAAAGGCATGAAGGATCCAATGTGTTTTGAGCGTTCCTCCTCGTGAAGTGCACTGATGGTGGCTGATGAGATGAATGGCGATGTCGCCTTCTCCGGCAGCAGCGATCCCCAATAGTTGGTGACTCCGTGCTCGTTGAGAGTGATGATGTGTCCAACGCCTAGATCAGCATCGATGATGCGAGAGGACATGAGGGCTGAGATGAGCTTCGGAATGAAGGTAGTCTCCCCTTCTCTTCCGTTTCCGAACAGTCCCCTGTTGTTCCTTCCCCAGACGAAGAGTCTTCCAGATCGGGTGATGCACACAATGGACGGTTCTGACACTTCTGGAAGGTGGTGTTGCCATTTGGAAGCATCGACGGGAGGATGGCGACTGAAACGCAGCCAGAGAGGAGCTTCGCCTGCGAAATCCAACGCCTTCACCGACGCCCAATCTTCTTCCTTGTATCTTACTCTATTCACGTATATCGACAGGATGAGCCTTCCAGTACTTGAAATGGCGGCGAAGGGCGAGAGAATGTTGGATTGAAGGTAGTACTTGACGCCAGGAAGGAGAAGAGAGTCCAGATCCAGGTAGCCGTACTTCTCAAGAGAGATCACGTTCGCCTCGTCAAACCAAGACGGCAATGCCAAAATGTGAGACGATTCGGGGAAGTCTCTTACGTGGACGATGTAACGCTTAGAAGGGTGAGGGTAAGTCGGGTCAATGAACTGAGTTCTCACCACAGGAGGTCTTCCAGATCTTCTTCCAAATGCGCTCTGCAACCCCATACTCCAGGCTCCAAAGTCATTCCCAGAATGCACGTCGACAAGGTGATACTGAATAACGCCGCCATGAAGGGATTGGTTGCGAAGTGCAGCGTTGACATCGGATTTGAGAGCGGCAGAGACATTCCCTCCTTGTTGAAGCGTACTTTCGCTCTCCTTCTCCAATGCTATGCGCAGACGATTGAACTTTGCGTGAAGCTTCGAGACTTGGCTATGGGCGTCGCAACCAAGACCAGTTTCGTATTGGATGTACTTGCCGAGTACGACGCTGCCTGGATCATGCAAGTAGGCGTAGACGCTCAGCTCTGGATTCCATTCGTTGCTATTGGCCTTCTTCCAATGAAGGCGCTCTTCGGCGAACTTGGGAGTCAGTTGGCGGGTTCCAATGCGACCACTCAAGTAGTAGAGACTGGATTCAAAGCGGCCTCCTTCGCCCCACCATTGCCAAGCCTCGTGTGGCACCAAGAAGCGAGGCTCCATCTCGTTGAACATCGCCACAAGAGGAGCATTCGGCTCGAAGATGGGCTCGCCGTTCTCGTTTCTGGAGCTCGTGGTGCGAGGGAAGCTTTGAGTCGGGAGAATCGGGTAGATGAGCGGCGGGAAGAGCCGTAGCGGTGTGTATAGCCATTTTGTCGATATTTCGAAGCCACAGGTTGATTCCAAATCGTATACTTCAGAGATCCACTTCTGAGACTCGACACTCTCGAGCGGGAAGATGCCCTGTGCGAGGAATGGCCAGAAGGCCTTCTGGCTTCGGGTAACGTGCGCGTAAGATGAAGAATCCGGGAGGGGGCCCATGGTAGGAGTGAATTCCCATAGACGAGAGTGGGTGAAGGCAAGCGGGACGGCGTGACCATTGAAGAGTCGCCTCTTGGCGGAGACGTCGCCGAAGAAGGGACACATCGTCCAAACCAGGCGGAAGAGAGCCCAAAACGGGAAGGAATGCATGATAGTACCAGAAAGCTCCAAATCCAAAGTCAGGATCTTGTCGATGATGATGAGAGCGAAGGGATGGACCATGAACCGGCGAGTCACGCGGGCGTAGTAAGGAATGTCGCGGTTCGGCTCCTGAGGGTTTACCACAGATGCTCCCAAATCAGGACCTAGATAGGACGGCAGACCAAGAGCATTCAAACTTACGATGTAATACTGCTGTGCGACGACCTTATCGCCCTTCAGATGCTCATACTGGCCTCTCGCGTACAGAAGCTGCGACAGAAGTTCACAGTTCACCATAGGCACCGTCTTCATCTTTTCCAAGATCTCATCCCAAGTATCGTTCACATACGAAAGATCGAGCTCACCACGAGGACACTTGTTATCCAAGAGAGGACGGATTCGACACAAGAGCAGGCGTACCTCATCGAGCACCGGAACCGGCATATCTCCAATAGCAAGCAACCCCGACCAATCCTCGTAAAACTTGAGCATCTTGGAGTGGTATGAATCCAGACCATCACATGGTTGTTCCACGGCAGATGAGGAGGGAGAGGAGTCGAGAATAGAAGAAGATATTGGATTGAGAATCGGATCCTCGTTGGTTGGTGTCGATGCCATGTTGTAGTCGTCTTGATAGGCCTCGTAGTAGAACTGCCTCGTCAACGGCTCATTGCACGCCGAGTGGTAGCCGGGCTCGACGAAATTGGGGAGTGGGGTGGGCATGTCAACCACGTCTGCGAAGAGTCGTTCCATCATTGCTTGTTTTGTCTCCTCTAACGACGCTAACTTGATAGACTTGGTCGAGAGTGAGAATCCAATGATCATTCCGATAGTGAGAGTGATTGGCGTTGAGCTCCATTGTGCGGTCTGCATCTCGACTTCCGTCTCTTCATCCCAAACGGTTCCTGTTCTCCTGGAGACGGTCTGAAAGAGATACGCCATGGGAATATCGGCTCTTAGGTTGTACTTGCGTTCGGCCTCACATGCAAGGAGGCAATCAGCACCAAACTTGACGAGTAGGTGAACCTTGATGACTTGAGTCCAGAAGTATGTTGACGTCGCAGAGTGTCCAAAGATGATTCCAAAGGCCTGAATGGCCATAGTCTTCAATAAATACTCCAAGGGCTTGTCTGAGAAGTGCGAGATCTCATCTGGAGTCAAACTGTCCCAATGGTCGAAAGCGCCTCCAGCAGGTCTCTTCTTCTCCTGCTGTTGTTGATGTTGCTGATGATCTCCATTGTTTCTGGTATCAGTGGTAGTAGATTGATTGGAAGGAGCTGAAGAAGAGGCCTCAGAACCAGAGGCTTGTTGCTGGGAAGGTTCACAGGAGGCCGATGGCGCTTGTCTCTGAGGCGACGCTCTGAAGTGCGCGTATAGCGAGTGCGCAGCTCTTAGTCTCCTCTTCACAAAGGTCTTACATGTCCTCGACACCATTTCGATCAGAGAGACGGATTGGAAGGGTTTGATGGGGATATGAACGCGAATCGCTCCGATGTTTCTTACGTTCAGTCCGACGCGGTGCATGAACTTGACCAGCGTCGTAGGTGAGTACACTAACGATGCTAACGCGATGGGAGAGTTAAACTGTGATTTACGATCGAACTTTAGCCGTGCATTGAGCCAAGGAAGCAAGTACGGAGACGCTTTGCGGAACTGATTTTGGATCTGCACCGAGTAGTGTTGTTCGAGATGCACAGACGCTTCTCTCACCGCAGAGTCGTGTATTGAGCCGTCGACGGAAAAACCAGAAAGAGCGTCGCTAGAGAGGGGTTTGGAGAAGGTGTGGACGAACTCGGGCCGGAACTGCTGGAAAAGTCGTTGACCTACGGCGTTCTTCAGGAACCATGCATCTCCTCTAATCACTCGCCCTAGAAGCGCAGTTGCAATGGGGTTGACAAAGTTGGACTGTGTGCGCTCTGAGACCTCTGAGATGGCCATATCTTCTGAGACGAGTCGACCCTCTTCTGAAGTATCTAGCCAGTGCGCATCATCTTGATCCATGCGTTGAACGTCTTGCTGCAGCTTCGCGGTATGTACAGCATTCGGGTCCAGAGCCGGAATGTTCTCAGCATCAGTTGGTCGCTTGAAGAAGAGCAGGCCTTCAGAGATCGGGATAGAGTCCAGGTCCTTCAGTAGGGATTGCGTCTGTTCGGTCGATAAGTCCTTTGCGTGGATGGTGCTCGCCGTGGTGAACTTGCTTAGAGGCACAGACTTGATCACGCCTGGATTTACGGGAGGGAAGACGCGGGCCGTGTCGAGGATGTAAAAGTGTCCGTCCTCTCCCCTGTGAACCTCTACGTCTACAGCCGACGCGATGCGTGAAGAACAGTTCTTGACTCGATGGGGAGCCAAGTTCAGCATGGAAGCGCAGAGAAGCATGGTTTTCTCGACCTCAGGATCGTCATTGTGAACAGTCCGCGCAGCGTCGTTCGAGCCGTAGACGATCGTCCTCTTCGATACCGGACACGCAGTACTCACGAGCGCACGGAAACCAACGTAGTCAACCATGGCGAGAAGCGGGACGCGCAATTTGCTGCCAGCGGGAAGACGAGGGAGACAGGAAGCGTACGCGTCCATGCCGTGAATCTCCAGATTTGCCACCTTGCCTGACCACTCGTTGCCTCCGTACAGGTTGTTGTTATCGACGCAGAGCTTGACGAATACGTTGCCATCTATTAAGTACTTGATACCACCTGCAACACCGCCAGCAGAGGGGAGCGAAGCGAAGGTCTTCTTCTCGTCGGGCAAGTTCATCTCCTCAATGATCAGCTTCACGATACCAAGCGCTGTTTCCATGAAATCCTGCTGCAACTTGCAAAACGCAATGTGTTGGACGTCGCAAAGCTGCTCGGTGCTAGTGGGCATGTCGTAGATCTCCTGAAGACGTTTGTTGAACGAGAACATGTGTGTTGAATCGTCGATTCCATCGCTCAGGATGAGAGGTCTGTTGTTGAGTTGAGATGAATTGGAAGCATTCATAGGAGATTGGGTGGTGTTGGTGCTTGTGGATAAGAGGGATGATGCTGACAAATCCACGCCGCCGCTGTACGCGTCGTATGCACTTCTGTTGCTCTCCAATAGCTTTCTACTGATCTGTAGAGATGTGCTTGAACTAAGGTATGCATTTGAAGCGCCATAGTGGCTATAGGCATTGTAACTGTTGTTGGTGTTGTTGCTTGAGGTGCCGTACGCGCGAAGACTCTCCATCTGTGAGGTTGAGTATCCATTCATCTCTGCGCTCTTCGTTTCAAATAGATTTTTGGTCCTCCTAGCCATCTCTTCGTCATCAAGCACCATGAATGGGTCCAGAGTGGTGAGTGCGGCTCTGTTGAGGAACTGCGCGAACACGGCGTTGTAGGAGAATTGTCTGCATGAGGCGACGAAGATGGTGCTCTTGTGCAAGAAGGCAGATTCTACTGGCCAGGGCATGATCACGGGAGTAGGAGTGCGGACGAGGTCGAGAGGAGAAGACGGATAGGTGGAGGGAACGTAGTCTCCGGTTGGCTCCGCGTTCCAGAGCAGAACAACGTGTTTTCTCGTGATCGCCAGGAACTTGTGAGACCCACAATAGGTAATGCGTTTGACAAGGTGCTTGGGGTTATCGTAGACAAGTCGAGGAGGAAGTTGATACTCGTTGAGCATTAGTCGGTAGATGTGACCCTTCTTCGTGGTGAAAAGCACGAAGTCCATCGCCATTTCGCAACTTGTGATGACATCATCGGGAACATTCCAAATCACCATCGGAGGGCATGGGAGATCCGAATAGAGCGGACCAATCAGGAATGCATGGCCATCGGAGGTCAAAACAGCGGTCTGACTCAGAACGGAGATTTGAGTGATTCTCATGCCAATGAACTGTGGATGGCGCCTAAGATGTAATTCGCGGAGGTTCGTTGTAGGATCATTAAGAAAACTGACCACATCCGCATGTGTGAGCGTATACAACTCGGAGCGATCGACACTGATCACATACAGCTCGAAGATGCCATACTCAATCTGTTGCACCTGATTAGCACCCACCAATCGAACGTGAAGACTTTGGCTACTCGGATCGGCTGTTGAGAGCATCGGATTACCGTGAAGATCGACATAGGGGATGATGGGAAGATTCAGCTCTCGAAATCCGCGTAACCTCTCCTATATCGCCCAATACCGGCCAGTTTGATGTGATAGAATGTAGAACACAGTATTGCATCCAGAAACGGGGTTATGGACGGTTCAGTACAATCAAGAGAGGGGGAAAAGGGAGAAGAGAAAGGGGGACAGGCGACAACCGGTGAGTGTAACTTCTTGACGTACAAGCTCTTTGGGATCGATCAAATCTGGCTTTGCACGACCCAGGGACTTGCAGTAAA
>Ga0307375_10005275_pt1 | contig 12142 bp, 10 predicted proteins | sample TR1MG_FD_202531 | JGI IMG/M metagenome (GOLD analysis project Ga0307375, IMG submission 202531) | Soil microbial communities from Risofladan, Vaasa, Finland - TR-1 | ecosystem: Environmental > Terrestrial > Soil > Coastal area > Acid sulfate soil | place: Finland: Risofladan, Vaasa | collected... | reverse complement strand
AATCTCACCCAGAAATAGAAACAAAAAAAGAAACCGAAAACCGGGGCAGCGCCGTTCCGCTGCATGAAGAAGGTTACCCTCTTAAACTCGATGCATTAGTGTCTTGACGGAGGGGTCCACTGTACAATGCAATTTTGGGTAACCCACCGTTTCTTGGCGGTCAAAAAATAACTGGAGTGATGGGCGTTGCGTATAGGGAGTTCTTAGTACAGACAATTGGCAACGGTAGAAGAGGCTCTGCCGATTTGGTGGCATATTTTTTCCTGAAGACATTCAATTTGCTTAGAAATACCGGAAGGCTAACACTTGTTGCCACCAAAACGGTTAGTGAAGGCGATACTAGAGAGGTAGGACTTGATCAGCTAATGGATGATGGAGCACATATTTGTGCTGTAACAAGTGCATATCAATGGCCAGGTAAAGCTGCCGTAATAGTTACAATTGTTTCCATATCAAAAAATAGGCCCGCAAAATATTTGATTGACAACACAGAAGTTGCATACATTGACTCATCTCTCTCAAATGGTTCGTCAATGATTAGAGAAAGACGAAAGTTGAAAAGCAATGCCAATATTTGCTGTATTGGGTCTTACTTACAAGGTGTGGGTTTCTATATAGAAAGAGATTTAGCGGCTGAGATTCTAAATTCAAACCCGAACTACCATGATGTTATTAAGCCTTTGGTAAGAGGCGACGACATCATTAATGTTTGGGGTGCTGAGTTCCCATTTTATGGTATTAATTTTGGAGGCAGATCGGAAGCTGAGGCAAAAAAATATCCCGCCGCCTATGATATCGCACTAAGAGCTGTGAAGCCTGAACGCCAAAGAGGTAAAGATAAAAAGCTTTCAGAGTTTTGGTGGAGATATAAGAGGCCAACATTAGAGCTTTATAAGGCAGCCACTAAATTCTCCAAGGTACTTGTTCACGGATTTACAAGTAAGTATGTTGCATTCAGATTCGTACGTGCTGATTCAATTTTTGTAGCACCACTTGTTGTCTTCCTATCAGATAGCTTTGCATTTTTCGGATTAGTGCAAAGTGTGACTCACAAATGCTGGGTAGAAAACGTGTCAAGCATGGGCAATACCTTGCGTTACACTCCAACAGATTGCTTTGAAACTTTTCCATTTCCGTCGAATTTCGAAGATCTTTATTCAGTGGGAAAGGAATATTACGAACTCAGGGAATCAATAATGATGAGTCGACGAATCGGGCTGACAGATTTGTACAATGCTATTCATGATTCAAAAGATATTTCAATTGATATCCTGGCTCTCAGAGAACTTGAATGCAGGCTTGATAGAAGTGTCCTGCCGCTGTATGGGTTGAATGATTTAGTTCTGGAACATGGGTTTTATGAAACTAAACATGGCTATAGATTTACAATCTCAGAAAAAGCCCGTCTCGAAATTCTTCGTTGCCTATCAGAACTTAACAGACAGCGTTACGAAGAAGACGTTACTCAACTTCATCAAGTGAGCGCAAAAGCTTTAAGTACTGTAAAACGAGCGCGTCGCACAAAGAACGCTTCATCAGTGATTTTGAGCGACTTATTTGACGGAGATAATGCATGACCGCGCTCTCTGCTGATCGACCCAGCGTGGATCCAAAGGATGACCTGTTTGGGCACGCACCTTTCGCTGAAAATCTTGCCAGTGATTTTGAACTACATGTTTTGCGGAGAGAGTGGATGAATATACAAGTTGTTATCGGGTATAGCCGTCGAGATAATTTTAGGGGGAGACCATGAGTGAAGATTTGGTGGCGGCAAAGGCTTCAGACACAGCCATTGCGATGCCGACAAAGCAGTTCTTTGTGTCAATGCTAACTCGCGACATTAGTCTCGCCGACGCAATTCTTGATCTAGTGGACAACTGTTTAGACGGTGCGTTGAGAATTGCCGGAGGTACAGACGTCGATTATTCGAAGCACTTCGTCAAGATTGCGCTGGCAGAAGATCATTTTGCAATTGAGGACAATTGCGGCGGAATTCCACGTGCAGTTGCAAAAAATTACGCTTTCAAGATGGGGCGTGAGCCGGATGACGATCGTGATTCTGAAAATGAGACTATCGGCATGTACGGCGTTGGTATGAAACGCGCGATCTTCAAGATGGGGCGTGACGCATTGGTCAAAACTCGGCACGAGAATGATGCATTCGAAGTTCCGATCTCCGCAGGCTGGCTCGATAACAAGGACTGGGAGCCTTTGCCCATCAATAATTCGGACGCGACTTCTGCCCTGCAGGAACCTGGCACACGAATATGGGTCGGGACTCTGTATGCCGGAGTGTCCAAGCATTTTACCAATGATGCATTCAGGAATGATCTCCGCACTGCCGTGGCAGAGCACTTCACTATGTTTTTGCAGCGTGGCCTCCAAATATTCGTCAACGATCAACTTGTCGAACCAGTTCGAGTGGAGGTACTCGTTTCTGAGCAGGCCGAAGGCCCCGCTCCATACGTTTTCCAAAAAACCATCGATGGTGTTTTGGTCTCTATAACGGTCGGCCTCAATACAGGACGAGGATTGGCGTCAGACGATGATGAGATCCCTGACTTTGAGCGAGAGCGTTCTGCCGCCACGGCAGGATGGACCGTATTTTGTAATGACCGGGCGGTGATTGTTGGGGACAAGGGTCGACTCACTGGCTGGGGGGATGGAATCCCGATGTATCACTACCAGTTCTCCGTCATCACCGGAATCATTGAATTTCGATCTAATCTAGCTGAAAAACTCCCTGTCACTACGACAAAGCGCGCACTCGATACGTCTTCCGATATCTGGCTTGAGGCATTGGTGAAAATGAAGGAAGGGATGCGCGTCTGGATTGATTACACGAACCAGTGGAAAAATCATCCCCGATCAGATCAAACGCAATATTGGGAGAAAGCAAAGTCATTGGCACTTCGTCAAACAGTCTCGATTATCTCAATGAGAGAAAAGGCTACAAAGCCAGGCGGCATCATCGAATTTAATCCCAAAAAGCATAATGCCATTCCTATCCCTCCGACTCAAAAACCATCGTCCCGTCGAGTAACATTTTCGCGTGGCGTTGAGGAAATCAGACTGGTTTCGAAAGCACTGTTCGATTCTTACGACATGCAACCAGGCATTGTGGGAGACAAGTGTTTTGATTTAGTTCTGGTGGAAGCAAAGAAGAAGGAAGCCGGAAATGAGTAAGGGCTCCTCGTTGCCTTACAAATTACGGCCAAACAAAGCTGTAGATCGTGAACTTTTTTTGGGGATGCTCGCGCGACTTGCCGTCCCACTCAAGTTGGAACGCTATCGTTATGTTGGCTTGGGAGGGGCATTTCTTGAGGATTTTCGACTGCTTCATGCTCGTCTTGCTATCAAGGATATGGTCTGTGTCGAGATGGAGGAAGAGGTACACCGACGCCAGAAATTCAATTCACCCATCAGCTCCATTAATTTTATTCATAGCACCCTTGAAGAATATCTTGATTCAACCGAATTTGAAAATCCAGTGATTATATGGTTCGACTATACCGAGCCAGGAACGATCACAGATCAGATCGAACGGTTTGCTACAACAATCGGACAAATCCCCTTGGGAAGTATTATGCGCATTACCCTGAATGCAAGTCCTACATCTTTAGGAACCCCGAAGCCAGAAGAGACTGGAGCTGCGATTGGCGCTCTGACAGATACGGCAATGAAGCAAACCATTCCTCAATGGCGACTTGACCGGTTTCGGGAGAGGTTAGGAGCTTTGTTTCCAAGTGATCTGACGGATGCAGGGATAACTTACAAAACCTACGGAAAAACTGTGTTGCGAGCGCTGTATCTGGCTGTTCAACGCGAAATGCTCAGCCTGAAAGATCGGAAAGTGGTTTGGTCATTGGCAACGCATTATGCCGACGGCCAACCGATGGCCACCGCAACTTTGTTGATCTGCAGAACCGAAGACACACACACGGAGGCGTTAATCAAAGAATGGGAGTATTTTTCGGAGCCCAATTCTCCTCTCTTGTTGGACATGCCGGCCTTGTCGACATTGGAACGCCTGACTATGGAGTCTAGTGAAAATCCGAAAGCTCGTTTGGGCTTTGAACTTCCCAAAACGGAAATGGGCGAGGATCCTTTTGTCTCATTCAAAAGGTTCTATCGGGTATTTCCCCATTTCTCACGAGTCGAGCTTTGAGATGTAGCCCTGACATAAAAAGATGAGCATCAACATAGAAAGCGGAGCGATGAAACAGATTCCTATGTACGGTGATGAGCGAACACTCGCCTTTTGCGCATTCTGCGGAGGCAAAACGGGTACTCGTGATCATTGCCCGTCGCGTGTATTTCTTGATGAGCCCTATCCAGACAACCTGTCAGTTGTTCCTGCATGTTCAGACTGCAATGCCGGCTTCTCCGAAGATGAGGAGTATTTTGCTTGCCTAATTTCCTGCATCATTGCTGGGTCAACTGACCCAGAGGCAATGCCTCGCGAAAAGACGAATCGTATACTCAAATCAAAACCGGCCTTACGTGCTCGAATTGAGCAGTCTCGTTCCGTTGTTGACGGCACCAATCTTTTCAATCCAGAGCATAAACGTGTGAGTGCGGTGTTCACTAAGCTGGCGCAGGGACACGCTCTGTACGAACTTCACGAATCTTGTGCGCAATCGCCTGACAGCATCGTCTTCTTGCCGCTGCTACACATGAGTGAAGAACAGCGCAACGCTTTTGAAAACCCTGAGCTTCAAGAGGTTTGGCCAGAAGTTGGAAGCCGTGCAATGCATCGAGCAATCATCGGAACTGATGTCACTCTGGGCGGCTGGCTTAATGTTCAGGCTGGGCGTTACCGCTTTCATGCTTCACAAGGTTGCGGTATTGATGTACGTATCGTTATTCACGAGTACCTTGCATGTCATGTGCATTGGGAGTGATGCCGAATGACACCCAACCCGGCAGTCAAGAGAGTCTGCATGAATATATCCTCGCGCAGCTCCTTACTTTTACAATAGGAAAACATGGCGCTGCACACAACTGAATCTCCATTGACCAAGGCATGGATAGCTATTGATCGTGGCATCGGGACCGATACTAGGCTTGCTCCTCACACGCTTGTGCTGAAGGGTCAACAATCTCTCTATCAGGCACTCGAAGAGGACGATTGGGTTCTGGTCAACAATCCTCAGGCCGAGATTACTCGCGTGGGGCGTATTCTTCGGATTCGTTCTAACCTCGAAACTACCACGTTGTACTTTGATCGGATCCTATTCGCCGATCCTCATATTTCCCTCGCCGCGACTTCGCTGTCATCTCCTGCTTCCGGCAGTGTCGGCCGCATGCAGTGGTCCGATTTCGTCGAGGCACTGCAAAATCTATTGCACAAGACGATCGCGGAAGTACCACCCATAGATGATCAAACCTACATCCGTGAATTGCTTCAGTTGGCAGTAATGGATGACCTGCTTGGACCTGCCGGTGGCCCACATGAACTGATCATCGACATGGGTGTGCGTGACCGTTATCTGGTTGGCAAGCTTGCACCACGAGAAGCGGAAAAAGGCGGTATCGAGGGTCTAGAAGGACCTCTCGCCATGGAAGGCACAGAGGAACCCATTGATCCGAAGGCGCCAGGTCAACATGAGCCGGGCGCAGAGTTCGGGACGGCCACCGGCCGAGTTGAGCCAGAGGCTGATTCCGCAGATGAGATTGATGCCGCCAGTAATCAATCCCTCGTCCCCTCAAGCCTTGGCTTGACGTTCTGCGTGGATGGCGAAGCAAAGCAGGTCGAAGTGGTGGTGAGATGGGGTCGCTACGAACGTAGTGATGAGCACGAGATTTTCCGTACGCGCAAGAACAAGGAGACGGGCGCAGAGGAACAATCCAAGGCCAAGGTATGGCAGCGCATCCCTTGTGGTGGCACGCTCGTGTTACCGCTCGTCGAAGGCCTTATACCTCATCAGGCTCCAGACAAGACCTATCCCGAAGTAAGGGTGCAGGGTTCCATTCGCGGTAAGAATATAAATGGTGATCGCCTTGTAACCCTGTTCCTTGTCAATGCACAGGTAGAGCCAGAGACCAACCGTGACACGGGTTGGGTGTTTCAACCGGAATTGATCATACGTGCCGCGAAGGATTCGAGTAATCGTGCCATCTTTAGACGTAGGCCTGTGCTCGATTCGGACGGTGCTGACCCAGAGCGCGAGTCGTTGGAGATGATCTATCGCAACAGAGTGGAGTTCGCGGTTGGACATGGCGTTGCCGTCCATGCCGAGACATCAGAGGACGTGACGCTGGCTACCGAGGTGCGGACGATGGTCATGCCGCAGTATGAGGTGCAGGTCACTGAGACACCAGGGGAAGGCACTGCAGATCGCCCCGCGATGATAGAGATGGTGAAAAGTGGTTTGCTCGACATGCAACGACTTGCCACTTTGGATAGCGATGCACTTGTCGAGGTACTGAGCGTGCTGACTAAAGACTACGCTGCCTGGATCAATGAACAGAGCGCCCGGGTTGGCAAAGATGTTGTCGGTTACGACACACAGTCTCGACAAGCAATGGATCGATGCCAACATATCAATGACCGTCTGCAGCAGGGTATTGATATGCTGAAGAGTGATGCAAAAGCACTCGCTGCTTTCCGCTTTGCCAATCAAGCAATGGCCACTCAACGCGTACGTAGCCAGTATGCTTTGGCTATGCGTCGTGGTGAGGATGTAACTGTAGACACTTTCGATGTTCTTAAGAACCGTAGCTGGCGCCCTTTCCAGCTTGCGTTTCTGCTGCTATCCATCCCATCGCTAGCGGACCCGAATCATCCAGATCGGGTCAAACCTGTCGAAGCCTACGCCGACTTGTTGTGGTTCCCAACCGGTGGTGGCAAGACCGAAGCCTATTTGGGTGTGGCTGCCTTCACCATGGCCATTCGGCGCTTGCAAGGAAATCTAGGTGGATACGACGGTTCGCGTGGCTTGGCCGTGATCATGCGTTACACACTTCGGTTGCTGACGCTGCAACAGTTCCAGCGTGCCACAGCATTGATCTGTGCTATGGAAGTGCTGCGACGCGCCGCGTTGGCGAAGGGCGACGAATCGCTTGGTATCGAACCATTCACCATCGGTTTATGGGTGGGTAACAAGGTGACGCCCGGCACGACCGAGGATAGTCATAAGGCCATTGAGGACATTCGCAATCCTGCCAAGTACAACGCTATGGCGGCGTCCCCCGCACAACTGACCAGTTGTCCGTGGTGCGGCTCGGAAATCAAACCTGGCAAAGATATCAAAGTCGATAGAGCACAGGGCCGTACGCTTATCTTTTGTGGTGATAATCTAAGAAGATGTGATTTCTCGAATGGATTGGGGCTACCGGTGCTCACTGTAGACGAGGAGATCTACCACCATCCACCCTCGATGATGATCGCCACCGTGGACAAGTTCGCCATGATGGCGTGGCGAGGTCAGGTCCGCACACTCTTCGGCAAGGTGTCCAAGGAATGCACCCGTCACGGCCTGCTTTGGCCAGATTCCGAGTGCAATACCGGACATCGCGCGAGTAAGGGTCTACCCGCAGCAACGGTAAAGAGCATCCATGCGATTCGCCCGCCGGATCTGATCATTCAGGACGAGTTTCACCTCATCAGTGGGCCGCTGGGTACCATGGTTGGATTGTACGAGTCCGCTGTGGATGAACTTTGTAGCTGGAAGCTCGGTGATAAAACGGTCAAACCGAAGATCATTGCTTCCACTGCCACTGTGCGTAAGGCCAGAGAACAAATGAACAACGTTTTCATGCGGCAAGTCTCAGTATTTCCTCCGCATGGTTTGGATGTGGAGGACAACTACTTTTCTGTCCAACGACCGATAGAGGAAAAGTCGGGGCGGCGTTATCTCGGCATCTGTTCACCCGGTAGTTCCCGTCCTGCGATGTTGATTCGCGTCTACACGGCATTCTTGACCGCCGCCCAGGCACTGTTCGATCGTTTCGGTGAACCAGCAGATCCATACATGACCATGGTCGGGTATTTCAACTCGCTGCGTGAGCTCGGTGGGATGAAACGTCTGGCAGAGGACGACGTGCAGACTCGTTCTTACCGCGTGCAGATGAGCATGGTGGATCGTCCTGCACTGGCTCAGCGCAGCGTTAAAAATATTTGCGAACTGACTTCACGAGTCTCTAGTCAGGACATACCGAAGTACCTCGACCAGTTGGAGGTCAAATTCAAATCCGAATACGACGCTACCGCTGGAAAGTATGTGACTCGCTGGCTAGAGGGCGATACACGTGCGATTGATGTGGTACTGGCCACCAACATGTTGTCGGTCGGTGTCGACGTCAATCGATTGGGTTTGATGGCTGTCAACGGCCAACCCAAGGGTACAGCGGAATACATCCAAGCTACCAGTCGAGTTGGTCGATCCATCCCGGGGCTGGTCTGCACAGTGCTCACTTGGGCACGCCCTCGCGATTTGTCGCACTACGAGACGTTCGAACATTATCACGCAACATTCTATAAGCACGTGGAAGCGCAATCGGTGACGCCATTCTCTCCCCGTGCGCTAGACCGGGGTTTGACGGGTTCATTGTTGAGTCTGATGCGTCTCGATAATGATGACTTCAGCCCGAACGAAGGTGCTGGAAAGTTGAATAAATCGGACCAGACCGAGATCACAGAGGCCATCGACATCCTGGTCAAACGTGCTTGGGGCGTGAGTGATCTTGCCGGCACCAAGAGTCTGGCGGAACGTGAGCTCAAAGAACGCGCAGACGAGTGGGCCAAGGAGGTGAGCAAAAGCGGCCGGATATTGGCATACGAAAAGCGTGGTGCCCAGGCATCGACGACTGTTGCGTTGATAAAGTCGCCAGGTATCCAAGCATGGGACAACTGGACCGTACCGATGTCGATGCGCGAGGTGGAGCCTGGTGTGAGCTTGATCATGAACACGAGTCAGATAACGGACGATCGCGAGTGGAAGCCTCGCCCAGTAACTAAAGATGAGGATCAAGCATGATTACGCCTGTTGGTGAAGTAAGGCCCAGCCAGTTACTTTGGACATATGGACCGGGCGCATTGATCGACCTCCCGAATCTTTCTGTCGTCACGCAAGGTATAGACCGCTGGGAGAAAGATCGCTGTCAACCAATCAAAGAGGCACGCCTACTCGCTGCTATCAGGAAGATACTGGGGCCGCAAGTGGAAGATTTACGGATGCCGCCGTTTCAGAAGGATGGCTTGGTAGATGTCTGGTCTGCAGAGTCCAATATTGGAGTACCGGTCAGGCCGTTTCCTCGCTGGATGCGTTGCGTGAAGTGTGGACTGTTATCACCCTTGGATAATGAGCTATTCGAAATCAAGGTGAACCGATACAGACCAGAGAGAACACGCTTCGTCCACAAGAGTTGCCGTGGCTCGAAGGGTGATCAGCCTGCGAAGGATGCGGATGCTGTACCTGCGCGTTTTCTTTTGGCCTGCCGCAATGGGCACCTAGATGACTTTCCTTGGCATTACTTCGTGCATGGAGGAAATAGCTCGTGCAAGGGCACTCTGCGCTTTTTCGAGAGTGGTGCATCCTTGCAGACGGAGAATCTGTGGGTGAGGTGTGATTCTTGTTCTACATCAAGGAGCCTCGCACAGGCTTTCGGCAAATCAGGTAAAGAAAATTTGCCAGCCTGTCGTGGGCGCCATCCACACTTGGATCAATTCGATGCCGAGTGTGATGAAGAGGCAAGAGCGGTCCTTTTGGGTGCCACTAACAGCTGGTTCCCTATTGCGCTCTCTGCGCTCGCGATTCCGCCCCAGAAGGGCTCTCCTTTGCAGCAGTTGGTTGTCGACTATTGGGACGAATTTGCTGATGTCGAGGACATTTCCGAATTGAAGGGAACGATCAAGATATTAAAGAAACGCGGTGAAGCACAAGGTATCGAAAAGCATGATCCGGCTGCCGTCTGGGCAGCGATCCAAAAGCATCGATCAGGGGGTGATCAAGAAGATGTGATGGACGCTGACATCAAGGGTCCCGAATGGGAAGTCTTGACGGAGGCCAATCCACCCACCGATTACCCACATTTCATGAGCAAGAAAGTTGGCACCCCGACTGGTTTCGAAATGCGCATCAAGAGAGTTCTCCTACTTGAGCGGCTCCGTGAGGTCAATGCATTGTTGGGCTTCACCCGTGTCGAAGCACCAGAGGAATCTGCCGATCCCGAAGAGCGGCCTCAGATGGCCAACCTCTCGCGTGGCAAACCCGATTGGGTGCCTGCGAACCAAGTTCATGGCGAAGGTATCTTCATCCAGTTCGACGAACAGGCCCTCATCACGTGGGAAAGCTTGGCCGCTGTCAAGAAAATTGATCAGATGTTGCAGGGTGGTCACAAAGGGTGGCGCAACTCGCGTCATCTCGATCCGAACGATGGCTACCCCGGTATTCGATACGCCATGCTCCACACTCTCTCGCACCTTCTGATTCGAGAGCTGGCTCTTGAGTGCGGTTACAACGCAGCGAGCATTCGTGAACGAATCTACGCGGATACATCTGACGAACGAGCTCAGGCGGGCATTCTCATCTACACAGCCGCAGCAGACTCTGATGGGACTCTCGGCGGTCTCGTCGATCTTGGTAAGCCAGAAAATCTCGGGCGTTTGCTTGTACAAGCGCTGAATCGTTCGAAGATATGCTCATCCGATCCGCTCTGTTCGGAGCACGACCCAGAGAAAGATCGTTCCCTGCATGGCGCGGCTTGCCATGCTTGCAGCCTAGTCGCCGAGACTTCGTGCGAGCGAGGTAACCGCTACCTGGACCGATCATTACTGGTGCCATCCCTCGACTGTGCTGACGCAGCTTTTTTCAAAGGCATTTGACATGGAGAAATTGTTAGATGCAATTGCAGCCGTGGTCTGTCTCGTCTCACCAGACAAAGTCGACACCATCGCTTCGCGTGTGCGCGGTACCGATGCGAGCAAAGCCATCTCAGCGCTCAGGGGGGTGGTCGGTACACCGATCGCAACAGGTGTCATTGATCAGCTGATTGATGCATGGCGGTCTCATCCTGTCAGTCCCGATGAGCTTGCATCAATGCTGATCGCTGCCAGCCATGTCTTTACCAAGGCGACCGCGGAGCAATCCACCGAACTCGTTTGGACGGGACCGACGACACCATTCGTTTCTGCCCGACGGACCGAGCAGGCACTGCTGCAGGTCATCAACGCTGCGAAAGCGACTCTGTTCATTACGAGTTTCGTCTCCTACGATGTGTCTGGTATCGTAAAAGCGCTCAATGAGGCCAGCGATCGAGGCGTGCTCATCTCTATGCTTCTCGAGTCTTCGCAAGATCACGGCGGAAGCATCACAATAGATGTGATAAGTAAGATGAAGACTTTGGTACCCGCTGCCCGACTCTATGCCTGGCGGAACAAGGCCGCACCTTTTTCCGACGGTCGGGTGCATGCAAAGGTGGCTGTTGCAGACGAAACTATTTGTTTCATCACTAGCGCAAACTTGACTGGTCATGCAATGGAAAAAAATATGGAGGCTGGAATTTTAGTCTCGGGTGGTCAGATACCGATTTTGCTTGAAAGGCATCTCAATTCATTGGTACTTGCAGAGGTGGTATCTTATATTACATAAGGTTTTAAAGAGACTAGACTTAGCTCGCGCAAGGCCTGTCAGCGGTAGCTTTGCGCAGTTATTTTCTCTCAGCCTTGAGAGTCTTCAAGGCGATGCAAATAGTAAGAGCAGAGTTTATTTCCAGTGACCGCTTCCGAGAAGGCTATAACCAAATGTGTTTGACCGCTGTGTGTCCCGAAGGTCGCGAGCGTCCGCTGTCGGGCAGTGTAATAACAAGAGATCATCTGGGGGTGGTAAGCAACGCACGCTGCCTCACAGAAGGCGCGTGTGCGGCGTTGGATTGGGGGGCGAGGTGAGCCTCTTCGACCAAAAAACACACGCACCATGGGGAGATTTAGTACATCAGTGATTTAAAATCGATTGGGTCTGGCCGCTTGTTTTTAGAGAGCCAGATTGCCGCTTCTCCTTTGCAGGAGACGATTTCACTATCGCTCATTCCAGAGCGCCATCTAACACTCCCAGATCCTCCGCCAAAAGTTTCTGCAAATACTTCTGTGACGCATGCATGAAAGGTATCTACGGTTCCATTTAGGCCAGTCCCAAGCGAA
>Ga0307375_10005272_pt1 | contig 12145 bp, 12 predicted proteins | sample TR1MG_FD_202531 | JGI IMG/M metagenome (GOLD analysis project Ga0307375, IMG submission 202531) | Soil microbial communities from Risofladan, Vaasa, Finland - TR-1 | ecosystem: Environmental > Terrestrial > Soil > Coastal area > Acid sulfate soil | place: Finland: Risofladan, Vaasa | collected... | reverse complement strand
CAGCACCTTCTTGATATCGAACTGCGCGTATTTTGCATCGCGCACGCCCAGCGCCACGTTCTCGAAATCGCAGAACAATGCCATGTTGGTGATTTCCGGTTGAGCGGCCATTTGTGCCTCCTTTAATTTTTACCCGCTGGCGAACGGTTACACAACCTTGCCGGGATTCATCAACCCGTGCGGGTCGAGTGCCTGCTTGATGGTGCGCATCAATTCCAGTTCCAGAGGGTCCTTGTGTTCACGCAGGGTATCGCGCTTGAGTTGACCCACTCCGTGTTCGGCACTGATGCTGCCATTCAGTTCCCGCACCACCGCATAAACCAATTTGTTCACTGCTGCTTCCTGCTGCGCAATGAATGTCTGGTTTTGTTTGGCATCCATCATTGAAATGTTGTAATGGATGTTGCCATCGCCCATGTGCCCGAAGGCGACGATACGAATGCCCGGGAAGGCCTGTTGCAATTCGGCATCGGCCCGGGAAATGAATTCGGCGATACGGCTGACCGGAACCGACACATCGTGTTTGATGCTCAAGCCCTCGCGCTTTTGCGCCTCGCTGATATTCTTGCGCAGCTTCCACCATCGTTCTGCGCGATCTTTATCAGGGGAGATATCGAACTCGGCAATGCCGGCACCGAAAGATCGCAGCGCCTTGTGCAAGGCCTCATTCAGGGGTGCAGACAGCACATCGGCCAGTTGGGTGATGACGATCCACCCGTGCTTGTCAGTGAACGGTTCGCGCGTGTCGGGTATGTGCTTGAACACCAGATCGAGGCTGGAGCGGGAGATGATCTCGAAGGCGCTGATCCTGTCACCGCAGTTTGCGCGCAGATGGGCCAGCAGCGCGACAGCGACAGCCGGGTCGCGCACCGCCACGCACGCCGTCGCCTCGGTCTGCGGACGGGGAAACAATTTCAGCACGGCGGCGGTAATAATGCCCAGCGTGCCTTCCGCACCCATAAACAGATGCTTCAGATCATAGCCGGAGTTGTCCTTGCGCAGACTGCGCAATCCGTTCCAGATGCGGCCGTCCGGCAACACCACTTCCAGCCCGAGCACCAGGTCGCGCGCATTGCCATAGCGCAGCACATTGATGCCGCCGGCATTGGTCGACAAATTGCCGCCGATCTCGCAAAATTTTTGTGTGGCGGTCAGCCCCAGCGGGAAAAAGCGGTTGCTTGTCTCGGCCGCCGCGCGCACATCGGCGAGCTTGCAGCCGGCCTCGACGGTCATGGTGTAATTGGCAGGATCGATGCCACGAATCCGGTTCATGCGCGACAGGTTCAGCACAATTTGCCCTTCCCCCGCCTGCGTTGAAAGCGGCACGCTGGCCCCGCACAGACTGGTGTTGCCGCCCTGCGGCACGATGGCGATGCGACGGGCGGCACACAACTTCACTACCTCGGCAACCTGGCCCGTGTCGGCCGGAAACACCACCGCCAGCGCTGAGCCCGAATACCGTCCGCGCCAGTCACTGCAATAAGGCGCAGCCAAATCCCCGACCAGCACGGAATCGCTGCCGGTAATGGAGACCAGTGTATCAATCAGTTGTTTTTGCATCAGCGCAATTCGCGGGGCGAGTCAGTCTTTGGCATGTGTTGAAGATATGGCGACTTCATCATAGCCGACTTCAGGCTTCGCGAACAATCATCGTGCGAAAACGGGTAACCGCGCCGGGTTACCCGATATGTCAAAAATGCGACGGAAGACTTATTTTGCCAGTCCCGCAATATATTCGGCCATCTCCTTGATCTGAGCGTCCGATGCACCCATCCCTCTTGGCGGCATATTGGTCAAATTCCAGCCGAACGCGCCGCCCTTGATGATGTTCGCTTCCATTTTAGCCACCGCGTCAGGGTCGCCTTTGTATTTTTTGGAAATAGCCATGAATGACGGGCCGATGACCTGCTTGTTGACTGCGTGGCACATAGTGCATTTGGATTTGGCGAATGACGGCATACCTGCCGCCATTGAGGCACCCGAAAAGATCAGGCTTGCTGTTGCGACCACGCTCAAAATAATGGATTTCATTTGATTCTCCTTTTGGCTAATGAACAAAGATGATACTTGCGACAAGTGAGTAATTCTTGAACCGTACTGTGCTACGCCACTCTACTCCATTAACATCATGCATGCTGACAATCGGCACACACTTCAGTTAAATCATCCATCCGATTTTCGCGGAAGATGGGCACGCAAATGCCGAAGTGTTTCCGCCAAAACAGAATAGCGATCAAAGAACGCCTGGGTATGTTTCAAATCATCCTCTTTACTGGCAGCTTTGTCCCCTCCGGATTGAAGCATGACCATGCGCAAGGCGTCGGTCAACTGATCGTGAAATTTGGAAACTTCCTCGTCTGAAGAAAATGCCAGCATGGTATTTTTTGAGTTGTATTTCATTATCCTGATTGTGCCTGTTGATTATCCGGTTTATGTCATGCCAAAGCGGCGTTGCGATTTTGAAAGCAAACTTGCCAGCATGTCCATCTGATGTTGCTCTATTTCTCACCATCCCCGACTCGCTCATAGTCGGCATTCTTCATTCCCCTTGGCAGAGCAGGCCGAGGTTCTGGTTTGAGTTGGTTAAATCTGGCTACCTGAACGGTATGCGGGTTATGACATTCAGTGCATACCCACCATCTTTTCTTGCCGCCCTTAACCCATGAACCTATCTGCTTTCCGTGTATGCCTTTGCGCCAGTCGATATAATGCGCACCATGGCAACCACCGCATAATTTTTGGGGTTGGTTAAAACTGATCTCGTTTCCATGGCGATCTACCAGTTTGTTGCGGTTCCTTGCACTGTGACAATCGAGACACCACATTGTCCCGCGCCCATGCATTAACTGGAGTGAATTCGCAACGATGTCCTGATGCATCCCAATCAACCTTGGCTTGTTATTCTTTGGATATGGCACGATCTTGCCGTCATGGCATGTATTGCATCCGTTGGGGCCCATATTGAAATACTTCAGCTGGGGCTCTCTCGGCTTCACAACAGCATTGGCAAAATCTCCCTGCGTATCATCGGTTATTTTCGGCATTTCACCCATCGGTATCGTCCCTGCAAAAGGATCTCCATACCATAAAACAGCGCCGGTTGTTTTCGAGCATTTAACATTTGGATAGCCATATTTCGGCACGGCATTCTCGACCCTGGTAACGGAAGAATAGCCTACCCGGCTTTCAAAGCAGTCTGTTACCGGCTGCGCATTCTGTGCTTCAGCCTTTTTTTCCTCTGCGGAATGCGCGATGTTATAAGTACCCAATCCGCCAACCAGAAAACCGCACAAGGCAAGAACAACTATTTTTGACGATTTATGAAAGCAATCCATTTCAAATATCTCCTTAAATCTCCGCTCTACGAGGAAGCTGACGACTTGTCATGCCTCACTTCGCCAGTCAATATGCCGATTGCGCCTTTTAACATGAGCGTCAAGAACAGGAAGCCAAGGGCCCAGACAAACAGTATGTTGAAAAACTCGATAAGGGTAACGTGGTATTCCGTATATTCCCCCAGTGGGGAAGGGCTAAAAGCGGGGAACACAAGAATCATTGGTTTCTCCAGCAAGATCGCCATGAAAACCACGACACTCACCAAAGGAAGCCAAAGGTCGTAGCTTTTCCTGACCTTGCGGAAAAACAGCGCAATAAAGCTGCCTAATAACGCCGCCATGATTCCCCAAAACCAGGGCACGTACATATTGAGCCCGTTGTGGCCAAACATGCTGAATTCCATCGAGGCGGCATGCTCGGTGCCCGAATAAAGCACCGTAAATATCTCGGCTATGATTACCAGCATCAGTAGACCGAGGCTCCATGCAATGATCGTGGTGAGCAAATCGATAACCGGATCGCCGATCACGAGCTTGGTGGTCTTTCTGATGATCAGGAATAGCATCGAGATCAATGCACACCCTGAAGCGCCAGCCATGGTCAGAAAGGCGAAGGGCAGAACTGCGGTATCCCACGGCAACATCCTTGCGCTGCTGGCGAGCACGAATGCCGTGACGATGTGGATAAGCGGTCCCCATCCAATGGCCAGAAAAACAATCGCGGTAAACCATCTCGACAGTTCTTTCTCATGGAATGTGCCGGTATACTTTTTGTAAAGTATATAAACGACGCCTATCATATTGAGGAGCAGATAGACGTTCAGGACGATCGTATCGAACGAGAGCATTGAATTGGGAAAGTTCATGAAACCGATACCGGGAAACATATGCCACAACCGTTCCGGCCGCCCCATGTGAAACAGGATAAATGTGATGCCTGTGGCCACAAACACCATTGCGACGATCTCGCCAAGCACGGCAAGCTCCTTCATATCCTTGCGGTGATATAAGTAACCGGGCGCAACGACCAGGATTGCCGCCGCCGCGATGTGTGCGGTAAATATGAAGTTTGCAAAAAACGATTCCATGGTTACCTGGTCAGTCGCACCGGTCAGGATAAGGCCCTCGGCAAGTTGCCGGTACGCCGTGTAGGAACCGACCAGGATGAAAAATCCCAGAAAAAGAAGCCATGCGTAGTACTTCGTCCCTCCTTTTATCGCATACGAGCCGAAGTCCATTGCAAAAGACAGTGCTGTTTTCATTTCGTGACCTCAGCCTATGTAATAGAAAAATTTTGGATAGGTGTGAAACTCTTCTTTGAACCTGAAAACTCGCTTGGTGGCCAGAATTTTTCTGACAACGCTGTCGGGATCGAGAAGATTACCGAATTTTCTTGCGCCCACCGGGCAGGCTTCCACGCAGGCGGGATCCCTGCCCTCCCTGGTTCTCTGCACGCAGAAGGTGCATTTTTCCATCACGCCCCTCATGCGCGGCCGGTTGCCGAAGTAGTGGGTCTTGGGGTTCATCTCCTCGGCGGGAAGGTTGGGCTCACCCCAGTTAAAGTGCCTGGCCTGGTAAGGACAGGCAAGTTGGCACATGCGGCAGCCGATGCACCAGTTGTAATCGATCAGCACCACGCCGGCAGGATCCCTGAATGTTGCCCTGACAGGGCAAGCCTTGACGCAGGGCGGTTTCTCGCACTGCTGGCACTGGACCGGCATATAGAAAAAATCCTTCTCGGGCACCAGGGCATCCTGGTAGTAATTTTGTGCATCCTCGGTGGAAAGGCCGGCAGTTTTGTAGGCATTTCCGCCAACCTGAACACCGTAATCACCCAATTCGCTCGTTTCCGGATATCCCTTGTCCAATTGAGCCGCAGTAAAGGAGATGTTCCCTTTGGGCATTTTCATCACCTGTATCCATTGAACTTCAGGATCGTGGCGCGACTGGTTGTTCTCCTTCACGCAGGCATGGACGCAGCGCCTGCAGCCTATGCATTTCCCGATATCGAGGGCATAACCGAACAGCACTCCCTCCGGGGCGGGCGTATTGGAAACCGTTACTTTCTTCCCGTATTGTGCGGAATAGCGCTTTTCCAGCCGCGCAATGGCCTGCTGCTTTTCCCCATCGGACATCAGTAAAAAATGTCCTTGAAAAAACTCCGCGACGGTTACATCGGCATCCGGATTATCTGCGTCGACAGCAGCCTCAGCTGACGTGGATGTCGCCACAAGCCCGGCCAGGCTCGAAACACACACATTCTTCAGAAATTCGCGGCGACCTTGTTGTTCATCATTCGCCACTTTCATTTCCTCAATTTTTTCTGACATTACAGCCTCCATCAACAGATGTTAGGTAACAAAATACTATGCAATCTCCTGGTTATGAAAATTCAACAGCGCTTCGAGCCGCTGTTTTTTCTCATCGTCCGTCATCAGGACCAGTCGCTTTCCCGTCATCACCTTTTCCTGCAAAGCAATATCAGCGGCATACTTTGCACTTGCGTCGTTGGTCGACGCGGAGTACTTGGAGTACTTGGATATCGAGGTCATCGTGTAGCCGGCCGCTGCGACCACACCAACAGCCCCCGCCGCTTTTTTGAAAAATGACCGCCTGGAATTATCTTCCGTGATCATGCCAACCTCTTTTATGTGCTTATCCATCGGTATCTCCAAAATAATTTAAGTTAATCAGGCAGCTTGTTATCCATGAAGCCGGCGTTATTCCAGTTGGAAAATAATTCGCGAACCTCCATGAACTGAAATGACTTGTCGAAAAAATAGTCTGCATTGGCCCGTTTGCAGGCGTCCGCATAAAGCTCGCCGTTGCAGTTGGTCAGCACCACGACTTTTACCCCGGCATGGTGTTTTTTGATGTTCTTCAGAACGGCAACACCCGTTCCGGATTGCAGGTTGAGATCGAGGATCACGACATCGGGGATTGCCGCATTGATCTGTTTGATCGCACCTGCCTCGTCCGCCGCATAGCCGGCTATCCGGATATTGTTAAATTCAGACAGCATGACCCGAAGACTTGCGCGCATCGCCTCCGAATCTTCGACAATAAACACATTAATCATTTCGTTTCGCGCAAACCGGCATACAAAATCGATGGACAGATTATGGTTCCACACCACTGCGGGCAGTAGCGCGGTTTGTCCTAATTTGATGTGGGCGATCCGCAGTATTTGCTGTCAGTGTTTGTCTGACAGCGTCAAAGAACGGAACAGGGGAAGGTGAATCAGGCCAGAAGCCGGGCAGGCACACTACGATGGCCGGAAGGGGAAAGCGATTATTGGTCGAGTTGGTTGTCGATGGCGTAGCGCATCAGTTCGGCGTTGTTGTGCAGGTGCATCTTTTCCAGAATGCGACTACGGTAGGTACTGACGGTTTTCACGCTCAGAGCCAGCGCGTTGGCGATCTCGGAAACGGTACTGGCCGAGGCGAGCAGCAGGAATATCTGGTATTCGCGGTCTGACAGGGTCTGGTGCGGAAGTTTTTTCTCGTCCATGCCGATTTCATCGGCGAGTATCTCGGCCACCGCCGGGCTGATGTATTTCTTGCCCCCGGCCACGCGGAGCAAAGCCTTGACCACTTCCGACGGTGCGCTTTCCTTGGTCATGTAACCGGCGGCACCGGCCTTGATCAGGCGCATGGCGTATTGATCTTCCGAATAGATGCTGAGTATAAGTATTGGCAAGTGCGGTTTCTCGGCATGAATCTGCTTTAGCACATCGATGCCGCTCATGTCCGGCATGGAAATGTCGAGCACCACCGCATCACATTCGGTTCCGCGTATCTTGCGCAGCGCATCAACGCCGCTGTCGGCCTCGGCCACCACGCGCATTTCTCCGCTTTCCTCGATGATCTGCTTAAGCCCGTGACGGATGATGGCATGGTCGTCGGCGATCAGGATGCGTATCATATTTTGATATCCTTATCTTGCCCGGCGGCTGCAGGCAATATCACCGTCACGCGCAGGCCCCCGCCGGGTGGCCGGTCGAACAGAATCTGTCCGTTCAGCTGAGCAACGCGCTCGTGCATGCCGCGCAGGCCATATGAAGTTTGTGCAATGACGTGCCCTTCCGGCAGTCCCCGCCCATTGTCGCTGATGGTCAGGATGATTTCTTCATCATTCTGTTGAAACTCGGCATTTACTGCGGTTGCGCCGGAATGCTGGGCAACATTGGTCAGCGCTTCCTGAAAGATGCGAAACAGATTGATCGCTACGGTCTTGTCCAGCATTCCTTCTTCACCATTTCCGCCCGCATCCTCCGCTGCGCTGAGCCTGCAATCGATGCCGGTACGCTTGCTGAATTGGCCGCATTGCCATTCCAGCGCCACCACCAGTCCAAGATCGTCGAGTATGGTCGGATGCAGATCGCTGATGACACGCCGGGTGACACCTACCGCATTGTCGATCAGCTGCGTCATCGCTTCGACATGTTCCAGCAACGGCCTGGTCTGCTCGTTAGCGGAAAGTTTTCCGGAAAGCCGGTAAGTCACCATTTTCAGCGCCGTCAGGGTACCGCCCAAATCGTCATGGATTTCGCGGGATATTCGGGTTTTTTCCTCCTCGCGCGCAGTCTGGATATGCGCGGTCAATTTGCTCAATTGCTGTTCGCCTGCCTTGCGCTCGGAAATATCGGAGAAAATCCCCACATAGTTGGTAACCTCCCCTTCATCTCCCAGCACTGCCGTGATGGTCAACCACTCCGGATATATATCGCCCTTCTTGTTGCGATTCCATACCTCACCGCTCCAGAACCGGTCCCGCTCCAGTACCCGCCACATATTGCGGTAGAACTCCTTGTCATGGCGGCCCGAGTGGAGTATCCCGGGCGTTTTCCCGATTGCTTCCTCGTTGGAATAACCGGTTATTTCCGTGAATGCGCGATTGACCCTGAGAATTTTATTGTTGGCATCGGTCACCGTCACGCCTTCCCGGGATTCGAACGTGACGGCCATGATACTCAGCTCGTTGAATTGTTTCCGGAGCATAACCTGCTGCTTCTCCAACGGACGCACGATTGAAATGTAAATGAAAGGCGTGACAATAAAAATCAGCAGAACCGGATCCAGAAATTCCCAGAACGCTGGCCCGATCTTCGTGCCAAAGGCCGGCTTAAGGACAATCTCGATCAGCACCATGATCAGGAACTCTACCCCGAGTATCAATAAGGCGATCAGGTACATCTTCCCAAGGGGAGAATTGAAATAATATTTCAGATTATGCTTGGCCATGCGAGTCCAGAACCATAATAAAAAAACGCAAAATTCAACAGCCCTGAATGATAACGGACCGGTAGCGAAATGCGGTAGTCGGGTTAGCCTTGGCGCTTAGCCGGATTTCGGTGTTTTCATCAGCCACATCTGGTAAAGCGACGTTAATATCATCACCGTCGAGGCGAGGCTGTAACCGATACCGCCAATGATTACCAGCCACGCGAAGTTCGGATTCCACTTGGTTAGCCACCATGACGCGACATCCAAAATAAGAAATGCGAATGGCGTGGATATCAGAAACGCTTTGATCCGGTTACTGAAACCCGTGGCATAACTGAATATCCAGCCGACAAAGAAAAAGATGAAGGCAATGCCAAACAAATGAATATGGGACTCACGCGTCAGATTGGTGTAGCTGGCGCCTTCATCGGTTTTCGCCTCCTTCTTCACTGCCTGGTAGCTGGTGAAATCCGGAATACCGGGTATGGTACTGTGGCACATCGTGCAATGTTGGGCGAATACATCCTTGAAATGATTCTCCCATTCGTTTTGGGGAGAACCGCTGCGCACCCACTTAATAATGTCGAGGCGCACTTCCGCTGGCGCATGGCTCTTCATCGAGCCGTTGATCATGGCTTCGAGCTTGGAACCCGAACGGTTGCCATAGTAGCTGTACACGATGTCATCCACCGAAAGGCCCAGCTTGCCGTCCGCCATGCCGTGGGTCAGCATGATCTGCGCACCCGCCATCAGCAGCCCCAGTCCGATTACAAGCAGATAACCGGTGAACAGGGCTTTGTGGGGCAACTTGAGTTTCTGCAGTGATATTTCAATCATCTAATCCCTTCCAAACAATGACGGCGGACAGGTAGCGCAGGCTGGGCATTATAACTTGTTGCATTACCCGACATTGAACTAGAACTCCAGCGGGTCAACATCCAGCGAACAGCGCAGTTTTGCTGTGACCAGTGCGTCCAGTGACGATTGCCAGGCGCGCAAGAATTGCTGCAAGCCCTTGCGGGTCATGCTTTGCACCAGCAATTGTGCGCGCAGGTGGTTGGCGCGGCGCGGCAGTGCGGCGGGCACCACGCCGAAGATTTCCACCTCATGCTGGAGCGCGATCCCGGCTGCGCGCGCATCGTTCAGATAACCATACACACCTCTTTCCTCTTTGCCTTCGGCACGCAGCATGGCCTGGTACACGAACGGTGGAAAACCTGCCATCTGCCGCTCGGCGAGCTGCGATGCGGCCCAGCCCTCGAAATCATGCGTCTGCAGGGCGAGGAACAGGGGATGATCGGGAAAAGAGGTCTGTATGATCACCTCGCCGGGCTTGTCGGCGCGTCCGGCGCGGCCGGCCACCTGCACCAATTGCGCGAACAGCTTTTCGGGGGCGCGGAAATCGCTGCTGTACAGCGCACTGTCCGGGTTGAGCACACCGACCAGGGTCAGCGCGGGAAAGTCATGTCCCTTGGCAAGCATCTGCGTTCCGACCAGGATGTCCACTTCATTGGCATGTATCTGATCGCGCATGGACTGCCAGGCGCGCTTGTTGCGCGTGCTGTCCCTGTCCACGCGCAATATGCGCGCATCCGGAAAGCGTTCCTGCAACACGCTCTCCACACGCTGCGTACCGCTGCCGACCGGAATCAAATCCGCGCTGCCGCAATCCGGGCAGGCCTGCGGCACGCGTATCTGGTAACCGCAATGATGGCAGCGCAGGCGTTGTTCCTGCATATGCAGGACCATCTTGCCCGCGCAATGCTTGCAGCCGGATAACCAGCCGCAACCGGTGCACATCAGCACCGGCGCGTAGCCGCGCCGGTTGATGAACAGCAGGCTTTGTTCATGACGCCCGATACGCAGCCCGATCTCGCGCAACAGGCTTTCGCTGATACCGTGGTGCATCACCGTCTGGGTGATATTGATGCTGCGCACCGCGGGCAGGCGTGCCTCGGCCAGCGCCCGCCCGGTCAGTCTGAGCATCCGGTAACGGCCGCTTTGCGCGTTGTGGTAACTCTCCAGCGACGGCGTCGCCGAACCCAGCACGATCTGCACCCCGTGCTGGCTGGCGCGGAAAATCGCCACGTCGCGAGCCGAATAGCGCAGGCCATCCTGCTGCTTGAACGAGCTGTCGTGCTCCTCGTCAACGATGATCAACGCAAGTTTGGGCAATTCGGCAAACACCGACAGGCGCGTGCCGAGCACGATCTGGGCCGCACCCTGCTGAGCCTGCTGCCAGTTATGCAGGCGTTCGCCCTCGGACAATCCGCTATGCAGACTGATCAGGTTCACATCGGGGAAGCGGCTGCGGAAATAATTTTCCAGTTGCGGCGTGAGATTGATTTCCGGCACCAGCAACAACACCTGCCCGCCGTGCCGCAACACATCGTGCATCAGGTGCACATACACTTCGGTCTTGCCACTTCCGGTGATCCCGTGCAACAGAAAGCAGGCGTAGCCCTGCGCCGCAGTGACCGCATCAACCGCCTGTTGCTGCTCGCCGGTAAGCGTGTGCGCGTTGTCGAAGACGTGTTCGGCAGAGTTTAATATCTCGTCGCAAGGCTCCACATAACCATCCCTGAGCAGCGCCTTGAGTTGCGCACCTGCAGTCGGGGAAAGACTTTTAATCTGCGCGAGGCTGCACGGCTGTTCGGCAAGCCCGGCTAGAATTCGCCGCTGCACCACTTTGCGTTTTGGAAATGATTCCAGGTCAAGTGCGGCGCCGTTTTTGCTCAGGCGATAACTTAAAATTGTTTTGCTGACGACAGGTTTGTCCGAGCGCAATCGTGTCGGTAATGCGGACAATACCGTCTGGCCGATCGGATAGCGGTAATAGTCGCTGCAAAAGCGCAGCAGGTCCAGCAACTGCGCCGACAGCGGCGCGCTGTCGCGCAATACCTGGCTTACCTGCTTGATGCGCTCCGTTGCCACATCGGTGGTGGCAACGCACTCCATCACCACGCCGACCATCTGCCGCCGCCCGAACGGCACGACCACGCGCGATCCTGTTGCAACTGCAATACCCTCGGCCACCGAGTAATCGAACAGGGTGGGCAGCGGGACATCGAGAGCGACACGGACGATAGACATATTTTTTTCAGGCAGTCAACATTGCGATTGTCGCAGAAATGCAAAAGCCGCAGGAGATACCCGCGGCTTTTATGTTGGATCTCCTCCTAAAAACCTTTGCACAACGTAGCGAGCGAAGCAGCGGGCATGAAACGGCGTTGCGCAACATCCGGGGCGGGAATGCCCGCTCTCGCACCTGCTCCCGCAATCTGGCCTTGCGGCTAACGTGTCGCAGGTGCACAAGGCAAAAAATAGCGCGGAACCGGAATGTACATCTAGTACATGAGGATTTCGCGCTATTTTTTAACGCAGTATCAGCGAGCGTATAACCAATGACTTGGTTGGCGCAGTTTGCCAACTCAGTCAGATGGCTGGTTGTTTCACCAGTAGTTGCGCAGAGGATTTTTAGTGGTACTTTCTGCTCAGCTCGTGCACCGCCTTGACCAGCGCCGTCACATGTTCCGGGTCGGTATGCTGCGAGATACCGTGACCCAGGTTGAACACGTGGCCGCT
>Ga0307375_10005271_pt1 | contig 12146 bp, 14 predicted proteins | sample TR1MG_FD_202531 | JGI IMG/M metagenome (GOLD analysis project Ga0307375, IMG submission 202531) | Soil microbial communities from Risofladan, Vaasa, Finland - TR-1 | ecosystem: Environmental > Terrestrial > Soil > Coastal area > Acid sulfate soil | place: Finland: Risofladan, Vaasa | collected... | reverse complement strand
TGTCCGCGAGGACGAATCGATCCGATCGTCTCGTCTTCTTCCCTCCCTCCCACCCACTCATTTTTGATCACATGGGATATCATTGGAACATTCAGTGTTATAGTGTTCGGTTTCCATTTGGGAGCAATGTACAAGGTGGTACGAGTGCGTGTGCACACGAGAGCAAAGTGTGGGCCGGCGGACCGTGGTGTCCTTGCAGACTCAAGACATGGGCCTAGGGGAGGGGCTCTTAGCAATGTCTGCCCATGATGATGATCTGGTTGATGGTGAAGACGAGAGGGGAGAAGGAGCATCTCTTGGCGAAGGAGAGGAGGAACTTGCACTGGGGGGCGCGGCGATGTATTCGTCGTCCGAGCTCTTGCTAGAGTTGCGTTTGCTGGACTTTTTGGAATTGGAGCGAGGTCTTGAGACGGGCATCCATCCGTCATCGTCTTGTTGTTGTTGCTGCTGAGGCAGTGAGGCAGGAGAAGAAGACTCGGCGTGGGGCGAAGAAGAAGCCGAAGACGAGGGTCCAGCACCAAGATCCCGCACTTTGATTTGCGGAGCAGATGATGATGATGAGGATGATGATGAGGATGATGAGGATGCGGCAGAAGAGGAAGGGGCTGCGGCGGAGGGAGCTGAGGACTCAGCTTTTGGGACAACAGTGTTGCTGCTGCTGCTGCTGGCCTTATGATGAGGTTGTTGAAGTAGCGGAGGAGGGTGTTGCTGCACGAGTCCATGTGTGTGATGGTGCTTTGGCATGTGAATGGGGATGGAAGTGGGAGCGGCACCGCCTCCTCCAACTACCGCGTGTGCAAGTGGTCCCAAATGGAGTGCATCGTTGGGTGAATTAGGAGGTCTACTTGATGATGGTGGATGTGAGGAGGAGGATGAGGAGGAAGATGGTTGTTGGGCGATGGGAGCGACAGATGAGGACGATGATGCTGGCGCTGACGGTGCTGCAAGAGACGGAGAAGAGGGAGAGGCGTGCGATGCGGGTGATGATGAAGATGCTGGTGCTTTGGCATTGGGAGGATGAGGGTGATGTACGACGGCGGAGGGGGGCAAGACGACCATTGGAATCGGAGACGATGGAATGCTCCCTGGTTGCATCGGCTGCTGTTGTTGCTGCTGTTGTTGTGCTGATTGCACTTGTTGAACTTGCTGCTGCTGTACTTGCTGTTGAGGTTTGTTGAGGACGCCACCTGGAAGACCTGGGGAATGCAACTTGATCACTTTCAATCGTTCGTAGACACTCTCATCTCTCCATGCCGTAGAGGTGTCAACAGCTCTCTGTGGTGGTGGTGGTTGTTGTTGTTGTTGTGGGGGCTGCGCGGCATTCACCATGGAAGAGGGAAGATCAGTGTACGCGTAGATCACAAACTTGGGCAGAGGCACACCGAGTCCATCGGCGCCTCCTTCGAGAAGCGCATGTGTCTGCTTCTCCACATTCGATAGCAACTCTCCTGCATCCTGAAGTCCATTGGCACCACCTCCAACTGCTGAAGACGAAGAAGCGGAATTCGCTGCATTTGAAGCTGCATTCACTGCATTTGAAGCTGCATTTGATGCATTTGATGCGTTTGATGATAACGATGAGGGGACAGCTCCCTGATGAGCGACCGAAGAAGAAACGGATTGAGAGACTCCTCCTCCTCCTCCTCCTCCTACCACTACGACGACACCTCCTGCCTCTGAACCAATGTTGTGAGAATGATGATGTGCTGATGATGATGATGATGATGATGAAGAGGGCACCACCATACCTCCAAAGTCTCTCGCATTGTCGTCCGAATTTGGCACGAACGTTCCGAACGAATTCACAGTTGAACCAGTCGTCGATCGGCACAAATCCCACTTGTATCTTTGAATGACATTCATTCCAAGCGATGGAACCAATGTGGGCTCCTGTTTCAACACCAAATCCTGACGAATGAGAAGTCCGTTCGGATAGAAGCAGTACAACGTTCTGTCGTGCGCGTGAGCCGCCCTCTTTTGATCTGAGTGAGAAGATGTCAATGGGTACGTCGATATGTGTGAGATGCCAGCAAACACCTGATTTGAAGTGGTTGGGGAGTGGATCGCGGCCAACTTCGGCGGTCTCAGCGCATTGCACGCAGGTTCGCTCATGGCATGCCATTCTGGAATGTTCCCTGGTAGGTGAGTAGAAATACCGACCTCAGAACCGACGAGAGAGATGGGAAAGACGTGTGTCGTGCCTTTTGGTTTTGTCGTGAATGCCACCATACTCGAATCGTCTGTGAATGTGAGCCCTGAAATGGTTCCCAATGTCGTTCCTCTCTCCAACACATACATTGGTGCGTATTGCGCGCCATTCGATGAAGAAGAAGCGACGATATGGGCAATGTTCCAGACCTTCACATTTTGGCCTCCGTCTGCCGCTGTGCACAAGAGTAAACCAGGGTTGTCAAAGGCCATTCGCTCAATGCGCCTCGTATCAGCAGAAAACAGGGCTATACGGGGTACGTGACCGCGATTCAAGCCAGAGGTGGACAGACCAATCACTTCAACCGTTCCAGGGTTCTCGCTGCTCACCATCGGGACCGTGCCATCGTTATTATACGTGTTTCGCACACTATTGAACAATTGCGATCCGAGATAGAAGGCTTCACGAACACCGGCGTAACCAAGAGCCATAACTTCCTTTTGCGACCAAGAAGCGCTCGGTACTGCCTTCTTTCCCTCCTTCGCCTCTCTTTGTGCCTCTTCATCCATTGGCTTCTTTGTCTTCTTCGCGATGGAGCCCTCAATTTCGCCATTCAACGGAGTCTTCGACTGATACGCCAACCAACTCGCGCCCAGCGCAAAACTCGGACCACGTCCCTGTTCGGGATCCTTCCAACAGTCTATCGCCATTTTCCACTCCAATGTCAAGATATCAATCACATGCAGACGATTCTGAGTCGTGGAGACCACGATCCAACTACCATTCGACACAATTTCCGTAATCAAGCCCTCCTCGTATTCGGGGAGATTCACTTGCAAAAACGCGCCTGTAGGAATACTATACAATTGAAGGGCACTCTTAAGAAAGCCATCTACCTTGCCATCGGAGGCTGCCAGGGCCAAAAACGGACGCTGAGCTCGGAAGTTGTCGGAAACACCCGCCTGATCGAACAGTTGTACACACTATCGCAAGAAAGGGGATATTCCATTAGATCACTGAAAATTGGTCGATGTGTGTTTCTGAAAGTCGGCACGTACGGTCACGATGGAGACGGAAAGGTCGAGTTGTTTGGAGATGATCTCGTGAATCGTGTGGTTGTCCATGTGTGCTCGAGACATGTCCCAAATTTGAAATCCATTGTGATACCCGATGACGAGGGAGGGGGTTCTGCGGTTGGGACTGGGTATCGTGGGTGCGGCAAGGGCGTGAGAGGGTTAGAAAAAAGTGGAGGAAAGAGAATTGCGTCCCTTGTGCGCTTGAACGATCGTGTAGTGCAGGCTAGAGGGGGTATTAGGAAGGAAGAGAGGGCGGAGATGGGGAATTGGGGCGTACTAGTTGGGATCGAAAGCGATCTCTTCGAAGGAGGCGCAAAGGATGGTGTCGAGGCCGCTCGCCCCGGTGCCAGAACTCGCCCACAGGCCCTGCACGCTTCCAAACAGACCTGCTGCCGTACCAGCAACTCGACTCAGTGTGTTTCCTGCCGACCTACGAGAATGACACCAGAAGTTAGGGAAAGCGAGGGGAAACAAGGGCAGAAGGAGGGGAAAGGATCGTTTGGAAGTTGCAACACAAAGAGGGACACTTTTCTCGCTTCAAAGACGTCGAAACACGGGAACGCACTTGGGCAGCTTCACACCATCAACCCTTTTTGGACCCTTTGGACCAAGAGCGGGAATAATACTCAGCATATGACAGTTGGAGACTGATTTTCCATAACGAGGCCGGAGCAGAGAAGGCCGCCGAGAGAGTGGAGAGAAATGGACAGAGGCAGGTCGCCGGAGCAGATATGCGCGAGTGTTTCAAGGTTCCCAATTCGATACCTAACTGCAAATGAGGGGTATTGTGTCGATGATACTTACTGGCCACGTATCACTGCACTTGACTGTGAAACACCCTGCGACTAGCCCCACCATCATTTCTCTCTCTATCGAACATGCTACCTCATTCTTCTGGTGATTGAGTCTCTGATGGTCCTCCCTTACACCTACTTCTCGTTTCTTGGACTTGTCTCTTCGTCTTCAACATCACAGTCGCTGTAGAGGCCTCACAATCATCACGCCGCGATGCCCAAACGCTCTTCCTCTTCTTCTCGCTCTAAACGCACTCCAGTCCTGCCCTCTCTCGACGATGACTTGATTGAGCTTACTGATGACGACACTGATGATGCTGTTGTCGATACAGGTTCCGTGAATGGTCGCAATCTTCCCTCCAAACCTGGCGCCTCTCAAACTCGCTTTGTTGGTCGTACTTCACCTTCTTCTGATTCCGATCCTGAGTTTATGGATGTAGATGTGGTGGAAATCCCTTCTTCTGATGAATCTGGCGACGAGGCTTCCGAAGTTGGACCTGTGGCGCCGTCTGTTGTTTCTCGGAAAACCTCTCGCTCCCTCAGCCCCAAGCTCCCCTCTGTGTCCCCGTCTTCTGGTGCTAAAACTGCGAAGGAAAAGATTGTCAAGAAGCGTAAGCGTTCAATGAGTGATTTGGAAGTCGGTGAAGACCTGGAGGACGAAGTTGAGGAGCCCGAGGATCTTGCAACGGAATACAGTGACTTTAGTTCGATGACCCTCCGCGATGACCACGAAAGGCGTCCTATTTGGGTGTTACCTGATGGCCGTATCTTTATGGAGACGTTTGCGCCGCTGTATCGCGAGGTGTACGATTTTCTGATCTCTGTTGCCCATCCGTTGGCTCGTACTCGTCTCATGCATCAGTATAAGTTGAATCATGGTTCTCTCTATGCGGCCACCTCTCTGGGTTTGGAAACGGCGCATATCTTGCGGCAGTTGGATCGATTTTCTAAGAATGCTCTCCCCTCGTCGGTTGTGGATTACGTGACTACCTACACTGAGCGTTTTGGCAAAGCTACGTTGGTATTGAAGAAAGGACACTATTTCATCGAGTCTTACCAGCTTCATGTGTTGCAGCAATTGAAGAGCGATCCCGAAATCTCTCGCGCTTCGAAGTCATCGATTTTGGAGTTGGTTGAGGACGTCGGTGACTCTGAGATGGCTTTTCCGACTGAAATGGATGCGGAGGAGGTGACTCGTCAGATGGATGTGCTGCGTCAAGTGCAGTTGGAGCATGAGAGTGGCATTTCTGTGTCCGCTGCTTCGGAGGGGGTTGAGTCCATTTCTTCAGTGGATGCTGCGGTGAGTCGAGTGGTTTACTCTTTGGAGATCGATGCTGCACAATTTGAAAGTGTGAAGAGGCGGTGCATCGAGATGGATTACCCGCTGTTGGAGGAATACGATTTCTCGAACGATTCTACCTCTGAAACGATCTCCATTTCGCTCAAACCGACTACTATGTTGCGGAGGTATCAAGAAAAGTGCCTGTCGAAGCTGTTTGCGCATGGGAGAGTGAAGAGTGGCATCATCTCGCTAGCGTGCGGCGCTGGAAAGTCGCTCGTTGGCGTAGTAGCCTCGTCCACTACGAAAAAGCGCACCCTGGTGCTTTGTACGAGCACCGTCTCTGTTCAACAGTGGATTCATCAGTTCCTCCTTTGGAGCACGATACATCATCACAACGTCATCGGATTCACGAGCAGTGGAAGCTCAGGAAACGCATCGGGAAGTGCAAACCGCCAACATCAGCGCATCGTGAGTGAAGCAGACCTCGGAGGCGTCCTCGTCACCACGTACAACATGCTCTCGCATTCAAGCAAGCGCTCTGGATACTCGGCACACGTCGTCTCGCTCATCGAACAGCAGGAGTGGGGTTTGGTCATTTTGGACGAAGTTCACGTAGTGCCCGCCAACACCTTCCGAGCAGTCATCTCGAAGGTGAAATCGCATTGCAAACTAGGACTCAGCGCCACCCTCGTCAGGGAGGATGATCTCATCGAACACTTGCTCTACTTGATCGGACCGAAATTGTACGAAGCGAATTGGCTCGATTTGTGCCGCGCTGGGCACATTGCCAACGTCTGCTGCGCGGAAGTGTGGTGTCCCATGACTGCAGAGTTCTACAAGGAATATGTGGTGGCCGAGTCGAGGAGAGGAAGGGCGCTGTACATCATGAATCCAAACAAGCTCAGAACGTGCGAGCACTTGATTCGATTCCACGAGGCGAGAAACGATAAGATACTCGTATTCAGTGACGACGTTTTTGCGCTCAAGACGTATGCGCAGCTGCTAGGTAAACCCTACATTTACGGATCGACGCCAAACGCCGAACGTATGCAACTCCTCTCGGCATTCCAATACAACGCCAATGCCAAAACGTTGTTCATATCAAAGATTGGAGACAATTCTATTGATCTACCGGAGGCAACAGTGCTCATACAAGTCTCATCGCACTACGGAAGCAGAAGGCAGGAGGCTCAGAGACTAGGACGCATTCTAAGGCCAAAGGCAAGGACTCTCACCGGTCGCACTTTCGACGCATACTTCTACTCACTCGTCTCGCAAGATACCAAGGAATCATACTACTCAGCCAAGAGACAACAGTTCCTCATCGAGCAGGGATACGCGTTCAAGATCTTCAAACCGATGCACAACAAGCCCGATATCACCGTCATGGAGACCAAGGAATCGCAAATCACACTCTTGAGAAAGGTTCTCGCAGCTGATATAGACACTTTGAGAGAGATGGAGGACGAAATGGACGAAAGAAATTACGAGCAACTCTTCGAGCAGATCGGTTCAGAACCTTCAAAACCATCGTTCCTCGAGCCAGCAGACTCGTCAACTCAGCAGCAGGTCGCACCAACGCAATACACATATACGAGAGTACAGACTGCAACGACGACACTGAGTGGAGCAGCTGGATTGGAGTACGACGAGCTGATCGAAGATTGAGCCCCCCCCCCTCATCGCACATGATGACTTGATTCGATTGCCTACAACTATGTACATTCACATACTAATCGTGAAATCCTACTATCAGAAGTTCGTTTTTTTGAGGAGAGGTTGAAGTGGTGGCGATGCATGGAGGGAGGGAGGTGGAAGGATGTTGTCTCTCACGCAGTCTTTGGGTTATATGAGCACGGCATAGACTCCAACGATGACCATGAATAGAGAGACAATGGAAGAAGCAGTTGTTGGGGTGAAGAGGGAGGTTGGAGCGTCAGATGAGGCGACGGCGGCCACGCGTGTTCCCGTGGCCAGAGTTGGGTCGTAGATGATGTCCGTTGCATTGTCCGGGAAGTCAATCTCCGTGATTTGGAAGTCCCAATTGTTTCCAAACTTTCTAAAGAGGAAGTCTCGGAGTCCCATCCAAGTGAAGAGGTCAAAGAGGTCGAAGGCTCGGCGCCAGAACTTGACGAACACGCTTCTGATGTCTCCAAACAAGCTATTGCCGCCATGTCTCGCCCAACAATTGTCAGACAACTTCACGAACACCTCATCAACATCGTCTTCATCATCATGGCCAGTACCGACCTTGTCGCGAGAGAGGAAGAAGGAGGAGTTGCTGTGCGCCACTGCGAAGGTGAGCGTCAGATGATTCGTATCGTTCTGATACTCATATCCACGAACCTCGAACACAGATTCCAAAGAACGAGGATGAATAGTGGTGTTACCATACTTCACTGTACCGCAGATGGAGCTGACGAAGAAGGTGATGTACACATCAAACGACGTGCCAGTCATATTGTTCTGAATGGTCGCATGCAGCTTGAGCCACTTCAAATAACCATTCGTAGAGGTCGAAACGGACCAATTCATCGGAGAAGAAGGAGTGCCACCAAGGGAGTAGTTCTGCACCACATCGGTATCGTTTCTCTCAGATAGTTGCAAATACGCCTGGGCCAGGATGTTTCGAGCTGTTCACATTCATAACAGACATATAGTCCATAACAGAGAAGAGATAGATAGAGATAGATGGAGATAGATGGAGAGAAGGCAGCAACGATCATGGGTCTGTGTCAGTCTTCTATGGCGACCAATCGAGGAAGTTTGCAGTAGAAAGTGATCATGTTTCATCGAGTTGAATCTCATTTTGTGGTGATGGGTATTGGTAAGGAGGCCAAGTAAGGGCAGTAGAGATGATGGAAGGCATTCAGAACCACGTACCAGCTTCGATTTCGATTTCGTCGGCATTCCACTCGGTTTCGCCCTGGAAGGATCCGAGGAGTGCCCATGGGAAGTTCCTCCAGGAGATGAGTCCGGAGAGGACGTCGATTTCGAATTCGCGCTTGACTTTGCGCGTGCCCATGGATCTGAAGGAGGCCCATTTCTGCTGGTTCTGAATCACCAGCTTGGTGTTGCGGAAGCGCATCGTACTATCGGGGTCGGTGGCACACACACAAGTGGCGTTGGACGCGTCTTCTTGTTCAAAATCGAGTTCGTCGTCGGAGTCCTCGTGGCATTGATGTTGCTGTTGATGATGATGGCGAAGTTGTTTGTTACCATGGTACTCCTTAGAGAGGAGAGAGATGGACTCGAGGGACTGCCCTGAAGTTTCCTCGCAGAAGACCACCACCACGAGCACCAGCAGCAGGAGACCAACCAGGAGGGGATATTGGCGATGATGTCTACGCCAGAACATGATGTGGAGGAGGGGGAGGAGGAAGAGGAGGAGGAGGAGGAGAGAAGGGAAGGGGAGGGCGCACAGCGAAGCGTTGAGTGAGTGAGCACCTTGGATGTGAGGCTCCGAATGAGGTCGACATCAGCAGCGGCCAAGGCAAAGACCGGCTGCTTGTGTGTGCGTGCGAAGGCCGGGTAACTCCAAAGGATCTAAAACGGGCGGTGCCCTGAAAGTCCGACTGATCACAGCCACCATATCTCTCCATATCTCTCGCGCTCTCTCCACTCTCTCTCCAGGTACGAGACTGCCAGCCACCGGGGTATTCTGCGTGTCCCAAGCCGCCAACCATCGCTGACATCGACTCAATGTGTTCTCAGCACGAGCAGCATGTGGAGTAACACGACAAGGGTGTTGATGGGCAGGAGATGAGCAAATGAAGGGCGTAGGAGCAAGACAGACGAGTTTACGGAACGAAGGGCTACTCTCTGTGTGTGCCTCGGCGGTTGGATTGGCAGAAGAAAGTTTGTGCATCTTTCGAATTCTCCAGATTTCTCCACACTGTTTGCGATTTGGCCGCTCTGAAGAAGTTGATTATGTGCAAGATGGTGCAAAGGATCGATTCCGGACAAAAAACGGGACAGGGAGCCATGTACGAGGCGAGAAGAGGGGCAAGTCGCCGCGAAGGCTATTTCAGGCGCGAGATCGGTTTGTGTGGCTATTTCTGGTCCTCCTAGGAGTCCTCGCACGTCGCCTAGCACACTGCGCACATCTACAAGAAGCGAAGAAGGCAATCCAAGAGAAGAGGAGGAGAGAGACGGAGGTTGGAACGAGTGGTGGGAAAGAAAGGTGGGGAGGCGTTTCGAAGGGGAAAACGGACTTGGCTTGGGGGGTGATTAGTAGTTAAGAGGTAGGCAAAGTTATTTGCAGGGAAGCAATGCAACGATTCCGATGAGGCATGAGCAAACATGTGGGAGCAGAAGCCCAGAGGAAGCGAAAGAGCGAAGCGCGATGAGCCACAGGCGGCAAGTGGAGTTGAAGCTGTTGGAAAGGCATCGAAATAGCAAAGATATTCGTAGAAGATGCTGATGTTCAGATCAGAAGAGGACGAAACGGGTAGAAGAAGGCTTGGGGAGTAGGATCGAGAATCCAGCGGTAAGATGATGAACTACGAGCCGTTGAGGGCGAATAACAGGTAGAAGATGATGTAGTGGAAAGAAGAGGATGGCGTAGGACGGAGCCGCATTGGAAGCAGCTGAGTATGAAGGAAGAGTCAATCAGCACTTCTGAGAGATGGCACCATTTCGAGTAGAAGAAAACGAGAACACGTTGGATGATAGATGCGGATAACCAGCTTTACGATGCATAGGGGAGATGACAAAGTCCAACAACGGCGATCCTTCGCACAAAACGAACAACACCTTCCACCAACACTCACATGCTCAATGCCCACACTCCAAGTTGTAACGTGCAAGATCACAGGAATCGCACTCAGAACGGAACCAATCACCAATGCATTGAGAAATAGACCTGCCGATCGTCAACGAACTCAACACGCACCGTTTGAGATTCCAACGATATCGATTGCAAGCACCATAGGAAAATCTGATACCAATGACCTATTGCATTCCACAGCATATCACAGTTGGATCCAAGCGATCAAATGATCCGAGAAAAGAGGAAGTCTAAATCGTCCGGCACAAGATGTGCCCAAATCCGCGTTCTGCATTGGGTGATCACGTCCACATTCGACATCCATCTAAGTTATGCAGACAAGCATTGTTCAAGCAAGAAGAGGTTCATCCATGACACATTCAGAAAGAAGTGAACGGTGCAGGACCATCATCAGCTTTTGACCTCACTCAGCTCCTCAGGTCCGACTCTGTAATTTACTAGGTATGATATTCTCACAGGACATGACTCGATCAACCTCCGCATAACTGCTCCATGTTCGTGTGGCCCGGTTTCAGAGCAGCAAATGATCGATGGTGTTGTACATGTGGAAACTCATCTGTGATGTCCTCAGATGGGCCATCATCTGAGATTACAGCTTTGCCTTGTCCTTCTTTGCGAAAGTGCTCCCAATATTTGAGAGTAGAGGAAGATCTGAGGGCGTTTGAACGAAAGTTTGTTTGGCTCCACCTGGATTTTGCATTCTCCTGAGCTGCATGGTCGTTCGCTCATTCTTTGGAGTAGATGGATGATCCTTGTCGCCGGGCAAGGCAATGGCAGGTGGTTGACCATCCTCAGAAGCAGGCACGAAGACAGGAAGAATCGCGTCCGGCATCTCTCTCGAAGCCGGGTTCATGAGCGTCTCATACTTTTCGCACGTGTTCATCTCTGCGATCTTTACGTATGTGGGAGGTGCGAGCTTGATGCGTCCGGAGGAGTATGCAGACAGGGCCTCATCCGGGGAAAACCAGTCCAAGGCGTCTATCTCTCCTGGATTGCAATCGGTGTATGCCAATTGTGATTCTTGAACCGGTGCGAGGTAGAATGCAGAATCGAAGCGGGCTTTCATGACGATTGGAGTAATCCATCGGGCGAAAGGTACGAGAGAAGTCAAATCCGGTTCGACTTCGTGTGTCGTGCAGTACTTGCTGAACCAATGGGTGTCGTGTTTGTCTTCCGAACTTATGAGCTTGTGCGAGAAGGAGGATGCGCATTTGGCCAAGAGGATGTTGGTTTCCTCGAAAGTCTCGCGAACCGAAGCGATTCGTCGTTTGAACTCCTCCTCGTCGCTGAACTGCTTCAAAATCGGCTTCCAACGAGGTGTAGTGGGTCCAGAAGCCAGTGCTTGCCAAGAGGAGAGCGAATCGCCCTCGTCAATCATGCCACCGGGGAAGACGTGCACGCCAGGGAAGGCTCTCGACTTCTCGGGTCTTTTTGCCTACACAGAGCGCGAGTAGTGTGGCCAGTCAGCGACGAACAGCTTGGGAAGCAAGGAGAGGAGGCGAAAGGGACCGAGGAGAGGAGGAGAGGGGTCACGCACCAGCAGTACTTGGTAATCGAAGCGAGCCGAGGGTCTCACGAGCTTTCGAACCAGAATAATGCACACAGAGGGCTTGGCAGTAGACATGACGGTTCACTTTCTTGCACAAGGGCGATAGGAGATGGGGTTGAGGTGGCAGAACAGGACGGAGGGGGGCGGGAAGAAGGACTGGAGCGCCGGTTCATGAAACTTCATGAAACTTCATTGAAATCGATTATACCTGCCCCGAACGATTGCCAACGCTTGTTCGACATGTCAATGGCCCGCTGGCGTTTATATAGGTCAACATGGGCCGCTGAGAGACTGCAGATATGCACATGCAGGGCAGCATGGAGGATGAAACACTTGTCGACCAGAGCGTTTGGCAGAATGAGCAGACTCACTCTCTTCCTCTCACATGTCGGAAATCTACATGAAGCACCCGTTTTGATGCTCTCCTCTCGTGTTTGATCGAGTTTCAAGCCAATAGAGATGCCGCTCCGTTCCACTTCAAAAAATCACTTCCTAGTTCGTGGGCGG
>Ga0307375_10005269_pt1 | contig 12146 bp, 10 predicted proteins | sample TR1MG_FD_202531 | JGI IMG/M metagenome (GOLD analysis project Ga0307375, IMG submission 202531) | Soil microbial communities from Risofladan, Vaasa, Finland - TR-1 | ecosystem: Environmental > Terrestrial > Soil > Coastal area > Acid sulfate soil | place: Finland: Risofladan, Vaasa | collected... | reverse complement strand
GTGAACATCTCGAAGAGCTTCTGCTTCTTCGGCGCCAGTTGAGCTCCAAGAGGCTTCCTGCGCCTCTCCTCCATCAGGTCAATGGAATCCTTCTGAGACGACGCACGAGGTCGAATGTCATCTTGATTGAAGTCTTCGGCATCTCCCTCACTTGAGTATTCAATGGCATCCACATCTGCGCTATCTGCCTCTGAACTCTCGTCTTCTGCCTTATTCGTCTTGGTAACTGGAGATGGATGATGTTCTACGATACTATGGTCGTCCAAGTGGCGATTGCTGGCGTAGAGGTCGCGATCCAGATTGAACGTCTCCTCCTCCTCTTCCTCGTCCAGCTCTCTCAACTCTTGCTCATCTGCACGGGCCTGATCCCTAGCAAAGTGTCTCTCGTCTCTTCTCGGATGCGCAAGTCCTTTGGCAATCACAGCGATCTTGTTCTTCATGTGTCTCATTTTCTCGGCGGAGGCGCTCGAAGACGCCGCAGCGCTCGCCGCGGCCGCAGCCACAGCGGTCGGAGTCATGGGAAGTGTTGAAGTCGTCGCTGTTGTTGCTGTCACCGCTGCTGCTGCGGTAGCAGGATGAGTAGTAGTGGCACTAGTGGCAGTAGCAGTAACAGCAGTGGTAGTAGTAGTAGGAGCCGAGGAGGAAGTGATGGGTACAGGATTCAGAGTAGCCGAAGGAGATGTTCGATCCGACGTTGATGGCATGGCAGCAGAGAGAACTGATGACGAGATCTGCTCTCCTTGTTTAAGGAACACGTTATTCACCACTTGAACAGGGTTGCCATAGTCACTTGGCGTGAAACCAGCTTGCGCCATTGCAGCGGCGATGCGAGTCACAATGCGAAGCACTTGCTCCCTCTTGACGGTATTGCCTGATGACGACGAGGAGGATGGTGATGGTGATGATGATGATGATGATGATGATGCTGCTGCTGATGATGATGATGACTGACGAGCCTTTCCACCTGAGCACATGTCGAACACAACTTGAGCACGCTCTTCTATCGTTCCTCGGCACATGGAAGAGAGAGAGAGCACGAACTCATCGAATGAGATACGGTCGTCAAAGTCATGGGACTTGTCGAAGGCGATGAAGACAGCACGACGAAGCTCTGGGTCACTCAACTCGGGGAGAAACGCGTCGAACGTCTCAGGGGTGATGTGCGAGGTGTAACCAGCAACTTTCGAGAAGAGGATGTGAAGTTCGCGAATTTCATCGGCATCGAAATAGGTTTGCTCCTCAAGACGCTCAACGTCGCTCTTCTTCAGCGTAGCAGCGGAACGCAAATAAGCTGCGCTCATGGCTCTCCTTGGTCTCTGAATGGGCTTGAATTTGGGATCTGCATTCACTCCTAGATGGTGATGGTGGTGTAGTTGTTGTTGCGGATGTTGCTGTACAAGAGAGGTGTGTGGGTGTGGTGGGGGAAGTTGATGTGAAGCGGGTAGGGAGGAAAAGCTTCCCACTTCTGAAGGCTTTATCTGCTGTGGAGAAGCACTCGTTGGTTGTTGCTGGGTCAGAACGATTGTAGGAAGAGAAGGAGAAGGCGATGATGTTGGTGACATGTATGTATCGTCGACGGATGAGATGTCAGGAGATGAAGAGACGCGTTCCTGGATTTCCACCAGTAGAGAGGTGTGGCTCTCGCAGTCGTCGACCAATTCGTTGAAAGCTACAGATAAGATGATTGAGCGATCTTCGATATCGGATTCGGTGGGTCCAACGTGCCAGAACACAGTGAACTGAGGCAGATCAGATGAGCGAGGTGTTTGCAGGGTCGAAGACGAACTTCTTCTTTCAGGTGTGGCGGAGCTCGTACGATGGAAGTGGTGGTGATGGTTTGGTGGTGAGGAAGAAGTGGTAACTAAGGAAGGATCAGTAGGTGACGGGGAGGCGAGGGCACCCTGTTGCTGTTCCATTGATCGCCTGTGATGAAGGTGATGTTCCACTGAATCTGCTCTTCGTCTACTAGAGTTGGCAGCGGAGTTCGTTGAATGACTACTGTGATTGCTGCGAGCAGAATTGGGCGGCGACGAAGAAGAAGCTACGTCTCCCTCTGAAGAGCCTCCCGAATCTCTCAACGAAGGGTGTTTCATAAGGTTCGTCAAAATGGAAGGCAAGTGTCTGATATGCTTATGTTGATGATGGTGTTGTTGATGATGCTGATTGGGTGGCACATGCGAGGGATGGGACTGAGATCCACCTGACGAGGCGGTGTGGTTCGAAGCCTCACTTCGAGGCGTTGTCGTCGTCGTAGACTCAGCAGAATCATCCAAATTCGGGGGAGGTTTCGAAGAAGAAGGCGAGGGATTCACGGAGGAGATGTCGGAGATGGGAAGACGAGGAATGGAGAGGGGATTCGAGGGTTTGGCATTCGGCGCCGAAGACGGCGACATCTGCTCTTCCTTGTCGGACTGTGCTGACACGTGTTGGGCCACATGTTTGATATGATAAGAGGTGGAAAGGTGGTTTCTTGAATCATGATGGGCGCTACCAGTGACCTTGGTCTCAGTTTTGCGACGAGCACGCGGAACATCACTCTTTCGCCGTCCAGCCTTCATCGAATCCTTCTGCTTCAACGCAGCATCATCCTCCTCTTGTATAGCTTCCAAGTTGTCCTGATCTTCAGATGTCGACCGATGATGGCGCTTGGTACGGGGCGGCTTCTCCTCCGACTCTTGAACGACGCCTTTCGATGCATGCGCACGCTTCCTCGGCGTAATAGACATATCACTACTTGCCTCACTAGTACTTCCTTCAAGATCACCAATGACCGCAGAACTACCACGAACAGACGCCACAGAGTCGTCACGACTATCGTCCTCTGATTTCGTGAGGTCCTCAAAGCTCAGACCCTCTTGAGAATCTTCGCCAACGTGCGCACCAGCACTCTTTTGCCTTGAAGCGAGAAGTTTGAGCGCTTGTCGCTCTTTAAGCTGTTGAACCTTTGCCTCATGGGCTGAACTGCCAATCTCCATCACTTTGCCGTCATTCTTGCGCTGTTGGTCCTGATCCTTGCGCTTACGACGAGAACCTAACTTATCTCTCGGAATAAGGACAGCCATCATTCCATCATAGCTCATTTGGCCCACAATCGGCACATCAATGTCGAATACGCCTTGTTCACGAATCATCGCTCCAAACACACTGCATTCTCCGGGCTAGAGCATAATTAGAGGGTTAGTGATCTGTAACGGCGATTTCACAGGGAAAGGCCACTATAGGGGGTGCACAAAGGGCAAGGCACTGAAGAGGGGGGAGGGGACGAACCTGCAACTTTGAAGGTGGTGACACGAGCCAAGTAGCTCCATCCGAGAGCTTAAAGTCGGTGAGCACCAGCGAAAACGGAGAGTTGTTGTATAATATCAGCTGAGGATGGCACAGATCGAACAAAGAAGGACAGAGAGCAGGGATTGTCAGGGATCGGACACGAACTCTGGCTTGGCAACCGTATTGCAGCGATAAACGAAAATGAAGAGCAGTGCCATGGCTTTAAAGGCATACCTTAATGCTTCGGAAAGTCTTTTCGAGTTGTGCAAGCTCATGCTCTTGTGCCTGGATCTGTGTTTGGAGGTCGAGAGCCTTCTTGTCCTCGCGTGAGCGACGATGGATCCTCAAGGCATCCGCTTTAGCCTTCAGATAGCTACCAGAGGCGCCCATCACTCATAAGAACGTTCATTGAAGTATATAGTATCCTGTAGAGGCGAGAAGCCAGTGAGATGTAACGAGGGTGGCGCCAGGATGGGATACACTGAGCGCACTGTGCATATCCCCATCAACGAACGCGCCGTCCGATACTTTCAATGTGGCCTTCTCGCCTGCACCGAACGATTTCGGGGGTGCAATGTAGACAAGTGAGTCCTTGCCCTTTCACAATCCCAAGGTTTCCATTAGAACGTACAATTTGGCCAAAGGTACCCTTTGGCCAAATACGAAGTCAAGACGAGGGCTTTTGGGGGTTTATTGAGTTGGAGAGATGTTCTGATGCCATTCTCATACGAAATGAACGATGTATCACCTCTACGTCTGAAACTGGTCCGGATTTCGTCCATAGAGGAGAAATCATGACTTAGAGGCATCTGAAGTGTGTCGAACTAGTCTGCAGTGATTTGGAACGCTGAAAGGTCGGAGTGTCCAGAACGTGACTCGGCTGCATGCACGAGGCTTCGCTGGTTGCAATGAGATAGAGCTTGTTTGGAGGGAAACGAAGAAGGAGGCCATGAAATGCTCGATGAGATGGGGGAGGCTCCTGTACCAACTCGTCACCCTCTCAAGAGATGAAGGTAGATATAGCCATTCTAGATGGCATGTACATCAATGTGCAAATGCGAAGAACGAGGAGGAAAAGTCGGGAATCCACTGAGGAAGCGAAGAGCAGTCAACGCTTCTTGGCGCAATGGCGCTTCTCCTATGCCTCTACGGACGAAATTGCAGAGAAAATACAGTTTGGATCCAACACGAGATCGTATCTATGGTGACAGAGGGACTGAAGGATCAGGATCAGCGGGCACACAAGTCTGTGCTCTGGCGCGCTCTTCGAGGTCGAAATGGATTCTCTTCAGCGGTCTTTTCGGCTCGAATTCTGCACTCGATTCAGCAGAACAAGGTCCCAACCTTGGTCTCAATCGATCCCAATCATGCAAAACTCTGACAAACCGCACGTGAAGTACCTCGCAGGCGGTTTGTCATGCATGCTGAGCTCGTTTCGTACGGCCCAAGAGCAGCTTTCGCCCCTTTCGGCCCTGTTTCTGGTCAATGTCCTGACCAATGTGCTTCCTTGATTCTTATTGTAGTTCTAAACCCTATGGACACCGTAAAAGTCCGAATGCAGACTGAGGTATGACGAAACAAGCGATTCTTCCTTCGCTGCCAACATGTCCCATGCGATTCTGACCTCCTACTGGCTTCTGTATGCGTTGTATCATCCAGGGAGAGTTGAAAAAGGCAGGACATACATCGTTCTCTACGACATTCAGGCGGATCTTGTCAGAGGAAGGCATACGAGGCTTGTTTCGAGGAATCACCGCAAGTATGCTTCGCGAAGCTTCGTACAGCTCGATTCGCATGGGTCTGTATGAGCCCGCGCGTCAGTATGTCGCACCTAACAAGCCATTGAACGAGATTTCGTTATGGCAGAAGATCATTGCCGGCTTCTTCTCCGGCGGCGTGGGTTCGGCGATTGCCAACCCGACGGATCTCGTGAAGATTCGTTTCCAAGCTCAACGACCTGACCAACCGAAGGTCTACAAGCACACGCTGGACGCATTCGTCAGTATTTTTCGCGCTGAGGGAGTTAAAGGACTTTACAAGGGCGCAGGACCGACAACTCTGCGAGCGGCGGTTCTCACATCCGCTCAACTCTCCAGCTACGATCACACCAAAGTGCTCCTCGGAGAGCTTAAGATCTTCCCTGATGGACCGATGATTCACTTCCTCGCATCTTTCATATCTGGACTCGTGACAACGACCGCTACATCGCCTGTGGACGTGATCAAGACGAGGATTATGAACTCTAAGGGCCAATACGCTGGACCCGTCGACTGTCTCACCCAACTACTTCGCAATGAGGGCCCAAGAGCGCTATTCAGAGGTTGGCTACCAAACTACCTCAGGCTTGGACCTCACTTCATCATCTCCTTGCCTCTCTACGAACAGCTCAGAATGCTTCTTGGAGCTGGCTACCTTTGAATCAACCCAACAAGTAGTAGCTCCTCTTCGGACTCACGCGAAAACACGCGAATCATGCGAATCATTAGGTTGAATAGAAGGCTTATGGGAAGGCACTGCATAGCTCTCGATCCTTTCCGAAGCGAATCCGTCGCATGAGCCCAACCTCCTCCCTCACATTGGGGAGTAAGCCAATAGCTCCATATATCATTCAAAACTGTTGGTATTGTTCGATCCTTAAGTGTACACTAGAAATGTAAGATGCTGGCGCAGTAAACACGACCGAAACGAAAACGTTGGGTCGCCGGGAGCTTCAGTGACCTTGCGGTGCTCTCCCTATCTCATTGACTGCCCCAAGATACAACATGCAAGGCAAGAATCCAGAGCAGAGTTAGAAGTATGGTGTGTTTTGCGTTTATAGTTCCGTGTTGTGTGGCTGCTTCGATGATCGATAGCTCTCTTATCTCTCGCTCTATGCATGTCGCGGCCGCTTCTATATTCTGACGTAGTGGCAGTAGAAGAAGAAGAATGTTGATTGAAGGAGGATGAGGGAGTGCATTGTATAGGAGAGGAGACGCACTAACTGGGGGTAGGGAGGGATTTTCGAATGTTACAAGTTGGTCTCGAGCAGGTCGTCTAGGTAGCGATATTTCAAAACGGGAAAGACTAGAGAGGCAGCGTATGCAGCGAGGTATTGGTTGATTGGGCGTTGGGCGTGGAAGATGTTGTTTGCGGTCCTGGAGAACTTGGCGATTGCTCTGGGCTTCAACCAGCGCGAGGCTTCGTAAGCTCTCAATTGGTGTTGAACGTTGGCTCCGTATTGGGTGTCCTGGGAGAGGTGGTGAGCGAGTGATGCGGCGTCCTCGATGGCCTGGTCGGCGCCGAGAGCAAAGACAGGAGAAGTCTGATGCGCCGCGTCTCCAACGAGAGTCGCCCTTCCTCGTCCGATCGCCGCCGGGTAGGGCGTCTTATCGTAAATGTCTTGGCAGATGATCTTCTCAGTACGATCCACAAGCGATAGAAGAGGTCCATGCGAATAGTCCTTGAAGAGGTCGCGAAGAAGAGTCTTGTGGTCTCCATTAGGATCGAACTCAGGACCATACCAAGTTCCATACGAGGCCCACCAATACGCTCGACCATCAGACATGGGCAACATACCTGAAGCACGCTGCGCTCCAAAGCCAACACCACTAAAATCCTCAATTTCTTCGGCCGTCACTCCTGAAGCGATTCCAGACCAGGTAGTCGTTCCGCGATATCTGTTTTCGTAGGGCACTATGATTCACAACAAGGATTAGAACGCATTTGAGTTAGAAATACAGACGAAGACACTAAAGGAAGGACAGAAGGGGAGGGAGAAGAGGGAAGAGCAGAGGCAAACGAAACGGAGCACTTTGAAGGCGATCAAGGGACGTACATGGGATCATCTCAGAAACCAAACTGTAGGCACCTTCGGCACCAATGATGATATCGGATGTGTAATCAGTTCCGCCAATGCAGACGGCGCGGCAAGTGCCTTGTTTCACGTCCTCGAAGTACTCCTTGAATTGCTTGCCAAGAACGATGTTTTCCGAGCCCAGCTCGCTCACTAGAGCCTGATAGAACTCCTGTCGAGGCACAGTAATAAAGGGAGCACCATATTGATCCACAATCTCCGATTGTCTCAACTTTCCGACCGCAGAGTTGCGAAGAGAGGAGAACAAGGAGATGTCGCCACTGGTCTGTCCCATCTTCATCACCGATTCCTTCAATTGCGGAGAAACACGATCCAATGCCTTCACTGCCGCTGGCTGCAAAGTAAGACCTTGCGGCAACGTGTCAAGAGCCTTACGCTTCTCAATCACTCGAACCTGATAGCCAATGCGCTTCAACGCTACTCCCGTCGTCAGACCAGCGATGCCACCGCCAACGATCGTAGCACGAACTGGAACCGCCATCTCCTACGATGTCAAGGGGTTCTACCACCAGAAGGGTCACAGGATGGACTACAAAACGAGACAGACGAACTGAGCCAGAGCTTCTGAGTGGATTGACGGTGCGTGTGTAAGTGTGTGTGTGAGACTGTCCGGACAGAAGGCTGAGTGTAAGGAGCCCGTTTCCTGCGTCCAGAAATGTCCGGCTCCCAAAAGCTATAGGGCAACCAAAGCTATAACATTACATTCTGTACATACACTGAACAAGTTTGAAGACCGCCACACCTTGTCTATCGCAGCATCTTCCTCCTCAGGTTTGCCTCGCTGTGAGACTTTGGAAGTTTTGGTAGTGCCGATTCCACTTCGAATACTCTCCAGAAGCGTAATGTCTCATCTGCCGCAGCGCTGACGATCGTGGTTCCGTCTGGACTGATGGCGGTATGGAGTACTCGACTTCCGTGTCCAGTGAGCTCAGCTTGTTTCGTCATCGACGGATACTTCCACATTGACAGTTGGTTTTGCGAGAATCCATGCGACGATACAAGCTCCTTTACGTTCTTCGACCACTGTAGTGAGCACACTTGAGATTTGGTGTCGACGGAGTGTATGCATGATCCAGTAGATGTGTTCCAAAGTTTGATGGTCTTGTCTGCCGTTCCTCCTCCTGATGCGAGTAGATTGCGCTGCCACGGGCACCAAGCAATCGCCTTCACTGCGGCATGATGTTGATCGAATTTGAAGAGCGGGGAGGGAGAAGCGAGTGTCCAAACATTGAGAGCATTGTCGTTCGATCCCGATGCCAATTGGGTTCCATCTGGAGACCATCTGAGTCCGCACACCTCGTTGGTATGCCCTTCAAACGTAAAGATGCGAGAATTGGCCAGTCGAACGTCGTGGGTGTTGATGAGAGAGTCTCTAGCGCCAGTCGAGAGCAGCTGGTCGTTCCAACTCAGAGATACCACTCTTCCCAAGTGTCCAGGTACGCTCCTCACCATTCGTTCCGCTTGAATGTCCCATATCTTCACGAGGCGATCGTCAGTGCCGACGGCGAGGTATTGGCCGTTGCCAGAGAAGGAGAGTGAGGCGATGTAGGATCCGTCGGAGAATGCGCCCCTCTCCTGATCCAGAGAGAAGAGTTTCCTAGACTCGCCGGTGAACGCATTCCAAACGAAGACAGAATCGCCAAGGGCAACAGCAACCAGATTCGTGGCACTCCAATCGAGGAGGTTGAGGTAGTAGTCGTCGATGAGACCCGGAGCGTCCAGAACTCGCTCGGGCGTCGTTGGGATCACCCTCACCGTCGTCTTTCTCCTCTGAGATTGCATTTGCGCGAACAGCACCTTTGCTGGACTGTTATGGGGATGCTGAGGGGCATAAGAAGAAGATGAAGTGGCTGAGGAGGAACAGGAGGAATAGGACGACGAGGAGACTCGAGGCGAGAAGCTCAACATCTTCGACGGAGATTTGGGTGAATTCAAACGACCAGCACTCATCGCGCCCTTCGCACTATGCACAGAATCGCCACCACCAACGGAAAAGCGAGAAGCAGAAGGGCTAAACGACTCAGAAACGGCAGAAACAGAGGTGGAATCGACAGGATACGGCGCCAACAACTCACCGGCATCTCGATCGAACATGGAGCGCGCCAACGAACGCTTATACATATCTTCACCAGGACAACGCTCAGAAGAGGGGGAATCCACATGACTCAACGCGAACTGCGACACCGTAAACGCACTAGACGAGGTTCGGTCAGGAATGAAGCGGTCCCCACGAGCCTTCTGCTTGCTCGGGGAAGCAGGCGACGACGGCGCCTCAACGCGAACAGAGGGACTAGAACCGGTATGGAGATTCGGTTTAGGAAGGGGAGACCTCAGTGGCTTGGAGGCACTGTGAGAGACGCTGCGGAGAAGGGAGGGCGAAGACGTGGTCCTTACTGGAGACATGGGGAAGAACCCAGCATCCCTTTGCGACGCCATTTGAAGAGAGCGCAATGATGTGCGAAGTAACGTGAGACGGAGCAGGTGACTCGAGCCGGCGTAGGGAAGAATGAGGGTTGCACTGTTAACGGACAGCGCTCAGGGCGAACAGCCCCAGCCCGGCCAGCCTCCCCTCTCAGCTCTCGAGTCTTTCGCACTTCAGCGTCCAGTCCCTCTCTCGAACGCCATGGAGTCGCCAGAGACCGCCGTTGCAGAATCCTCTTCCTCAAAGAAGTCAGAGTCCAAGAAGACCTTCGTACTCAAGAAATGGGTCGGTGTAGCCCTCTGGCACTTTGGAGATGATACCAACTCGGATTGCGGCATTTGCCGTTCTAGCAAACAAGATTACTGTACGATATCGTACTTGAAGAGTGGCTGTGTATCGGTGTTTAGCAAAAACTCTTGATATGAAGCAGTTGTGAGCCCATCAGCCCGAGCAGTTTGAGTATGCAACTCTCTTTCACTCTATTTGCGTCAGATGCTAACCATTTCCCCTCAAACTTCCCCTCTTTTGCTTCGAAACACCGGCAGGCATGGATTGCCAAGCCAACAGAGATGGTTCTTCGAACGACAGTACGCCCAACATTTGCAACACAGCCTCTAGCCTCACCGTTATCTTACACTTCCGAGCTGACCCTCTCTTTTCACTCTTCGTAATTCAGGCTGTAACGTTGCTTGGGGTATTTGCGGACACTCCTTCCATACACATTGCATTTCGAGATGGCTCAAGACTCGTAACTCTTGCCCTGTTGGTACGATCCAAAGACCTGCTTTCTGCCCATCATTCCCCAAACATGGTGCTTTACACATCCTTCAATGATATTCCTTCTAAGAAGTACACAGAGAGATGCGTTCTGAGCGTGCAAACTTACCAACCTTCCTCCGCCATTCTCTCTTCCCCAATCCTCTCCACAGACAACAGCGAATGGCAGTACAGCCGCTTCGATGCCAGTAGAGCAAAGAACTGAGCTCTCTAAAGCACTTTCTGGTGCCTATTCTCGACTGTTGAATGTACAAAGAGGTGCGAACGAAGCACAGGAAACACCAAACGCTATCGCGTGGATCACATCGTTGTTCAGTTTGAGCCTGAATGGGGGTGTTTCTCGTCATTACAAAGTGGGGTGTGTACATTTTCCATATAAGGTGGTGGTGGGGGTGTCTGTCGTACCTCCTGCAAATGTTCAAGCCTTGTGAGGTTGGCATCTCAACTGAGCCGCTTTGGCCTTCTCTAGGCACCCAACTTTCGTAGCCAGTGCAAAGAGCTGTTTCCATTCGCTCCTGCTGAGTGAGAAGGTGAAGTGATCGAAGAGCAGGGAGCAAACGGACAGGTTTCCAACGGCAAGAGCGCACATGATTGGGTGTCTTCTCATCGTCTTTGTCGCCTCGAACGGGAATTTGAGCTTCTGAAGGATAGGGTCACTTCCAGTTGCGAGATCTGCCAGTAGAGCATCGTTTGAGTACTGTACAAGTGTGTGGATAAGCGACGGAGATCCGTCCGGTGAGGGGAGCGTTTCCTTCTCGTAGAAGGCAGCATTTAGCCTGTTGCTTCCAACTACCCATCGATACCGTTTCCACAGTTTCCTAACTGTCGCAACGAGGGGCTCTGGAGAGGATACAGGGTGAAGTTTGGCGAGAAGATGCAGGAAGGACTCCTTGTTGCGATTGAACTGATGGATGGCGTGTGGTGCATTCTCAAACACAAATTCAAACTCTGCGGGACCAGTGATACCAAAGGGATCCTTGAGCGCGCGATTGGCAATCTCGTGGATCAAGTGAGAGCCAGCCAAATTGGGGGACTCCAAATCGCCTCCGTAATGGAACAAGGACGATGCAATCCCATGTCTGATTCCGGTCTTGATTGGAGAGTCTTTGGATACGAGAGAGATGGATCCAATGTAGTCCTGTTGAGGCTGCTGCTGTTGTTGCTGCTGCTGAAGAATCTGTTGCTGTTGTTGCTGTGGTTGGCGGTTCAAAGGATGTGCAGATGTAGGAGACGATGAGGAAGACGATAGAGGAGAAGATTCAGAAGGCGATGGAATCGGAGGGGAAGGAGACGTGGAGGAGGCCGAGAAGAAGTTATTGGGGACTTCGTTGAAGGACAATGGGTTGCTGTTCATCGTAGGCGATGCTGGTTCAAAGTTCATATTTGGTGCTTGTGTCGAAGAAGAAGAAGGATCGGAGACTGACTGATGAGGATGAGTGTCATGCTGATGGTGAGAAGGATTCACAGCCTGAGCGTCCTTGTAGAGCACCAGAACAGCTCTCCACATTGGCGAAGTGATGCCTCCTCCCATGTTTGGATTCGATCCTCTCTTTTGCAACAAGATCTGCACTGCGGGGAGGCATGCACGTGTGACGGCGTAGAAGAGCGCGGTGTTGTTCGCAGAGTCTTGGAGATCCACTTGAGTCGCCTCCATCGAGCAAAGCAGTTCTATTGCCAGCCAATTCGACTTTTGAGCCGCCAAGATGAGAGGCGTCACGCCAAGCGAGGTTTTGGCATTCCAATCCAATTGGTAGAGGGGCTCGGTGAGCTCACGAAGCGAGTTGTTGGTGGCGGCGTTGGACACCTCCACGGCGGCATGGAGCGCAG
>Ga0307375_10005265_pt1 | contig 12153 bp, 14 predicted proteins | sample TR1MG_FD_202531 | JGI IMG/M metagenome (GOLD analysis project Ga0307375, IMG submission 202531) | Soil microbial communities from Risofladan, Vaasa, Finland - TR-1 | ecosystem: Environmental > Terrestrial > Soil > Coastal area > Acid sulfate soil | place: Finland: Risofladan, Vaasa | collected... | reverse complement strand
TCCGTCGAAGAAATGGTGTTGCCGTCGAACTGGATGTTGTCCACAGAAACGGACTGCGTACCAACCTTGAGGGCTGTCGCCACGCCAGTACCGCCGTAGACAACTTTTTCCGTCGCCGCAGGACCATCGTCGACATGGAGGAGTTGGTCGAACGTCGCGCTGATATTTGAGCCCGTTAGGTTTATGGGCATGGGCGGGGTCCTCTCGTAAGGTGAGGCAGGCCCCGAAGGGCCTGCTCATTAGCTCGGGGTTACGGCGTTTGTACCATCAGCATCGACCCAAGTTGAGTTGGCGTTTGCGCCAGTCGCAACCTTGAGCTTGCTGTTGGTCACATCGAACACGACGGTTCCGGCAACCTTGCCAGTCGTGTTCACCGCATTAGCGATAGCCGCGATATTTGCCGCTGTCGCCGTGCGAAGCTGGATGTAGCCAGCCGTCGCAACTACGTTACCGGTCAACGTACCTGCAAGGGTACCGCCCGTCACCGTCACGTTGTAGAGCGTACCACCGTTAATAGTGGCATTGTCCTGCGTTACTCCGCGATAGACACCCATCTTAGCCTCCTGAGTTGGGGGTGGGGGCCGAAGCCCCCACCATTAGTTACAGTCAGCCACGATGGCCCAGACCTTCATCACCGCCGTATCCGCCGCGTTCACGGTCGTCACGTCGATAGTGTCGGCAGCACCGTAGTACTTACCGAACCCGAAGGCAGGGGATAGCGTGTTCGGGGCACCTTCAACCAGCGTAACCGTCGTGGACGAGTAGCCAGCTGCGGTGTTGGCGTTCACACCATCGAGGAAGCCATCCGGGTCAACCCCGTCGCCCACGTCGATAGTCAGCGTGCCGCCCTCGGCGGTGGTCACGTCCAGACCGACAGCCAGAACTTGCGTCTTAGCTGGAATCTGGATGACCTCGAGTACGTCACCCCCCGTTAACGCAGTGGCACCAGCGGCAGCACGTGCTGCCGTGATGGCTGCGAAGTCGAGTTCTACTTCGAGCTTCAGGACCGCACCGATACCCTTGGCGGGGTAGGCGGCAACGCCTTTGTTGAAGCCCAGCGAGTCAGTGTAAGTAGTCATGCGTCATCCCTCCTTACGAGAACGAAATGACGGCCTGAGCAAGAGCTTCCGGCTTCACAACTTTGTAGCCGTAGACTTGCAGACCGCGAACGATGTTGCCGAAGGTCGACTCGGAGCGGATGGTTTCCATCTCGGTCATCTGAGACGCGAAGGTGAAACCCATCTTGTGGCCAGCGATGAGGCTGTACTTACCGCTCGATACGTTCAGGTTGTGCGACACGTAGACCGTGAAACGGTCGATCATGCCGAGACGCCCATTACGTAGGACCGAAGTGCCATCGCCAGAGAGCGATGCGTCCTTGAGTTCCGACTTCTTGATGAGGTTAGCCAGCTTCGCCGGAATAACAACATAGCGGTCAGATTCAGGAACGTTTGCTTCGTCCAGAACAGTGCCCATGTCGACAAGCAGATCGACAACAGCAGTGGTCGAGGACGCACCGTCCTTGGTGACGACCAGCGGTGAGCCGGTAGTGCCAAGGTTGAACGAGGCCGACTGCTCGCCTGCGGTTGCACCTTTGTTGGTGGCCGCAATGTCGGGCAACATATCGGTCAACACGCGCTGGTCGATCTTGATCTTCATACGCTCAGAAGCGTCTTTGGACCAAGTGTCCATGAGGTTGATATCCGACTGGATGCGATCAACATCGTCCTCAACGCAGGCGAAGTACTCGCCCTTGTCGATGACAAGCTGCAGCTTCGGCTTGTCAGGGTTTTCAACGGTCAGAGTTTGACCTTTGACGTAATCCCGAATGGTGATTTCCGGGGTGGTACGGATGTTAACCGTATCACCGAAAGAGCGGATTTCACCTTCGTAATCGGTGTTCGAGATCGCGGACAGCACGGTGGCGTCGTAGAAATTCTCGATCAGTTTACCCGACCAAATTTCGGGGATGAAGTTGCCGCTGTAGTTGGGGCGGCCACCCGATACGGGGTAGGACATGATTTATCTCCTGTGGATCATGCAGTGACTATGCGACCTTCCCGCTGTGCAGCGAAAATGTCACGTTCGATGCGGTCACGCTCATCTTCCCGCCCTTTATACTTCCCCTTCTGCACATCAGTGAAGAAGTTTTTGATGTCATCAGAGGAGTATGTCTTGGGTTCGCCTGCGGCGCGAGATGTCCCAGAGCGTCCACGCCCCGGGGCCACCTGCTTCTCAAGCTGAGAAGGCTGAGCCGTCCGATTAGTCTGAGCATCCGGTACACCAGACAACCCTTTCCAAGCGGAGAAGAAATTCGCCACCCGACGGACATCCAGACTACGCTGAGCGTCATCCAGATAGGTCTGGCGCGGAATACCCGTGAGCGGATCGACTTCCAACAGCCACGACTGGAAGTCGCGGTTGGTGTTTACGTCCTGCCAGTCAGGTACAGCCGTCTGTAGGTCCGCCCAAAACCGCTGTTCCTCTGACACGGCATGGCTCCGCGAAAGCTGGTGGACCTGAGGGACCACGGTGCCTTGCATCTGCCGCACCAAATGCCTGAGTTCGTTGATCTCGGAGTCCTTAGAGGACATCTCCTCGCGGAAAACTCTCCGCATTACATCGATTGAGTCGCCGTAATCTTCCACGTCTTGCGCGGTAACGAGCTTTTCCATGGGAGCCTGTGGCTTCACAGGCGCGGCATTCATCGAAGCGATCAACTGTTCAAGCTGCTGAACACGGTTGGTAAGCTCACGCCTATCAGCGTGAAGCCGGGGAACCTCGGCGTTGTACATACCCTGCAGGGTCTTGTACTTCTGCTCAAGGGTCTTCTCAGTCTTGTCGCCTTCAGGCTGCTCTTTTGCCGTGGGCGCGGGTGCTTCCTTCGCTACACTGTCGGCGTTTCTGCCCTGTGATACATCCTCAACACCTTCCTGTTCAGGTTCGGTCGTATCGACCGCCTGTCCATTCTCTGCGTTGAGTTCTTCGTACAGTTTGTTAACTGCCTCAGACTGTTTGCGAACTTGCGCTGGTAGTGCCATAGTGAACGCTCCTATCGGTGTGCGTAATCAACAGCTATCCATGTTTGGATTCTGCCGCGAGGTCAGGGGATTTTTCCATAAGATCACGAAGCTCTTTCAGAACCTGACACCGCCCCTGTGCAAGTGCCACGTTCTGACCAACACTGGGTAGCTGCTCCATCTCATGGCGACACCAACCGTCGATCCACTGATGGACCTCGGGAAACTGGCGCACCGTCAGAGCTAGAGCTTTGACTACTCTGGGGTCAGGGCGCTTCATCCTGCACCCCCAGTGTCACGATTCATCACGGTGTTTGCCTGCTGCCCGCCCATAGGCATACCGCCCGGTAGGGTGGGCGTCGGCGCACCGGCTTGTTGTCCGCCCTGCGTAGCCTGCATGGCCGCAACCTGCGCGGCCAGTTTCTGCTCGTGGGACATCTTCTCCCGCGACGGGATGATCTCATCGACCGGCATCTGCAGGCCCTTGGCGACTTCGCGCAGGATAGCCGCACGCCCGGTGGGACCCATGATCTCGATGTCGATGGGGTTGGCCGTGGCGTTGAGGAACTCGACGCGGCGGATGTTGACCGTCTCCTTGACCGCGAGGTTGATCGCCCCGCGTGGCACGATCTCCACGTCGCCCTTAATCGACTCGTCGGGATCGTAGCGCATGTTGTAGACGAACTGCCGCTTGACCACGGGGTGAATGATGTCGTTGTCGATGTGCATCACCACCTGCCGGATACCCTTGCCCGCCGACCCCATCAGCATGGACAAGCCCGAGGCTGTGCGCCCGGCCCCCTGCACGTTGGTGTCGCCGTAGATGTAGGCCGGTATGCCGCTGTGGTCGTCCGCCATCCGCGAGAACCGGTCGTAGACGCCCATCAACTCGTTGGCACGTGAATCCGGCTGCGAGAAGCGCACGGCAGGCGCACTCGACCCGAGCGGGTCGTTCATCGTCTGCCAGATTTTCCACGGGTGAAGCTGGGTGATGTCCTCGTTGGGCGGGATGCGCTCGAGGTTGACCTCGACCTGCGGGCCGGAGGCGATGGCCATGTTGTTCACGAGCGCCCGGGCTGCCGCGTTACAGATATTTTGGACATCTTCGATGATCTCGGGGATGCCCTTGCCCCAGAATGCCCCGGGCTGCTTGATGAAGCTCGTCTTGGCATAGGGCTTTTCGCCCAGCGGGTCGTAGTTCAGCACCGCCTTGATGACGTAGTTCCCCACGACCCAGACATTGGCGTCGTACTCCCGCGCCGCATCCGGCACTTCCTCGTCGCTCAGGCCCCACTCGCGGAGCATCTCGCCGTTGACCTTGCCCCAGAACTCCAGAGCATCGAACATGTCGGTCGGACGCATCTCGGTGTAGTACAGCCGCTCCTGCTCGTCCTTCCCCTCAAGCCCCTCGCTGATCCACGACTGCCCGTTGCCGATCTCCAGCACTTTGCGGATAGCCTCGTCGTCGTAGCCCGGCACACCGATCAGGTCCGCCAGTTCCATCCGGCTCATGTGGTGGTGCTCGAAGACATACCCGTCGTCGATGTGCCGGATGCCCGGCTCTGGGTACATGCGGAAGGGATCGACCCGCTCAAACTCCGGCCCAAGCCGCTCTGTGGCCTCGACGACCGTGGTCCCGTTGACCTTGTTATACCCCAGCACCCGCTGGCGGCGCACCACTGGCCCCTTCACAAAGGCAGCCGGGAAGGTCACGAGGTCAGTGATGAACTCGTTGAACGCCTCAGACCACCCGCCCTGCTCGAACTGATCCTCGATCTTGTACTTCATCTTGTCGGCGCGGTTCTGCGCCTCCTGCAGCACCCGGAACCGGTAGTCCTGCGCGACCATCTCGCGTAGTTCGGTCATCTCCTCCACCGTAGGGGCCTGCCCCCGCGACTGAAGCATCTCGACAACCTTGGCCCCGAACGCCTGTTCGATCTCGGTGTCAGTGTCCGGTGACAGGTCAGGGATGGTCGTCGGGTTCAAATCCCACGGCGGCATCCCTTGGTCGAGCATGATGTCCCGCAGCCAACTCTCAGCGGCCCGGCACTTCACCTCGGTAATCATCATATAGACCTCGGAACCACCTTGGTTCCTGATCTGACTCATCTTGTCCGCTTCGTACTCACCGTTGCGCTGCCGCATGGCGCGCAACATGATGTCTTCGATGGGCTTCTTGGCGATGCGTGCGGCGTCCCAGCACTCGCGCAGATACGCCGTCAGGCCGAGGATGAGAGGGGTGTTCTGCCGTGCCTGTAGCTCACGATCAATCCGCTCACGTTCCTGCCGGTCGAGAGCTTCATTATTAACTACGCGAAGAATTGTCAGGCCAGCCATTGGGTACCTCTCAGGTGTAATATACACACCAACCTATTTCACGGCAAGCCAAAGAAAAAACCCCGCCGGGGGAGGACCGGCGGGGCAAGTCAGTCGTATCGAGCAAGTTCCAACGAGTAGCGTTGAGACCTTGTGACACGAGTTGCATACTATGTCCAGCCGAGGGATGCAACAGGTTTTACCTCCCTCCGCTGTATCATGTGCTGCCCCTCCCCTGCGGACGCTATATGTAGCATCAGGTACTGAAGTGCTTCGGCCACGTGGCTGTGTTTGTTCTTGTCGATCCCGCCGTTCTTGTCGAACCGGTAGCCGCCCATCATGGCAGCCTTGAGCCGCGTGCAGCGTGGGTCGAGCAGAAACGCAGGGTCGCCGTCCACCTGCCGCATGAGGTAGTCGTCCACGGCGTTGATCCGCGCACTGACCTTGTTGGTCTTGGCCGGGATGACCCGCAGCCCCTCGGCCTTGATGATGTCCACTGCCGACCGCTCGTCGGTCTGCGCCCGCTGCACACCCGCCGGGTCCACCACGATGAGGACCGGCGCACCGGAGAAGCGTTCATATAGCAGGGGTTTGAGCATCGTGCGGACGAAGCGTTGAATCCCCATGTCGAAGCTCACAAGCTCGTCGAGAACCAAGGCCCGCCCGCGAGGGTCCTGTTGCCCCAGAACCGCCGCCGGGGTCAAGCCCAAGTCGACCCCCACGATGAGTGGCCGCACCCCATTCAGCAGTGGTCTGAGCGTCTGGCTGGCCATGTGGTAATCCGGGCGGAAGTACTGGTAGACCGGTTGCCCGTTGCTGCTCAGCCCGTACTCTCCGTCGATGAAGACCCGGATGTACTCCTCCGAGCGACCCTGTGTGTCGTAGTACCCATCCGGCAGGTTCTCGATGTTCTCGGCGTAGACGCTCCGCCCCGAGGGTTGCTTGAACACATCCCACCCGTTGTTGTTCGGTGAGACGCCGTCCTTGGGGTCGAGGCGTTCGAGTTGGTAGTACCACCATGTGTCCATGGTTGGCGGGTTGGTATCCCCCCACATTCCGAACCACGTCGGTCCACCGTCCTTGGAGGACGGGAATCGCCCAATACGTTTCGACATGGCGTCGACGATCTCGGGGTGGATGTCCCTGCACTCGTTGAACCACGCGAACGTAAGCTCCAGCGAGTTGAGGTTGGCCACGTCGTCGGCGTCGTCCAGCGCCCGGAACATGATCTCGCACTCGATGTCGCCCACCTCGAAGAAGTAGGTCTTGGTGGTGCGCATGTACCGCCCACACACCCCCGGCGGGAACCAGTCGAGGAACGTCTTGATTGTCGTGTCCTGAAGTTGGCGTGCCGTCTCACGGACGATAGCCGCCCGCGTCCTGCGCTTGCCGGTATTGGCATCTGGCTCCTGCAGCGCCGCCCGGCGGATGATCTCGAAGCTGCATGACACGGACTTGCCCGAGTTATGATGGATCGCCCCATCCACCGTAACGTAGTTGTTTGTGTCAAGTACCTGCATGTCCCAGTAAGACCGCTTGACGGCCTCCCGGGTAACCGATACGATGGCCCCGTCGGATATGGAGGGAATGTCCAATGGGTGAGAACACGAAGAAGATTGTGGCTCTGGCAGACGGCACTCGTACGTCTGCGGAGATAGCCGGGCTTGTTGGTCTGACACCACGCTATGTCCGTAAGGTCCTGCTAAGGCTAGACCTTCCACGCCGGGGAGAAGGCGCACAACCGGGTGCAGCAAACCATCAATACAAGACAGGGCGGCGTATAGACTTTGACGGGTACGTTCTTGTAACCGCCCCATCAGACCACCCCTACGCCCGCCAGCGGACCAATCGCGCCGGTAAGCTGATTTATGAACATCGTCTGGTGATTGAACAAAAGCTAGGTCGGTACCTTCTTCCCGAAGAAGTTGTAGACCACGTTGACGGGCTGACTCTGCATAACGCACCAGACAATCTACGGCTGTTCTCGTCGAACGCGGAGCATCTTGCAGCGACAACGGTTGGCCGCACAAAACTTTGGTCAGCGCAGGGATATCAGAACATAGGGACAAGGACTGACCGGGGCAAAGTGATCCAACAGGTAGATAGCTATGGTCAGCGGCGTAAGTCCGGTGATGTTCGTTTGCGGCAAATACTCCTTGCGGCGTTATCACTTGAAGCAGATAGTCCGTACCTTTTGGGAACGCACCACCACACCAAGAAAGCTGGAATCGACATGTCTTGTCGCTCCACGATACAACGCGCATTGGACGATCTATACGCCAGATGGGTATAGGCCCATACTCGGTAAGCACCAAAGTGTCGGGTGCAACGCACCCAACGGGGCCCATCAGCACGCGCATCTTCGCGTCCGACTCCATGAACTTCTGCCCGGTGGGCGGTGGGGTGTAGTCGATTTCCAGTGACATCAGTCGCACCCCATAACGATCTTATCACCCACGTACGTACTCCTTCACCAGCATCACCACGATTTCCCTCGGGCGTCCTTTTGGGCGTCTGTGCGTTCTGCCACGTGGGGGGACGATCTTCGTCCGGTACGAGTGGCCTTCGCTTTCAAGCGCAGCGCGTAGGTCTTCATGCTCTCGTAGCGTTTGGAGACGGACCGCCGGAGACCCTTCATAGTCGCTGTCAAAACATGTCAGGATCGAGTTCAATGGCTTCGCCCTCCACGTCCGCCGTGAGGGTCATGGGCGGCGCGTTGTTCCCGAAGTTGATGTTGATCTTCACCCCACCGGCGGCACCACCGGGGGCCTCGTCCGTCTTGGTCTCCAGCCCCGCCCACTTCACCGTGGATTTGATGAGGTCGGCCTTCACCGCCGGAGACACATCCGGGCTGTGGATCAATCCCCAAGACGTTGTGAGGAGCTCCTCGGCCTGTGCCCGGGCCTTGAGTTTGAAGGTCAGCCCCTTCTCGCGGATGTCGTCGCGGTAGTGATCCACCTTCTTGAGGAAGACCCTGTCCTTGTTGAACACCAGCAGGTCACTGGCCGTGATGCCGTGGCGCTGCTTGATCTCGTCGAGCGACTCCCCGCTGCCTTCCAGCGCGAGGGCCACGTCGAACGCGAGGCGGTCAGACCACTTCGTATGCTGGAGAGGGTATGTATCCATGGTGGGAAGATAGCGCGGGGATGGGGGGTCTGGCAAGTGGGCGGTGCGGGGAGTGAACAAAGTATACACGTTCCTTTTTTGGGGTCTTGCTTTGAGGGGTTGCCTATAAAAGGGGGCGGGGTCGGCAAGCCATGTCCATGTGCCCCCCTCCTCCCTGCCAAGCGGCGTTGCTCTACGTGACACGGCAATGCGTAAAACCCAACAAAACTAAGGAAAATTGACATTCTACGCGATCCGGTGTTTAGTTAATCCATCGAACGGCAAACGACACGCCGCCCGATACGGGGACCGGGCGCGGTTCACGGTCTTTGACATAGGGCTCGCAACCCACATGACATAGGAGAAAATTGTCATGGCTACTCTCAACCACCCGGTTACTTTCACCCTCAAAGTGACGGTCACAGGCATCGCGGACGCCCCGACAAATAAGGGCAATTACGGGATGCGCGGCGCGACAGTCGAAATCCTCGACGCAAGTATAGACGTCGACAACATCGGCGCGTTCGTTCCGGGCAATGGGAACAACTCTAATATCCTGATGTTCTTTGCCCCCGACGGCGTCAAGCGACCGACGGCCCCGGCAGCGGTAACGCTGCCCAAGGCCAAGGCCAAGGCCAAGGCGGCGGTAACGCTGCCCAAGGCCAAGGCCAAGGCTCCGGCGCAAGCCGAGCCTGACCTGCAGGCAATGATCGCCGCAGAAATCGCCAAGGCTTTCGCAGCGATGCAGAAGTAAAAACAGGCGGGGCGCGCAAGCGCCCTGCCCCCTACATCCCAGGAGAACGACATGACTATGCAAGAAATGGCACGCCAAGAAAACTTGGCAGTCCGAAACCATTGGCGTGCGGGTGCGTACGACCAGCCGCATGTGGAACGCGAAATCGCGGCCCGTATACCAGACAATTGGTACGGACCAGAGAAGACGCCGCGACCGTATACCCCACGGCCCGGCGCTATTGGTCAATGCCGCCGCAAGAAACCCTGCGGCTGCTCGACATGCAACTGACAAGCAGGGCGCGCAAGCGCCCTGCCCCCTACATCACAGGAGATAGATATGACACTGAAAGAGAAACAAGCTGAGCACGACGCCTTTATCAGCAGCATCGGCCAGAAAGAGGCCAAGCGATACCTCGCAGCGCGCGAACAACCGCCGACACGCGGCAACATCCGCGCAGCACTCGCCTCTGCCGCTCTCACAGCACTGGCACTCGTGATCTTCCAAGCACTCTAACCCCAACCCGCTCAGCACCACGCTGGGCGGGTTTTCTTTTGTCTGTTGCACAGCGGCTCGGCTTTAGTTTTTCGGTCGCTTCGCTCCCGCATACGTCGGGGGGAGTAGGCCACCTACAAAGCGCCGCCCCTACATAGGTATACATTTACATAACTATACACAGGAATGGGTTAGTATACGTGTATACTGAAACTATACACTCACAAAACTATCTATCTAAGTAAGTTTATTGTGTGATTTCAATGACTTACGGGTAAAAAAGGGCTAAGTGAACACGCATCTATCTAAGTACGAATACCCGCACTACTGTACAAACCTTACATGTATACTTAATAAAAACCCGTGTATCGTAATGCTATTTTTCGTAGTAAAACCAAGGGATTACCACGGGTGAGAGAGTGTGTTTAGTTACAGTATCTATATAATTTATCTATCTATCTACGAATTATACCCTTTTTCCTATGGCTCACTGGCGTTGTAGTTACTCACTACTACCACCAAAAAACATAGCGTGTATTGTTTCCCATAGATAGATAGATAGTTACCTAAAACGCGTGTATACTCCCTTTGAAATCAATGACTTACACCACTATACATGTTCAGTATGACTACTTACACCCTTAAAAAAGTAGATAGTTGCGTGTCCGGTTCCGGAAAAAATCGAGCAAAATCAACGGCTTAGCACGAAACTTGACAGGCTCGGCGGGCCGTGCGAAGGTGATTTCGCCGCCGGGATTGGCCCCGCTGGTATATAACTTAACACAAAACTGAGGTAACTAGACATGATCCTGTCTGTTCAGCCAACTAACTCGACCACCCCCTACTATAACATCCATCAGGTTATCCGTGACTACCGATCAGGTAAGCCTGTCCTTGTCCGTGGTTACTGCCACCTCTCTGGTCTTACCATCGACTGTTTCGAGGAACCCATCCTCCGCTCCATGGGCTATACCCATGTAGAGTTTCGTCTTGGGTCACAGTCTAAGGAAATGGCGCTGTGAGCTGGTGTAAACTTGCAGACCTGTTCCCCGAACAGGACCATCGTATACTTTCGGTCCGCCCTTATCGGCGGACCTACCTCCATCAGTCCGATGCTGGTTACGATTGGGCTTGTGGTCGTGAGTTCGTCATCACCACTGAGTCCAGCCCCTATTATAACCAAGTGGTAGCTGTAGATGAGAAGTGGCACCTCAAGAAGTATGGCTACACTCATGTCCATATCTTCTACAACATCAACTCAGTCCCTCTGGAGATTGCACTATGATTTCTCTCACCACTGAACAGCAAATCCGTGACGAGTGGCAGCGTAAGGCTGACCACATCAACCAGACCGCCTTTACCATCGAGATTGATGAGTACAGCTTGGAACAGACTGCCAAGGTTCTGGCTGTTATCAACCCCGGTCGATCATCTGTTGACCATATCAGGGACATGGTCCGGGCTAACATGATGGACGGTACTACGTCCCTTGGAACTGCTGGTTGGGAAGCCACTGGGTTCTACCCTGATCCTGATGACCGTAGTCGGATGATAGTCCAGCTGTCTGTCTCTGCCTACACAGTAGCTAAATACTTGGACATATGACTGTCGAAACAGGCCACCTTCACCGGTGGCCTGTCTGCGTTGGTTGGTTACCAACGTACTGATGAGACAAACCACTTAACAAGAAAGGTGAGCGAGATGAAAGTTGTGCGTCATATGGACAAGGATACTTTCAAGCAACTCTTGCAGGAAAAGAAAATACGACCTGCATCTTTGGAGGATGTGTGGGGCACACAGCATGACAGGCCGATCTATGCTCATCCTAACACGGGTCAACCATTCACAACTGTGGAATAACTGTAATCAACCCTCAAGGAGAACACCTATGTTTGGTAACAACGTCATCACCCCGAGCCGTATGCTGTCCTACACCTCTGCCCTCAGCAGGTGGTCCTCTATCAAGCCTATTCGTGGGCGGTCCCCTGAGACCCGTCCTCTGGCTCGTCGATCTAACGACAACCTGACTATTCGTCAGGACCCAACCACTGGTGACATCATCGTCCGGCTCTACCGGACCGATATCATCACCTACAAGAACGAGCCGGACACAGACCCTGACCTGCGTCCTATCGAACTCGAGCCCTACTCTTCCGTTACCACCAACCTTATCATCCACTCTATCCTTGCTCCCCATGTGTTCACTCAATGGGCTGATCGTCACCACTCCACCCCTGACCACATCACTGGGGTGAATGGGCGGTACTACAACACCCCTAGCTATGCCTTGATCCAACCCCAAGAGACAGGCTGGACACTGGTCGGTGGTGAGAAGCCCTTCGAGGTACCACGGATCAACCGTAAGGAGGCCAAGCAAGCCCTACGTGATACCAACTTCTACACCTTCCAGACATGGCTCAACACCCTGATCCGGCTGGACTTGGCCCCTATGTCGGCCCACTATCGCCGATCACCCTACGGTTG
>Ga0307375_10005264_pt1 | contig 12154 bp, 6 predicted proteins | sample TR1MG_FD_202531 | JGI IMG/M metagenome (GOLD analysis project Ga0307375, IMG submission 202531) | Soil microbial communities from Risofladan, Vaasa, Finland - TR-1 | ecosystem: Environmental > Terrestrial > Soil > Coastal area > Acid sulfate soil | place: Finland: Risofladan, Vaasa | collected... | reverse complement strand
TGGACATCCTCGTCTTCCAGATGGCGGTACGAGGAGTGAGGTGTTCTCTGAGCGATCAATCATAGGATCAGGTCCAAGAGGCAGTTCGAGGTTTACGGGATGGTCCTGTTGTTGTTGTTGTTGTTGTTGGGACGTCGAGTCGTCCGGATTCTCGGCGAGTCCAAGTTCTCTTCCTCTCGGCGTCCTTGGCGTTCTTGGGGACCCAGTGGATGCGTTCGGCGTTGAGTAGGTGGCAACCGCTGGTCTCTTTGGCGAAGATGGTCCTGCAGTAGCCGAAGCAGAAGTGGCGTTTGCTGCAGCGGAGGTCTTGTCCTTCAACTTCGCAACTCTCGTGGCCGCCTCCTCCTGCTGCTTTGCTCTCGATGCCGCCAACAACTTCTCCTCCGCCTCCTTCGTAGCCGTTCGCTCCATCTCTTGGCGGCGCTCGCTCTCAAGGTGCGCGAGCTCGAGTTGTCGCCGCCTTTCCGCCTCCTTCTCCGCCTCGATCCTCTCCTTCTCCTTGCGCGCTGCTTCTCTCGCAGCCCTCTCTTCGGCTTGAACACGTTCAAACACGGCCTTTTTCAGCGCCTGCTCGGCCGCAAACTTCGCCTCCTCTTCGGCGAGGGCGCGTTCCTCGGCCTCCAGACGAGTCTGCTCCTCAGCGCGAAGCTGGCGAATCGCCTCCAGACGCTCCAATCGCTCGCGCTCCTCTCTCTCCGCCTCCGCCTTCTTGCGCTGCTCCTCCTCCATACGAAGACGATCCTCTTCAACCTCCTTAGCGAGCCACTCAGCCTCAGCTTTCAAACGAAGAGCCTCCTCCTCCTGTTGAGCCTCCTTCTCCTCCTTCAATCGCTTCGCCCTTACTTCCTCTTCTTCCTGCGCCTTTCTTCTTCGAGCAACAACCTCCTCCTCCTCTTCACTCTTCTCACTGGCAGCAGAGCGGGCAGCGTGAGCAGCTTCGTCCGCCGCCTCCTTCGCCTCCTTCTCCGCCTTGCGCCTCCTCTCCTCCTCTTCTTGCCTTTCGCGCTCCTCGGCAGCCACTTTTTGCGCCTCGGACAGCCTTCTCTCAGCATCCAATCTCTCCTCCTCCTCCTCCTTCTGCTTGCGCCTCTTCTCCTCCTCCACCGCATCCGTTTCCTCTCGAAGACTCTCCTCTCTCTTCATTCTTCGCCTCTCGGCCGCGGCTTCCGCTTCTGCGAGCGCTGCGCGTTCCTCGGCCTCGCGCTTCTCCTTCCTCGCCTTCCTATCGGCCTCTCTCCTCGCCCTCTCCTCATCCTCCGCCTTCTCCTTCTGCTCCATCTCCAGGCGATGCTGTCGCCTCCTCTCCAATCTCTCCTGGCGATCCAATTCCTCAATCGAAGCCTGTTCCTCCGCAGTGAGCTTCATCGAAGATGGCGGTGCGTGATCTGAAACGGATTGCGACCTCATTCTCGTCGATGACATGGCATCGTCCTCGCCATTCGATCCCTCCTCGTCCTCGGAATTATACGCAGAAGAAGTCTCCCAAACGACGTGTGAAGAAGGAGAGGCAGAGGCGATGGTAGAAGCGACTGCCTGACGAACTTGTTGACTCCTCATTCTCTCGGACTCCATCTCCTCCCGAATCTGTCTCGCAGCCTCCTCCTCCAAATTTGTCGACGCCGCCTCTGTGCTTCCGAATACGCTGCTACTACTTCTTCGAACATCACTCGTGTCGGGCGTGGCGGTAGTCTTGGAACGCGCGGTGGCAAAGACGGCTCTTCGGCGATTGGAATCGCGTTGCAGTTGACGCAACTTCTCCTCCTCCCTTCGAATCTCCTCCTCCTCTGCATCCAGCGCCTCCTTCTTCTCCTTTCTCTCGGATTCCAGCTGCTCCATCAGCTTTTTCATCTCACCAAGCTTACCACGACGACCAGACTTGCCCGCATCCAACAGAGCCTGGAGTCTCTCGATCTCATCATCCTTGTCGCTCGCCTCAGTAGTAGTAGAAGTAGTAGTCGCAGTAGAAGTTGAAGTTGATGCTGAAGAGGACGAAGAGTCCTCTGAGCCATCCAAATGAGATGCAGATGATGCTGCAGTAGTACTAGATGACGATGATGACGATGACGACGGCTGCGCAAACAGTCCCTCCAATGCCTTCACTCCTCCCATTGGCTTCTTCTTGAAAGTCTCACCAACATGTTCTGCATCCTCAATCTCCGTATCTGCTATGTTTACTGACGTAATCGACACTCGACCTTCCTCCACATCCTTGAGCTGAGGTCCGGGAAACGACGAGATGCTCTCCGCTCTTCTCGCGATCGCCCTCAAGTTCGTCAGCACCGCGCTGAGATTCTTCTTATCGTACAAGTCAGAGACTACGAAGAGTTCGAACGATTGCAAGCCAAACGCGCCCTGAGCCGCTCGAAGGTACTTCTTGATGTTCTCGCGCTCCATGAGCGCCACGGGCTTTGTTGAGATCTCCTTGATGATACCAGGTCTAATGGCGTTGAGCAGTTTGCAAATGACGACTCCAGAGCGCAGGCCTTCGTAGAAGTAGTCGACGGTTTCTCCAGTCAGAATCTCTATCCAATCGAGTACTTGCTGTTCCGATTTGACGTCGTATTTCGCCTCTAGAGCCTCCTTCGTATCAGCGTCCAAGCCAAAAGATACGTCTTCGACCTCAAAGCGGCGGTGTCGCAGGGAGTGAGTGTCCTCTTTCATCGTGTCTCCTCTCCTTAATCTCCTCTTCGTCGCTCTCTTCTCCTCCTCGTTGTACTTCTCCTCTGAAATGCTGAGTTGTCGCGTTTCCAACTTGCGACGTCGATGGAGTGCCTCCTCTTCCTTCTCAATCTGCTTCTCCTGGGCGAAGATCTCCTCCAACTTGCGCCTCTGCTTCCTCTCCTTTTGTACTTGTAGCGAAGTGGTGAACTTCACGCCTAAACGCGGACCTTCGAAGCCCTCCAAGACCTGTGCCTGACGACCAACAGCGTAGATGTTCTGCAGCACTTGAGTCATGTCCTTCGCATCGTGCAAGTCACTGATCGAAAATAGATCTGCATCGGGAATCATCAAACGAGCACATGCAACGAGATATTGCTGGATGTTGTTTCGCTCCTCAAGCGCGTGACCGGGGTTGGGCGCAAACTTCTTGATCAAACCGGGCTGCAGGCAATTGGCAAGACGACACAGCGATACACCATCCTTCAAAACATAGTGCAACCTCATACCAACCTTACCACTCGCATCTTCGGGAACAGGCTTGCCACTCAGATCATCACCGGTGATGTCTTCAATCCACTTGATCGCATCCCTCTCCATCGCCACGTCATACTTCTGAGTCAACTAAACACTCAGAGAGGGGGAAGAGAACACCAGGGAGGGTCAGAAAAGCAAAGAAAGATGCAGCAAGGCAAAAGAGGAAGGGGGAGAAGAGGAGGAGAAGGCGCGAAGCGACCCAGGCGGCGTTCGTACGAAATGCGCCGCAAAACTTCTCCTCGCATTCAACAGGCTCAATGACTCTCAAGGACAACAATAGGAGAAGGAACGCACCTTATCTGCAATCTCCTTATCTAAACCGTACTTTTCAGCCATAGCGAAGGCAAAACAACGTCACACTCCAATGTAGAAACCAAAGCGACGGTGCTGGAAAGGTTAAAGGCAAGATTTCGCTCTTCTGTGTGCCAAACGATCGCTGCAAAGGCTACACGCCACTGCAAACAAAGGACTACAATACAGAAAGGGGAATGGGAGACCCAGACGAGCTCACAGAATGGACTGGCAACCAGTCCGTTGAACAGAAGGCGACGTGAGCGGCGCCGACGGAGAGAAAGGAGAGAAACGGTGGGAACACTCGTAGACAAGGAACGTGAGGTCCCTGGATGCCTTTGGTCATCATCTCAGGATTGGGAGTTAACCGTTGGAACCCCTAGGGTGCGATCATTCCTGTCCATTTCTGAAGTTCAGACATCAAATGTTCGCCCTACAAGATCGAGAAACCGGAGGTGTCCGAAATCCACAAGGGTGCCTCTTCTTGAACGCTCACAACGATTTCAGGCAGGCGACCCAATACAGGACTTTGTCTTTCTACGTCTTCGTTGATCGACGGTCCCGGCACGACCGAGGAAACGAATCGAAACTTGCGAGTAGAATCTGGTTCTCCTACCAGAAACACGAAGAATGCCCTCTTGGAGGACAACTGTTCGGCGCGAGGCGACTGGAAGATCCCACTTCTCCGCTCCATTTGGTCCCGTATGTACATATCACCACAAAGAAGACTCTTGTGAGCAGCTCAGAACGCCGTTGACAGTCCTGCTAGATGTCATCAAGGTTCGACGGCAGTGTCCTGAATTTGATCCTCTGTTTCATGGTCGATTGCCCGGTCCCTTGCTGTATTACCCGTGATAACGACAAAGCCAACAGTTTCCTACCATTTCGGTCTCTTGAACGGCTGATGGAGGCGTTACCCGGCAGTAACACACGTTGCAACGTTCTCCTACATCGATCGCTTTCAATTCGTCTCATCAGCTTCCTATCACCGATACTCCGGTTTCCATTTCTATACCAGGTTGGTTACCGATAGATGAAGACGATTCTTTGCCTCCAACCTGCTTCATTGCGGCGTATGGGAGTCACTACTCTAGGACCCCTTTGCTCGGGTCTTTCTCAGCTTCGTCTGAACAAGGCTCGAACTCAATACCCCTCATTGCATGGACAATTATCCACAGTTTGATCTTGCCAAGTTCTTCGGAGTCAAATCCTGCGCTGACATCCCGTGGGGCCACGCGATTAACTCGCGCGAACTTCTAGGTGAATCTCTCAAAGCTGACATTATGCTTGGTTCGTCTTTCCCTCTTCTATGGTTTGTTCTCCCCTCTATCCCTTTCATGTTGTGGCTATCCTCTAGAATGGAATTGCTGACCGTTTGGCTTCACCTTCGTAGAGGCCGACATTTGCATTGCCGATTCCGACTCCAGTCGCATCATTATGAGCCACCCTCCAGTTAGAGAGAGTGACATTACTCTGTTTGAGTGGATTGAATTGGTGATGCTGCATTGTGAGAAGCATCCGTCCCAGAAAATTGGTATGAAGTTGGACTTCAAGGATCCTCCCGCTGTTGCCCCTGCTTTGAAGCATATGGCCGAATTGCACAGAAAAGGGCGCCTGAATATCCCCGTATGGGTGAACGCCGACATTTTGGACGCCTCAGGCCGCAAGCCGCCCTTCGATCCGGAGGAGTTTCTGGCGACGGTTCAGCGCGAACTTCCAGGCGTCGTTTTGTCCGTCGGTTGGACCACTCTGCCCACTCAACCCTATACTATGGCTCACATTGAAGAGATGCTCATCCTCTGCAAAAATCACAAGTTGAAGGCAGCAACATTCCCAATGCGAGCGTGTCTTTGCCGCGCAAGTGAAGAGCCTCTCCGAGCCCTCCTGGGAGCCGATCCTACCTACACCCTCACCATTTGGGCTGGCAAGGAAAAGATGACTCAAGAAGACTATGACTGGGTCAAGGCTACCTTCGACAACTCAAGGATCTACATGGATGTGAAGGGCTTCTGAACGCACCTCCTTCTACGTCGCCCATGCATCTTCGGGCCTATGTATCAGTAAAATCACTCCTTTGTGAGTATGTATTTATCGGTGTTGTGAAGGACGTCAACAGTCATCCTTAATGGATGACAACGAGGAGGATCGAAGCTGGAAATTTCCAACTTCGGCATAGAGCGCGGTAACAGGGCTTCCAGGCTTCTGCGAGCCTCAGCGAGAGGGCCAATCTCAACCCAGTCCTCTTTCAAGTCATGGCTGATGCGACTCCTGTGCCTACGGTGAGTACCGCCGAGTCGTTCACGTGCATTACGTGTCATATGTTGTTTCAGTCTGGCGCTGAGCAGAGGGAGCATTACAAGTCCGATGTGCACCGTTTCAATTTGAAGCGCAAGGTTGCTGGTTTGGCCCCCGTTACTGCCGAAGTGTACGACTCCAAGCAACAAGGTATGTGTTCCTCGTCTCAGTGTTGGTGTGGTTTGTCTTGGAACTGGAGATGGCGCGCTTCTCGGTTCTCCCAATTCTGACGCAATTCCCCTGTCCCTGTCGTCCCCCCTTTGTCCCCCTCTGTTGTGGTTTCAAGCGCTTAAGGAAGCAGAACAAGCGAAGGCCGCCGTGGTGAACGTGGTGTATGAGTGCACGCCGTGCAAGTACGTGATTTCTGTTCCGTCTCTTCTCTTCGGAAGCTTCCCCTTTTCCTCCTCAGTTCTCTGACTTGTTTGCTGTTCTGTTTCCGTCTTCTCCTTAGTAAGCGATTCCACAGCGATGCTCAATTGCAACAACATCAAGAGACGAAGAAACACAAGCTTCAGGAGGCGAAAGGACCGGTTGCAAAGTCATCGCGCCCCGAGTCGGCTTCCGAGGACTCCTCCAGCCTCTCTTCCTCTTCTTCCGCCGCCGCACACCCATCTACTGTATCTGCCTTGACTGAGGAGCAATTGTTGACGATGACTGATGAGGAGATCTACGAGCACCGCATGAAGACGTGCAAACACCTGGAACTCACCGATTGCCTCTTCTGTCACGAACAGTTCCCCACTCTGAAGTCTAACTTGCGTCACATGAGCTCTGCGCACTCCTTCTTCATTCCCGATATCGAGTACTTGGTAGATTTGGAAGGCTTGATCAAATACTTGGGAGAGAAGATTGCGATTGGTTGGACGTGTTTGTACTGCAATGGCAAGGGCAAGACCTTCCACTCGATGCACGCCGTGCAGGATCACATGAGGAGTGTCTCGCACTGCAAGCTGATCTACGAGGACGAGGAGCAAGAGGAGGAATTCGCGAACTTCTACGATTTCACGGAGTACTACAAATCCAAGGGCATCGATCCCGAGTTGGGCGCAGAGGAGTTGCATCAGAACGAGTTCGGAGAGCTCATCCTTTCAGATTCCAAAGTCATCGGACACAGAGACCTACAACATATTTACAAGCAGAACAAAGCAGGCGCCAGGAGACACGACAACGCGCTCGTACAATCGCTCGTCACCGAATACAGAGCACTCGCACTCAAGAAGGATCAAATGGCAAAGCTACCGCCCTCAAAGGAGACCAGGAGAAACAGGAACATGAACCTAAAGCTCGGAGAACAGGCCAACAGACTCGTCAGACTCAGGTTCAGAAGCGATTGCCCGATCTAACCATCCCCCCCCGTACGAGTCGCACGGTAAGCATATGCGACAGATTTGTGTTCTACTGCTAATGCCAAAATGTACCTACTCATACCAATCAATTGGAATGGAAACCAGAGGAGCTATGGATGGCCTCCACCAATCGCAACTTTCGTCTCCTCAACAAAAGACAGTTAGTTGCTTTCTACCCTAAGTCTTCGTGAGAGTGATGCACCGCGTCCGAATGTTGAAGTATTCACCCCTGCGTTTGTGTTGGAGGAGGAGGGAGACGATGGAGCATACTGAGGTCACTGAACAGCATGATCAACTCTCAAGAGGCCGAGCCTGCTTCTTCAGGAAGTGAATGAGATTGTTGGTCCATTTTCCCCCAGAGTACTCCATTGTAACGCTCTCTATACAGTTTTCGTAAAGCATCGGGTGTGGGTTCAGCGCCTTTGGTATGGAGGCGCATTTACATTGATCGTAGTCCCAGTAACGTCTCTCTGATGTCCTCCCATGAGTGCACGACCTTGCAATTGGCGGGAATGGAACTAGGTCTGGACCAGTTGTACGAATCGTTCAAGTTCAACAACACACCGAGCATGCCCAAATCCGTGACTTGCTTGATGTACTTCCAGTTGTCGTCAATCAACGCCACAGCTCCCAATTGCTGGCACATATCGCCCTTCTCTCTGCGTACGCCATCTCCATACGCGTTACCGTGCAAAATGCTAGTGAATACGCCAGGGAAGTGTCTCTCCAGCCAAGTTCGAGTAATGGGCTCCAGCGCCGTCTGTCTGCTCGTGACAACATGGAATTCGTAATGACCAGTGCCATGCAGCTCACTCAACACCTACAGACATATAGAGTGTCGCATTGAGGTCAGTGGGAGCGCATGCAGGGGTCAAGAGTGATGAGCACACGGAAAACCCGAAAGACTCGATTCAAACACGTACTTCTCTGGATCCAGCAATGACAGGAAGATCTCGGAAGTAATGACTCTCGAAGTATGCATTCACTTTGACGACAGCTACAGAGAATTGGTCAGAAAAGCGACTGCGGAAGTTGGACTCTCCATTTCATCCGTTTTCATCGTGTCAACAGCAGCGTACCCTCCTCATTAGTACCGCCCCATACATCGCAGAAGTGGTAGCTGTGGAAATCCTCTATCTTCAGGGTGGTTGAGTAAGTTTCATTGTGGAAAACGATGAGGGTTTCGAGGAACGTGGCCAACACTTGATTTCCAGGTTTGAATGTTCCATTGACATCATCCAATACCAAATACATATAGAACGTAAGTGATGTGTCAAAAAGAGAGGGCTCGAGATGATGGTGTTCAAGACGGAAGGAGGGAGGGCTCTTCATCACGACGGGATTGTGTGCATGCTTCTCCAGGGTTGAATGAGGTCGTACCTTCGTCTACATCGACGGCAACAACAATCTTGGATGAGTCGGACATGATGATCGGGTGACCTCTGGAGGGAATGGCGCACAGAGGACGAAAGAGGAAGAGGAAGTGAGAGTTTCAGTTCCGAAGCGTCTCACGACACTTGGGGCCCACTGTCGCCTCTGGTTCAGTTTCCACTCCATGGCCCTCCCCTCTTCTCCTTGAACTCTTCGACTTCTACCTCTTCTCATCATCTCTACCTCGGCTATCCCACCCTCGTCGCAGCAATTCGCGATTCGAAAATGCAATCCTTCAAAGCCGCCGTATCGACCACATCAGCACGCGTTGGGCGAGCCTCGGGTATAAAACCGTCGAAACGGAAAGTACACACCTCTTCAAGGACATGTGACGCTGAGGATGCACTCAAGAAGAGAGAAATGGACGTCATCGTCATCGGAGGTGGTCACGCCGGTTGTGAAGCTGCACATGCATCTGCGAGACTCAAATCGAACACTCTATTGGTCACGCAAAAGAAGTCTACTATAGGTATGTCCCCTCCTCCCATTGCACGCGTCAGAGATCCGATTTCCTCGATCGGACCCAAGTCGCACCTTTCCTCAGTTCTGCAAGGATCTCTCCCTTCCTTTCCTACTCTAACGTGTTCTATTGGCAATGTACACAGGTGTCATGTCCTGTAACCCCTCAATAGGCGGTGTTGGAAAGGGCAATCTGGTGCGCGAGATTGATGCGCTTGGTGGCGTGATGGGAGTCGTTGCTGATCATGCTGGTATTCAATTCCGAGTTCTAAACTCCACAAAAGGCCCTGCCGTTCATGGTTATCGGTGTCAGGCCGACCGCGATCGCTATCGAACTGGAATGATGGCTGCTCTTGATCCTTCCACTTCTCGTTCCTCCAATATCGAGTATCCCGATGAATCTCATCTCTTTGAAGTATCTAATCGCTTAAAGATCCTGGAAGGTGATGTGGAAGACTTGGTCATTGAAGGCAACAAAGTCGTTGGTATTTCGCTGAAAGATGGTACCGTTATCCGCAGTAAAGCAGTTATTTTGACTACTGGAACATTTCTCTCTGGAATGATTCATATTGGCGATGAGCGGATCCCTGCAGGTCGCTTTGGAGATGCCGCGTCGACTGGTCTCTCCGGTACGCTTCGTCGTGCCGAATTTGCGCTTGGTCGCCTCAAAACTGGAACGCCACCTAGATTGGATGGTCGTACGATCAACTACGAGGGATTGGAGCCTGAGTTGGGTGATTCTCCTCCGAAACGCTTTTCGTTCCTCGATACCCTTCTCCTGCCCGATCAGATCAAATGTCACATGACTTATACGGACCCCGATACTACACATAAGATAGTGGCGGAATCGATGCATTTGGCGCCAGAATTCGAGTCTGGAGAAGACGGTCTTGGTCAAGGTCCACGTTACTGTCCTAGTCTCGAAGTGAAGGTAAAACGCTTCCCCGATCGACGCCATCACATTTGGTTGGAGCCAGAAGGATTGCACACGCCTCTAGTGTACCCTAATGGCATTTCGTGTTCTCTGCCTCGTCCCGTCCAGGAGCGTCTCATCCACTCCATTCCCGGCCTCGAACATGCTTTGATTACCCAATATGGGTACGCAGTGGAATATGACTACGTTGACCCGAGAGAGTTGCTTTCGACGCTAGAAACGAAACGCATTTCTGGCTTGTACTTCGCAGGCCAAATCAACGGCACTACTGGTTACGAGGAGGCTGCCGCTCAGGGTGTTGTCGCTGGTTTGAATGCTGCGCTTAAGGCTCAAGAGAGAGAGCCGTATATCATGGATAGAGCGAATGGATACATCGGCGTTCTGATCGACGATTTGGTCACTCGTGGCACGAAGGAGCCCTACCGAATGTTCACATCGAGAGCAGAGTACAGGTTATCTCTGAGAGCAGATAATGCAGATATGAGGCTCACGCAGAAGGGATACGAGATTGGCGCAGTGTCTCAACATCGTTACGACGTTTGGAGGAGAAGGATGGAGAAGCTTGAGCACGCAAAATCGAAACTTGAGGCCATATCGCTACTACCACAGCAATGGGACAATACGGGCATATTGCCGATACCGATGAAGCAGGACGGAAGAGTGAAGAGAGCGCCAGATATCCTCCAGAGACGGGACGCCACGTGGAGCAAGATGCAGCAGGCCTTCCCAGAGGAACTTGGTGATGTTGAACCACACATTGGAGAACAACTAAAGATCGAGTGCCTATATGGACAGCACGTGTTGAGACAACAGGACGAGGTCGAGGCCTTCAGAAGAGACGAGCACTTGAAACTACCCACAGACATCGACTACCACAACTTCCACTCATTCAGCTCAGAGGAAAAGGAGAAGCTATCAAGATTCAAGCCTGAAACACTTGGACAAGCCAGCAGAATCTCCGGAATCACACCCGCATCACTCTTCAGACTGCACGCCATGATCAAGAGACAACAACTCAACAGTGGATCGCCTCAGACACTCGCAAATCCACCTCATAACACACCTTCCACATCATCGTCATTATCGAACATGACATCGTAACATTTCAACTGTAAAATCTTGCACCGAGACACATTCTGACCATCATGAGCTCTTCAAACACGTTTTATCGGGATGTCGGACATTCCCTTTTCTTTTTTGAGCACAATAGGATAGAATCTGATTTAAGTGGGCAAAGGCATGGCCGTACATGGTCGAGAGGAGTGTCGTGCTCAACATCGTTGCACGCGAGTGAGAAGAAATCACCTGAAGCATTCCGAACAAGGCCGTTTGTGTCAAGCCGTCCAGATGCTCCATATCTACTTGCAAATGGACGTAAATGTGACAACCAACGAGAATTTGAGTTCAGAGGTCGGATTGGCGGTGTACATTCTACAGATGCGCGGCTTGTTTTAGAAGTGTTCCCAGAGTCCTTCGTCTGCCTCGGCAATGGCCCTCTTTGCAGCTCTGAGTCTCTCCAGATTGTCTCTGGCTGCGACTCTCTTTACTTCTATGTCGTCAGACTCTCTCAGGAGCTCAGGGAGAAGCTGGGGTTGGTACAGCGCGGCGGTGAGCTCCCTCTGCAGCACCTCTCGAGTGTCGTTGACCAGCTTGACCATGATGACCTTGATGATAGTATCCTGGATGCTCTTTTGGGAGATCTTCATGTACGAATCGAGCAAGTTGACGACCGTTCTGACCTGGACGCGCTCGTGCTCAGACATGTTCGAATCGTCCAATTTGAGGTTCAAACTGACTCTCCTATCTCCAGGGGCTCTGTCTGCCGAGAATGATGATGATATAGAGGATGTCACAGGTCTTGTGGTGGTAGGTGATGATGATGATGGTGATGAAGAGCGAGATGATCCAGAAGTCGATTCCTTCTTCTTGTCTCCTGATCCAAACAGAAATCCAAAGATTCCGACAGAAGAAGAAGATGAGGAAGATTTAGATGAGGAGGCAGCAGCGAGCTTGGCATCGGCGATTCTGTCCATGTCGTCGTCTCTCGAGCTGAGAACCTTCATTCCCACAAAGTCTGGGTGCGATGTGTTGATGAATCCTACTTCCAGACCCACCATGACCTCGATGAGTTGGTTGACCTCCTTTAGCCTTGTCTTGAGAGCCTTTCCAGTGACTTCTGTGATCTTCTCCCTGAGTCTCCTGA
>Ga0307375_10005263_pt1 | contig 12154 bp, 5 predicted proteins | sample TR1MG_FD_202531 | JGI IMG/M metagenome (GOLD analysis project Ga0307375, IMG submission 202531) | Soil microbial communities from Risofladan, Vaasa, Finland - TR-1 | ecosystem: Environmental > Terrestrial > Soil > Coastal area > Acid sulfate soil | place: Finland: Risofladan, Vaasa | collected... | reverse complement strand
TGATGTCCTGTGTCGATTGAGTCATGGCTCTGCTCCTGTCGAAAAGCGAGGCGGATTGCCTCGTTCATCAACATAAACAGATCCTCAATCTCTGACTTACTCACCAACGCCAAATCGGAGCCCCCCCTACCGCGCGAGCGGTTTAGTCCCCTCGGCCAATGCCGCCGTAGGCTCCGAATGACAAAGGCGGCAGGTGTAGATTCGTCACCGGCCATTGGCCATGAATGCAGAAATCTCAGGAAAGATCCTCTTGGTGGCCTTGCAAAGCGATCTTTGGCAACGCGCTGGCATACCGGACGAGTTTGATCAACTCCGTGACCGACGGCCGTGTCGTTTTTCTTGTGGCGCCAGCGTGGCAGGTTTTGGGCACCGTCCTTCAAGGAGCTGACTCAACAGGTGATTCGAGAACTCGGTGAGACCCCTGACAACGAGCCCGCTTAGCGAATAGAATAAAGACCCCAGAGCACATGGGCACCCCGTACCGACGGTTGATCGCAACGGAACTCGGCTGGACCTTCAGTCCGTAGTTTTCTGCGGTGCGCTTCTGCCAGCTAGGTCTGGCCGCCTGCATAGCCTCTGTGCTACAACTCCGCTGGTCCTGACTAACCCCTAACCACGCGGCCTGACGAATGCTTGCAATACCATCCTTCGAACGCTGCGTTCTAGTTGCTGATGATCCTGGATTAGCGGCGCGCATATCAGCCCTGTTCACGCGCCGAGGTCGTTATCTTCCTGTAATGGACGCCCCGCGAATGGCCCGTCCTGACGCCGACAATGAAATTGTCCGCCGTCGAAACGCTATGGTCATGGCGGACCCCCGCCAAGTATTGTTGTGCGGGTTAGCTCCCCAAGCCGCGGCGGCCATGGGACGCGGGTGGGGGAACTGCATTGTGGCGGACGCTTTCGAGGGCCACGTGCAGGCGCTGCGTGGTGTTATTCGGCGACCGACAAATGTCCTACGGTGGGGGCGTACAAACCTTGGTGTCGGGCTTTACAGAGCCCGTCAAGAACGCAAGGAATTGCTTCTGGACCTTGAGCCATCACCCGACGGACCAGACCTGGTCGAAGCGGGAACGCATCTGCTCGTGGCATGCGAACGGGGCAATGACCTGGCGGAGGTCGTAGCCAGTAACCTGGCTTTCGCTTGCGGCGCGTCGTTCATGGTGTTCCCCGAACTAGTGGAAGAAGACCGCGATAACTGGCTGGAGGAGATCTACACCCTTGGACAAGGTGGCGACCTAACGAATCGATTTGGCTCCCTGGCTCAACGGGCCCGTACTCACCTTGAACAGCTTGACTTCAAGCGATTCAAGACCATCCTCTTTGTGACGGCCGGTATTCCGTGGGGGATCGCCGCACCGGAATCAGTGACTACGCACATGTATCGCTACCCCGACTTCGGTAGAGCCATCATCGAGGGCCTCTGGGCGTCGCAGTCGGCAGCACGCGGCGCCAGGACTGCGCTTCTGATCGACCCGCAAACGGTCGAGGGATCTGAGATCCCAGAGATCAACAAGGCGCTGCTCAAGAACGGTACTCTAACGCACGTTATGCGTGGGCCGGCCGCGACCGTCACCAGGGTCCAGTCCATGCTCGACTTGCTACCCAACGACATCATCGTGTTGTCGAGCCATGCAGGCGACGCACCAGGAGAACGCGTCACATACGAGTACGTCGATGCAGACGGGCGGCAGCGGCACCTCGTCGTGGACGAGACGCTGTGCATTGGCTATGACCGATTCGAGGACAAGTTTATCGTCACGTTCTACCACCGTTTCCACTCGCTGGACGGGGTCGACTGGCATGACAAAGCTGGCAAAGCAGCCCTGCCTATTGGATCGGCGATCACCAGTTGGCATGCCATGGACGGACCGATTGACCGCAAAAAGCACATCGTCAAGCAGGAAGCCATTCCACGGGTCATCGGCTCAATGGCCATCCAAATGCACGATGGGGTCTGGCTTTTTACCTCGCACGGCTTCGCTCCCGAAACCGCGCCGCTCGTAATCAACAACTCATGCTGGTCATGGCATGAACTCAGTGAGCGTATGACTTTTGCGGGCGCACGCGGTTATGTCGGCTGCTTATTCCCCATCACCAACGCGGAGGCGCAGGAGATCAGTTTGGCGCTGTTTGGTAGGTATATTGGACTTGAACTGCCCAAGGCCTTGTGGTTGGCCCAACGCGACATCTATGGCGGCACAGGGCGACGTCCTTACGTCATGGTTGGCCTTCCTTTCGTCGCGATACGCGCGAACACGGCAGACGCTGTGTCCTTCATGGACAAGGCCTACGTAGACGCTATCGCGCATTGGGCTGATCGGGCAGTAAATTCTCCCCATGAAGAGATTAGGCGCAATGCGCAACGCTTCTCCAACTTTCTCGTCGAAGACCTTCAGGCGTTTCGGCAGAATTTGGTATCGGGTCGCCGCCCTCACAGTCTTGGATGAGTTTCAGCCGATTACCTGTCTCTGATTGGGTAGCCTCCACAATCGGAAGGCACTAGGGTGAACATTTACGCGGAGCTACAATCGCCGTAGCGGCAACTGCGCAAATGTCAGGGTTGTTACGAAGTAGTTTCCGTCATGTCTCTAAGGATTCCGAGGACGGTGAGTAAACTGAAGCGCAAGAGTCCAGCAAGTCGGTCGAAACGCAAGGCGCCCGTCCAAGTGACGGGCGGCGGGGGCTTTCGGTTCGAGAACCCTGTCGCCGCACGCTTCCTCCTCGACATGCTTATCGGAAAAAACTCCCTCGGGGCAGACTTCGGCCGGGTTGTACGCGTGGACTGGCAAGCCCGCGATTCGGGGTGGCATGCCGACGATCTCGCTGTCGCCTCGGAAACTGCGTCGGTCGAAAAACGCGCTGCGGGGTTGTCCGTCAAAAGCTATCAGCAGCTCAGCCGAAGCGGATTTCATTCGGACTTCTCAACAATCGCCTGGCAGCAGTGGCTTAACCAGAACACCACCCGTAAATTCAGGCGCGGCATCGACGCCGTCGTGCTCGCCACGGGCGACTTGGCCGATGATGTTGCACGGGCCTGGTCCGACTTGCACACGCAAGCCTCGCAGAGCACGTCCGAGCGGGTTGTTTCGCGCCTCAAAGCAGACAAGGAGGGCGGATCTCAGACGTCGAAGCTGCAGCGCGCGATATTTGAGAGCATGCGGCGACCCGACACATTTGGCGGAGAGCAGAGCGACAAGGACGCCCACGACCGCGTCCTCGTAATTCGCGACGTTCGCGTGATCAAATTCGATTACGAGGCTCAGCCGTCTTCCGACTATGCACAGGCGCTGCTCGATTGCCAGAACTGCCTGTCTTCTGGCGATGCTGCGGAAGCGCGCAATCTGTGGGAGCGACTGGTCGGCATCGCGGATGAAAAGCGCCCGGCCGGCGGATCGCTGGATCTTCCCGGTCTGCTCGCGATGTTGCGAGGGCAGTTCCAGTTTGTTACCCATCCAGACAATCGCAGCGACTGGGATGTTCTAGGCCGACGTTCGGCGGACGCGACCGCTAACATAACAGATGCGATCAACGGTAGTGCGCGCCTTGCGCGCGATGACCAGCTGACAAACATTGCGGAATGCCTCGCGTCCTATCGGGCTTGCATGCTCGTTGGCGAGTCCGGCAGCGGCAAGTCGGCTCTTGCAAAACGCGTGTCCGGCGAGCGGTACGATCGGACCGTCTGGTTCTCCGACGACGACCTCGATCACAAGGCGGCGCCCGATTTCGAGCGTGCACTTGGGCTGCGCCATCCTCTGATGCAGGTCCTCCTCTCATCGCCGCAACCGTGCCTGGTAGTTTTCGACGGGATTGAAGGCTATTCACAGGACGCGCTCGGCATGGCTGCCCGTTTCATTCGCGAACTATTTGTCAATCCCGCGGCCCAGCACGTGCACGTGTTGCTCACAGTCCAGTCTGAAGCCGCCGCGGGATCGATGCGGCAGCTGGCTCAGCTGGGCACGCCTGACATCGCGCTCACGACGCGTAATTTGACGCGACCTTCCGAGAATGAATTGGACACCCTCTTGTCCGGCTTGCCTCAACTCAGTTGGGTCGCGCTTCGCCCGGAGCTGAGGCCGCTATTGATAAACCTCAAGGTCCTGGACCTGACCGCCCGGACCCTGCGAAGCGAGAAATCCCTCGGCAACCGACCCGTTGTTGGATTGACGACCCTCATCGACACCCTCTGGGAGGATTGGGTCGAGCACGGCGAAGGCGGGCGTTCGCATCTGCTGAAGACGGTCGCCATCCAGGAGGCCGATCGATTTTCCAACGGCGTTTCGTGTCAGTCTCTCGGCTTCGCGGAACAGCAAGCTCTGCCGGACCTGGCAAGATCCGGGCTCGTATGTATCAAAGACGAGCGCGTGACCTTCGCCCACGACCTGCTCGGCGACTGGGCCCGCATGCGGGTTCTCGTCGGCGACACTCCGATCACCTCATCATCCAATCAGCAGCGCACGCAGTCGCCGCTTTGGCACAAGGCCATCAGGCTTTTCGGCCAGCGCATTCTCGAGCAGACTGGCGATGACATCGACCAGTGGCGGGCATGTGTCGAAAACATACCGGACGGGTCTGCATCCGGGGCGTTGATACGGGACTTGTTCCTGGAGTCGCTCTTTCTTGCGACCAATCCGGTAACGCTGCTTGAGCGGACGTGGCCCGTGCTGATTTCCGACAGCGGCGCACTCTTGCGCCGGCTACTTGACCGCTTTCTGTTCGTTGCGACCCTGCCTGATGTTCGGCTCTTGGCGGCCTTCTCGGAAGACAAGGAAGATGCGATACGGTTTGCGCATGCCGTCCGGGTTCCTTATTGGCCGTATTGGGCACCGATACTTATGATCCTGCATGCCCATCGCGACGACGTAATTCTGCACGTACCCTACGAGGCGGCAAGCGTCTGCGCCCTCTGGTTGCGCGCGATGCCCTTTGAAATTGTACCGAGCCAGGCGATGCCCTGGCGGAAAGAGGCCGCCGAGCTGGCGGTTGCCATTGCACGCGAGATGCAGGCGCGCAACGAAGAGGGCTCCTACTGGTCCAGCGGTGCCGATCGCACGGTCTATGAAGCCGCGCTTTACGCTGCACGAGACCTTCCGACCGAAGTTGCAGAGTTAGGCCTTGAATTGGCAAAGCGCCGTGAGCTTTCCCCGGCCGTAAGCGCGCGCGTCCAGGAAACCCGCCGAAAGCGGCGCGAGCAACAGCGGCAATCCCAGAAGGCGGTGCGCAAGGTCAGAGGGCCAACAATGGGGTTCCCGCAAGGCCGTCTCAACCCGCCCTGGCCGGATGGCCCCAAATCGCGAGTTGACCGTGACTTTCAGGAGGCCTGCTTAGATGGTACAGCTTTTGCCAACCTGGCTGAGGCGAGACCGGATGTCGCGTTGGAGGTATTGCTCGCCGTGTGCATCGAAGAACCTCAACACGACGACTACGGAAGGTCCTCCTTAATGGAGGATACAGGTCTGGCCTATTGGCAGAAGGCCGACCCGCCCATGTACTTTCGGGGGCCTTTTCTCCAGTTCCTGCGAGCGGCGCCGGAGCACGGAATCACGTTCGTTCTACGCCTGGTCAATTTTGCCACGCGCCGGTCTGTCGGTGATCGCGTTGGGCAGACTCTCGAATTAGAGGGGCAGCCAAAGGTGTGGCTCGGCGATGGTCGTGTCTTTCGCTGGCATTATGACTGGCCTTTGACTCACGGAGCCATACTCCACTCGGCTTTGATGGCGTTGGAGCGCTGGTTCTACGAACAGATAGACGCGGGTCGAGACGTGGAAGCCGCGGCCCGGCGCATCGTCGCGGAGAGCGAGTCCGTGGCGTTTGCCGGCGTCCTCTTTGACGTTGGCAAAACAATGCCTTCACTTTTCGCAGGCCCATTGCGTTCCCTGTTCTCCTCATGGGTGCTGTGGAGTTGGGATTTCCAAGTCTCCATGCTTCGCGCCAACGGTCAGACAGCTTCGCTCGGTTCTTGGGGATGGCAACCCCAGCAGGTCGTCAAGTTGGCCTCAGAGTGGTACGCCATGCCGCATCGCCGCGACGCGTTGCTCGCGCTCGACGGGGCAATTCCGCGCACCATGTTGTCGAAGCAGGAATTTCGGGCATTCTTCCAGGAAGTACGGAAGCGCTGGAAGGCGGCGCTCGATACTGGCGAAGACTCCGAACATCTGGGGCCACTGATCGAGCGCATCAATCCTGACAACTACACGTTCTCCTCGGAAGGTGAACCCGTTGACTTCCAATGGCCGGAGGCCATGGCCCGCGACCACGAGGAACAGCTGCGTCAGATTGGTCAGGACCAAGCCCTTACACAATTTCCCTTCCGCTGCAGAAAGGTGCTCGCGGCCGGCAAGCAGCTTCCCGATAGTCAATTGCTGCCTATCTTTCAGTGGCTGCAGAGCCTGGAAACCACCCCGCCGAAACTGCCTATTCAAGACGGCGAACCGATCCAACGTTTGGAGAACGTGCTCTTGGGCGGCATAGCCCTGCTTGTTGTGCTGCATCTCGACTGGCTTCTCCAGGACGCAAGCCGCATCGCTTGGTGCCGCTCCAAGCTTGAGTCGATCCACGCCAATCCGCCGCCACCCTCGCGGTTTGACTCCGAGGTCGCTATCGGCGACGAGCGCTGGGATTACTTCGCCGCGGAGTGCGGCATTCGTTTGCTCATTGCAGACAAGTCTGATCCGCTGGCGCGTAAGCTCGTTGCCCAAGGCGTCATGGGGTATCACTACGGGACGACCGGATTGACGATGGCGCGCGCATTCGCCGCGCGAGCCGAAATCGGCGATGATTTCCAGCGGCTCGTCACGCTTGGCGTGCGCTGGGCTGCGTTGCGCGTGCTGAGCTGGATTTCCCGAGATTTAGGTGGCGACGACCAAAAGAGCTGGGACGCAAGAAAGAACGCTCTTGCAGCGGAATTCTTAAGCCGGGAATTGCCCACCGATCTGCCTGATTTCAAGCAGCTCAACGCCGAGACTCTGGCCAGCTACAACGCGCTCTATGAGAAGCGACACCCGGAATTTCAGCCACGGACCAGGCCGAAGAAACACGGGTCGACAACCGGGTTATTTGGAGGAGAGCGCGAGAAGCTCTACCCGGAAAGATTGGGATTCGACGAGCGCGCGCTGACCAACATACTTGCTTGGCTAGACCCCGGCCAAGCTCAGTCGGCCGACGAGCGAGCTCGCTGCCTCGCGTTGATCCACGCGCTCTTGCATGTGTCGTTGGGGACCGTTCCGGTCCTTAACGACCCGCAAAACCAGGAAATCGAGGGACTGCCAAGCGACTTTGACGGGTGGGTCTTTGAGGTTGTAGCGCGGGCCGTGCCCCAGCTGACGCCCGAAGAGAAACCGGAAAGTCTCTGGCAGGCGATCTTCGACCTAGGCGCGCCCGTCCATGATTGGGTCGAGCGCTTCTTCTGGGCCTGGTTTACGAGCGGGTTGCGCGCTGCACGCTCGCCCACGGAATTTGTCCGCATTTGGCGCTTCATGATCGTCCATGCGCTCGCGAGCCCGCGCTGGCAACGCGCCACTTACAGCAGCTACCGGCTTGACGGCATGGTGATTGAACTTCTTGGCACCGATGGCAGATGGGGCGGACTGGCTGCCGACAGCACATTCGCCCCGGTGTTGGGCACGATGGTCGACGTCTTCGCCCAGGCCGCAGACCACTGGTTCTGCATGCCCAGAGTTGTACGCAATTTTCTGTACTTCGTTGTTCAGCCGGCAGCTGCCCAGCTGCTGCGTCCCGCCATACTCTGGATGGCAAAGGCGATGGCTTCGTACAGCCCTTACGATTGGCGCGACGGCATGGAAGAGGGCTTGGTTGAATATCTCAACGTCTGCTGGCGCCGCGAACAGTCGGCCATTCTCGAAGATTCCGATTTAAAAGAAGCATTTTTCGCACTGCTCGCGAGTGTTGTTTCTCGCGGCGGCCACGCTGCAATTGCGCTTCGGGATCGGATCGCCGGATCGACTGCTGCCTGAGTTCTTATATGGCCAACTGACCGGAGTGCTCGAGCCTTATGGACAAGCAACCCTCCACGCATGTGCTTCAATAACCCCGCCGGCAGGGAGTGTCAATCGGGTAATGGCGGATTCGGCGCGATACCATACAGCTCTGTAAAAGCCTGCACCAGAGGCACGTGATCTGGCATCCAATCGAGTTCAAAAAGGATATTGCTATCCGCCGGCATTAGAAAGTTGCCTCGCGCCAGTCGCACCAAGAGATAGCACATCGCATAGACGGACATCGTATTAAAGAAAGTCAGCTTGATCGCTTGGTTATCGTAGACCGGACCATTGCTTTGCCATAGTGCTCCGTCGCTCGCGTCCGGGCGGGAATGCGTATAGTTGCAAAGCGCTTGGTAGGAAGCAGCCAGTAGTTCGCCGTCGTCGAACATCCATTTCGCTTGCTCCTTTCGAAGCCTACCAAGAAGCCGCTTTCGGCAACGCGTAAAACCCAAATCAGACGTACCAGCCTTCCATGCGACGTAGTCTTTGTCGCTCGGATTGAGGCTTCCGTATGTACCGATCATCACGAGTTCGAGTGCAGTGCGCAGTTCGGCAAGCGCGGCTCGGTAATACCCGTGCAAGAAATTGAAGTTCGCGCACTGGAAGCAGTCGGCTGCATCCAGCATACAGTTGTAAATTTCGTCCACCCTGCCTGGATTCCCAATCGCGGCGATCCAATCTCCCCAGAGTTCATGCATCAGCCGGAGCCTTGTGCCGTTATGGTCGGAGATTCTTATCGAGACGTCCTCGGGAAGATGCATGATGCCAGCCCAGACGTTCTCATCAACTAACTGGGACGGCGGAGCGTCTTGGCCTTGGCTGATAGCGAACTCGTGCGGTTCAAGGATATGTCGGACCGCACGAAAATCTGTAAGTGGCAGCTTTTTCGACATGCGTTGAGTATAACGTGGCACGGACGGCACAATCTAGCAGCAACACGCGCGCCGCTCTCAACCGAATGACTCGGGAACGCCTCGTCGGATAGGGGGCGTACCCTGACGGTCCGGTTTGCGTCGTACACTATTGGCATGTCTGTCACGGTAAATGTACGCGAAGATGCGGTCAACGTATTTACTGATGGCTCCTCTCTCTCGAGCCCGCGGCTTGGCGGCATCGGTATTCGGGTAGTGACCGTTGGCGATGACGGCAAGGAGGTCTGCGAAGATGACTTCCTGCTTGGCTATCGTGGCGCTACGAACAATCAGATGGAGCTTCTCGCCTGTATAAAGGGCATTCAGGCCGCAATCCGCCATCCACGCGTGGCCGTCCTGAAACGCATTTGCCTATTTACTGATTCGCAATACGTGGCTACGAACGTAGACAATGCGAAGTTCGCCTGGCCTACACAGCATTGGCGCACCAAGACCGGAACACCTGTGCTGAATGCCAGGTTGTGGAAGGATCTCGTCAAGGAGATTAAGAGAGCCGCTTGCCGCGTGGATATCCGCTGGGCCAAAGGTCACTCGCGCACAAATCCACATAACCGCGCCGTCGACAAGCTGGCCAAGCAGTCTGCCACCATGGCTTTGAACCCTCCGCTATCAGTCGTTACTGTTCGCCGCAAGAAGACGAAGGAAAGTGTTCGTGTAGGAAGCGTGAGCATGGAGGGTCAACACCTAACGATTCGGGTGGTCACGAGCGAGTATCTCAGCGTGCAGCGCATAAGCAAGTATAAGTACGAGGTGTTGTCGAAGGACAGCAAATACTTTGGCCTAGTCGACATCATCTTCTCGACAATTCACCTGCGTGCAGGCCGGCACTACGAGGTACGTGTCAATCAGGAATCCCGCAATCCCCAGATCATCGAGCTGATACAGGAGATTGAGCGATAGCAGGTTTTGCTTTTGCCGAAGGTATCAAAGGCGTCCAGAAGCGGTCAGTTGCACAAGCAGTTGCTCGGCGCTGCCTCTGCTTGCCCTTCGCTCCGAATCTATGTCGCCGCACTCCTGTGATTCCTTAGCGAGGATCACGAAAGACGATTATTATTTGAGCAAGCACTCCCCGAAAGCGTACCTCGTGTCAGAAAATAGTCAGCACACCGCTGAAGTGTACAGTAGCGAAGACGTCCTTACGCCCAGGTATCGGCTGACGCGTAAGGTCGAAGCCGGGGTGGATTGCTGTGACCTGTTCATGCAGACGTTCATGCGTTCGGCCGATGATTCATCGGTTTGGACTTCGCCACCTGAGGATGCTTGGTTGCGGGTGGCGACCATTCGCCCAGACCGTCTTCTTCTCTTCCCCGTCCATGTCAATCCGTATGCGCAGCGATACTTGAGTCCCCGGCACGGACGAATCCGCACCCTTGTCTACATTGACGATGCGCAGACAGGACTCCCGGACGATGCCGACGCTGCCCTGGAGCAGATCTCCCGACGGCTGCCGTGGAAATTGTTCACGGACTCGGAACATGAACTCGGCCTGACAAAGGAGCTTGATGACGTCTGGCGCCTGCTTGGAAGTTTACGTCCCAGCCCGACACTGGTCATCACGAAGATAGGTGAGCCGCGTATGAACGGCGATGAGATCGTGGTCAACGAGTCGGACCTCGACGCCTTGCGGCGCGCTATGAATCGTATTGACCGGCGCAAGCGTGACGGCGTCAGAATGGCAAAGCGAACCGTCGTGTTCAACGAGCTGCTTACCAAGCTCGAACCCGACCGGTATATCCGCGCCGATGCAACGTCGCTCGCCGCACCTGCTCTGTCAGCTCCCGCTCGTCATCGGCGCGTGTCTCCTCTGCAGCGACATGCGGGTCGTGCGTCTGTTGCCGCGGTGCGTGCCAATCTGCCAATGCTTGCATCCGACTCGCCTGCTGTATTGCTAGAGCTGCGCGCCGAGATCGAACGCGTGTCGCTGACGGAGATGATCGCCCGATACGAGGAACTGCTAGCCCAGGAGCTGCCGGAAAGTCGCTGGCAGGCTTTCTTTGAGGCTAACTTGTTTGTGCTGAGCCTAGTTTTCGCTCGGCCGATCTGTCTGTTGCAGTCACAATTTCAAGCTCAAGTTTCGTCTTTGGATGGCACCGGGGCACAGGTCGGCGACTTCCTCTTTCGCGAACTCGGGCAGGGGCTCGCCATCGTCGAGATCAAAAAGCCGGGAACCGAGCTAACGCGCGGCCGGCCTTACCGGAATACGCAGGTGTATGCCCCCAGCGATGAACTGAGCGGCGCCATCACGCAAACGCTCTTCCAGCAAAGCCACCTTCGCTCGAACTGGCTGCTCCACCGTGGTCAGCCTGTCCTTAGCCAGTCAATGCCTGACGCGATCAAGTGCGTTGTCGTCGCGGGAAGGATGCCGACCGACGAGGCACAGCGGCGCAGCTTCGAAGTGTTTCGCAACGCGTGTAAGGACGTCGAGGTCGTCACATTCGACGAACTCCTCGGCAAGCTACGCCTACTTCTGAAGCACCTGAGTCCGCCATCCAGCCAGGCAACGTCCGAGGTGCCGTTCTAGCTGGCACGAGGGGCTGCACACCGTGTTTCAGTAATAGATGGGTGAGATCGCCCTTTGACGTCGTGTAAGGATGCTTGGTAGGCGTCAATAGTTATAAAAGTGCCCGCCCGAGCTCATTTATGCGGTTCGAGGCCTCGGTCTTCCGACGCCAACCGACCGCTTCGGGTCGCTATGCAAAGTACAACGACCCCTATGCATAGTTGACAACTATGCATAGGGGTCGGGAGTACGCATTCGTCTCACTGGACAAGCTGCCGTTCGGATTAAATTCATGGCCAATGGCCGGTGACGAACCTACACCGGCCGCCTGTGTCACTCAGAGCCAACGGCAACATTGGCCGATCAGCACTCAGACGGCAGTGTCCCGTGGCCGGCAGCTTTATGATGTGTAAGCCGCCATTGCCTATAAAAAATCCATCAGTCGGCAATGGGCACACTCCGGCCTGTCGCAGAGTGATCGCGACGGCGTAGCTACTCCGCGGATTTCGCGCATTGCAGCATGGCTCACCAATGACCTGGTAACACCGAAGCCCGAAGAAACGCCCCCGCATGGTGCGAGGGCGTGTGGAATCAATTATCGGTCAACCGGCAATCAGGCCGCAACAGCTTCCTGCTTGGCCTCTTTGGCTACCTGCAGTTCCTCGGCTGCTTTTAACTTGACGGCTTCGAACGAAATGATGAGCAGTGTCGAGGTAGGCTTG
>Ga0307375_10005261_pt1 | contig 12155 bp, 15 predicted proteins | sample TR1MG_FD_202531 | JGI IMG/M metagenome (GOLD analysis project Ga0307375, IMG submission 202531) | Soil microbial communities from Risofladan, Vaasa, Finland - TR-1 | ecosystem: Environmental > Terrestrial > Soil > Coastal area > Acid sulfate soil | place: Finland: Risofladan, Vaasa | collected... | reverse complement strand
ATTCGCACGACCTGCTTGCGCCGCTCGTGCAACTGCTCCAATGTTTGAAATCTTGCATCTTCTTTGTCCATGGACATGAGACTGAGATGTACAACAGAAGTTCAATCTTCATTGTGCCGAGTCTATAGTGTGTCCACTTTTTCCATGATTTCCAGCGCCTCGGCGTTCTTTATCAACACGCCTGCCGCAGCGCCTCGCCCGGTTCCCACCATGATCGAGATCGGCGTAGCCAGTCCCAGCGCGCAGGGGCAGGCAATGATCAGCACCGACACCGCCGCAACGATGGCATGGGCAAATCTCGGTTCTGGCCCAAAGATCATCCACACGGCAAAGGCCAGCAACGCGATGAGCACAACGATGGGTACGAAGTAACCAGACACCGTATCGGCCACTTTCTGTATCGGTGCACGGCTGCGCTGCGCTTCGCTGACCATGTGGATGATCTGCGCAAGCAGGGTATCGGCGCCAACTTTTTCCGCGCGCATCAACAACCCGCCGGTACCGTTGATTGTGGCACCGATCAACTTTTCTCCCTGCTGCTTTTCTACCGGTATCGGTTCACCGGTCACCATGGATTCATCGACCGAACTGCTGCCTTCCACGACCTGCCCATCTACAGGGATCTTTTCGCCGGGACGTACGCGCAAAATATCGCCTACCAGCACCTGCTCCAGCGGAATGTCCTCCTCTTTACCGTCGCTACGCACAATACGCGCCGTCTTGGGTGCCAAACCCAGCAGCAGTTTGATCGCGGTGTTGGTGCGGCTTCGGGCTCTCAGTTCCAGCACCTGCCCCAGCAACACCAGCGCGGTGATGACCGCCGCTGCCTCGAAATAGATCGGCAACGTGCCGTCTGCGCGACGCAGCGTTGCCGGAAAGAGATCCGGCAGGAAAGCGCCCACCACGCTGTATGACCAGGCAACGCCGACGCCCAGTGCGATCAGCGTGAACATGTTCAGGTGCCGGTTGACCAATGAGGCCCAGCCGCGCTGGAAGAACGGCCAGCCACACCACAACACCACCGGTGTCGCCAGCAAGAATTCGACCAGTTGCAAATGACCGAACGAAATCATCTGCGGGGCAAAACCCGTCCATAGATCAGCGGCCATCGCCATTACGAACACCGGAACAGCCAATACCACGCTGATCCAGAAGCGCCGCGTCATATCGTCCAGTTCGGGATTTTCTTCATTGGCCGTGACCGTTCTGGGTTCCAGTGCCATGCCGCAGATCGGGCAATCGCCGGGTTCGCTGCGCACGATCTGCGCATGCATCGGACAAACGTATTCGGTCACATCTGGCTTGGGCATGGTATCCACCGGCTCCAGCGCCATGCCGCACTTCGGACACGCACCCGGCTTGTCCTGATGGACTTCGGGGTGCATCGGGCAGGTGTAGCCACCTGGCGAGATGGTTGTCTGAGCGGCAGTTTTCTTGGCCGGATTGAGATATTTACCAGGTTCAGCCGAGAATTTTTCCACGCATTTTTGCGAACAGAAATAATAGCGCTTGCCCGCGTGTTCCAGGCTGCGTCCCTTCCCGGTGTCGACTTTCATTCCGCAAACCGGATCTGTGCTGGTGTCCATTGGATTTCCTTTTAATTGTGTTCGTTGGAATGCACTTTGAACAAGATGGCTGGATCTTTCGACAACATACACTTGGCTTCCACCATTTCGCGCAATGTAGACTCTTCCGCCAAAAAAGCCTGTACCGCCAGCGGGTCGAATTGTATTCCGCTCATTCTTGCGATCTCATCGCTTGCCTGGTCATATGACCCGGCTTTGCGATAGGGACGGTCAGAAGTGATCGCATCCAGCGTATCGATCACGGCAAACAGTCTTGCTCCCAGACAGATTTGTTCGCCACGCAACCCTCTCGGGTAACCACTTCCATCGAAGCGTTCCTCATGGCTGAACACGATTTCAGCGGCCTTTTCCATGCCGGGAATCTGCGAAACGATGCGGTATCCCTTTTCGGGATGTGTCCGCATTTCCATCCATTCATTTTCGGTGAGCGCATCATGTTTCAACAAGATCGCATCGGCCACGCCGATCTTGCCTACATCGTGCAACAGGGAGCCCCAATAAATCTGGCGCAATTGATGAGGTTCAGACATGAAACGACGTGCAAGCACCAGGGTATGACAGGCAACACGTTTGGAGTGGTCGCCGGTTTCATGCTCGCAAATATCCAATGCCTCAGTTAACGCTTCGGCAAATGACGCATCGGCCCGTTCTAAAGCAGTAGCCTCTACATTCATGATGTCTCCTCAGGCAGCCGCACTATAGTTCCTCTGTTTCCCTGCCCTTTTTTAAAGTCATGCCGTATATCAAATCCAGCCACAATGTGCTCATTTCAGCAGCCACTTGAAGCTTCTTGGCGAAGGGTCTCCGTTCAGGCGTATCTGCAGCTCTACTGAAGCCGGTCGTGGAGAAATCGACTTGAAATGCAAGATTCCCTTGCGATGGTGACCTCCCGGTGGAGATCCTTCCCAGCCCAACGGCTTGTATTGCTTCCCATCCGCGACGAGCACCGAAGATTTTTCCAGGCTATCGCTCAATGCCTGTGTATGAGTTTCCAGTGACACTTCAAAGTCCCATGTTTTCCCTTCCTTGGGAATTCTTTGCAAAGTGGCCGCAATCTTTATTTGCCGCTCATTGCTGACTTGCGGCGCATACCCAAGTTCCGCCGCATTGCTTACTGCAATGAATTTCGCCACACCAAAGTCATCGGTGAATAAATATGCGGATATTGCTGCTACCGCCAAACCCATCAAGACATATTTACGCATTTTTTATGCTCCTTGGTAGCTTTAGTAACCATAGACGCGACATACAGAATGCCGGCCGCGTTAAATACCAGACCCAGCCAGAAAAACTCGATCTGATATTCTGCAACGACTGCGAGAAAGCCCGTGACACCCAGGATGGGCAATATATTGACCAGGTAATGAGAGCAGCAGGAAACCATCGCCGCAGTGGAAGTCGTGCCGGATACGGCAACCACTTTACCCGACACCCCATGTTTTCCGACGATGTCCTTGAGATAGGTATAAAGCCCGACCTGAATACCGAAACCCAATGCCAGTGGCACGATGAAATACCAGAATGATGCGAATTGCTCGAGCGCAAAGTTTTTCCCGGATATCAAACTGACAATACCAAAGTAGATGGCGAGCAATGTCACCAGCGCTCCCATTCCAAATTGGAGGGGTCTGATGAATGACAATTGCATCACATGGAGCTGACTGCGTGTCATGTTGCGCATCCTTTCATTTGTACCTGTGACGCCGTTTGGCTACCTTGACGACACCACACGCAAGTACAATTGATGTGGTTGCAGCTCTCATCCTGGCGTTGGGAGTAGTAACGGCGACGCGCCCAAGGCAGGAACAGACGTTTGATTGGCCCCGGCTGATAGACCCAGCGAAGTACGCGGCGCGCATCCCAGTGTTTCGTCTGGTTTCTACGCAGAACCCAGCGGTAACCGCGGTTGCCCAACATGCAGAAGATCACCCGATTGACCATGGAACTCCACATCTGCGGTTCCAGTTCCTGCCGCCAAAGCTGCTCATAATCCCTGGCTTCCAGCAGGCTTCGCGCCGCCAACACCCCTGAGACAATGGCGTAACGCATGCCGAATCCAAATAGAAAATCCTGGAAACCGGCTTCCTCTCCCACCACCGGATGCACCCAAGTGACGGCATGCGCCGGAATACGGAAGTTGCCTGCTCCCCCGTGCGGACGGGGATTCACCATCTCCAGTCCCACCAGCCGTTGAAAAGCCGCCACGGTGCGCTCGACGTACAAGCGTTCCTGTTTGTAGCCCGAGAACATGCAGCTTTTGACGGTACCGCGCCCGTTCATGACCAACAGATAGGCGTAGCCCTGCGGCGCTAGATTGTCGTCGAGTATCCCCCAGAAACCATCCTGCATGGTGGTCTCGAAGTGGTAGCCAACGGCAATGGCGTCCGCTGCCTTGGGGCCGACGGCCAGTATTCCCGTGCCTTCCAGATGATCGAGCCGACTGTTGAAGCGCACCTCGACTCCCAATCCGCGCGCCTGTTCCAGCAGGGCGGTGTCCAAAGTTCCCGGACCTGGCCCGCGTTCAACCATGTAAAAAAGCGTCTTGCTGCCTGCCAAATCATAGCGCTCGCCCCATGCATCGAAAGCATAGCCGCGGACGCATGGCAACATGGCGAACTCTGTGGTAATGCCCAAATCCCGTAGTTGATTCAGCACGTCTTGCTGTGTGCTCCAATTCTCCAGTCCTTGAAAATCGCCATCGAAACGGTATCCCACCTCACTCTGGGACTCGTGAACCAGTACGCGGCGGCCAACTTTGGCCAGAGTGATCGCGGCGGCAAGACCCGCGGGTCCGGCACCTCCAATCTGAATGAGTTCAGTTTGCGTTATGCCATTCATTTTCTGATCACATCACTTGTTGGTTACTTGCGCTCATCGCAGCAAGAGTGGTCGGACGGTGCTGCACCGCTTACGTACTTCTCCGGCCCGGCTACAAATGCCTCGTAGCAAGTATCCAAGCAGAAGTAGTACATCTGTCCGGCATATTCCGCCTTGGCGGCTGCTTTAGCCGGATCCACGTTCATTTTGCATACTGGATCGATTGCCATTTCTTTTCTCCTTATCAGGATAGTGTGGTTGCCACGCTGTTTGGGTACCGTCGGCTCGGTGGCAACCCATTCAGAACCTTTATTAATGTCGCTTCAGCGGCATTCGCCAAAGCCAGCCGGGCAGCCATGGACTTGCAGTCTTACTTCTGCTTCATCACGTGCTGGTGATGTTTTCGGATGGTTTCTATTGTGCAATAAACACCCTTACCAATAGCTGACAGCCACATTACAAATGTGTAATTTCATTTTCTATTAAGAAGCACGTCATCTGTTATCCTCGTCATTTGCATTGGAAAGTTCTATGAGCTTTCGCCACTGATCCATGCGTGGAAAAAACATCGGAACCAATCGTTGATAGCTACGGTATGCCTCACCGAACTGTTCGATCATCCGTCTTTCCTCACTGAGCGCCAGAAGACCGTAGGCCAGCACTATGACGGGAAACAAGATGACCGAGAAAAGAGTCGGCCAATGCACGATACCTTCGCCGAAAAGCCCAATGAACAGCCCCGTATACTGTGGATGCCTCACCAGGCCATACAATCCTGTCGTTGAAAGCTGCTTCTGTTTATGCGCTCGATAGAGTTCGCGCCATCCTTGTATGAACAATCCGATACCGACAAACAGCAGCGCATAGCCGAACACCATCGAGATCATCATTCCCGTCTCGCCCATACCGAGCAGCGAGGACCACAGATTGGCGTTGAGATTGTTTTGATTGCTTCGGTCCAACCCGAAAAAACGAGCGAGCAGGTAAATGGTGAGTGGGAACCCGTACATCTCAGCATATAGTGCGATGATGAATGCCTGCACAACCCCCGCGCTCGCCCATTCTCGCCACGTTTTCGGGGCGAAATAACGATAAAGCAGCCAGGACGCGATCACGATCATGATCACGGCAATGCCCCATGCTCCGGAATGCGCAATATGCTCTTTCACGTTGATCTTCCATTGCTTAATTTCACGTCAACAACACTCCTCAAACCAGTCAGCAATCCATACTGCTGCATCCTCATTTCTGCTTGATCCCACGCTGGCGGTGTTGCGGAATGTACTTTTCGGGTTCAGCCTCAAACGCCTCCAGGCAGGATCTGGCACAGAAGTAGTAGTTTTTACCCTGATATACAAGTTCTTCAATGGCGGTCATGCGGCTAACCTCCATGCCGCAAACCGGATCCTTGAAGATTCGTTCGCTACTTTGGTGTTTCATTACTTTCACCTTGTAGATATTTAAAGATAAGTATTTCAATGTCTGCTACACGTACCTGAATATCTGTTTCTTCCATTAAAACCACATTCGCACACCGGCCACCCAGCGCGTCTCGCTGGTTTTCGCACCCGCGGCACGGGCGAAATTGGCCGTATCACCAAACTTTCTCGCCCATTCGATACCCGCATAGGGAGCAAACTGGCGGGTAACTTCGTACCTGAGACGCAAACCGGCAACGGCATCTGATAGCCCGCTGCCAATATCACGCGCCGGGTCGTTTTTGCCATACACATTGATCTCGGCGCGTGGCTTCAGTATGAGTTTTTGCGTAATCAGCAAATCGTATTCCGCACCCAATCGCAGCGCGGTCTTCCCGTTGTTACCCGCATAAGCCGTGGCATTCACTTCGAACCAGTAAGGAGCCAAACCCTGGACGCCGAAAGCCAGCCAGTTCCGGTTCGGACCAACCCCGCCGTCGTTACGCACACCCAGTTGGGTGTTCCAGAAACTGGCAATGGCATGCCCCCACAATAGTTCTGTTCGGGCGTCCTGTAATTTGCCTTGTGCTACATCACCTTCTGCATTGATGACCAGCCAGTCGTAATCCCTGCCAAACCAGGCTTGTGCATCGTAAGCGGTGGAATTTCCGTTGCTGGTATAGACCCTCTCCAGCCGATTGAGCAGCAATGATCCATAACTGTGTTCGTCGGAAAGTCGCAGTTGACGGGGTCCGGGAAGCGCATACGGACCCGAATCGAGGGTGTATCCATCGGAATAGGCATTCGGATCGCGTGTGCCTGTCGGACTCACCGTCTGTTGCATAGACATGCTGCCTTGATTCATGTTACTCATGTCATGCTTTTGTGCGGAAGTATCGTTGCTTCCCTGCTGATCTTTCATTCCGGGCATCGCACCGGACATCCCCGGCATATTTTGCATATCGGCATCGGATGCGGTGCTTGTGTCCTGCGCCCATGCAGATGTAAGGCTCAGCAACGTGAAAGCCACAGCCACGGACTTGATTAGTGATCTCATCATTTTCCTATCGTTTGTTTTCATCGCTCAGGCCACCAACACTTCGCGGAACATGCCGGCATCCATATGGAACATCAGATGACAATGCCAGGCCCAACGCCCAAGCGCATCGGCATTCACGAGGAAACTGATCCGTTGTGCCGGTTGAACAGGGATGGTATGCCGGCGTACCTGGAAGCGTCCGTCCGGGCTTTCCAGTTCACTCCACATGCCATGCATGTGCATGGGATGGGTCATCATGGTGTCGTTTTGCAGAATGACCCGCACACGCTCGCCGTAACGGAAATGTACCGGTGTGGATTTGCCGAACTCCACGCCGTCGAACGACCAGGTGTAGCGTTCCATGTTGCCGGTCAGATGCAGTTCGATCTCGCGCCCGGGCGCGCGCGGATCGATCGGTCCGCCAATAGTGGAAAGGTCAGCCAGCGTAAGCACGCGTCGGCCATTGTTGCGCAGGCCGATGCCGGGATCATCCAGGTTGGTGCGTGGCGTGTCCACGCGCGCATCGGTACTCGGACCGAATTCGGTGCTCGCATGGTGCACCTGGGTACTGGCTGTCCCCATCGCCATCCCGTTCATCCCGTTCATCCCGTTCATCCCGTTCATCCCGTTCATCCCGTTCATGCCGTTCATGCCGTTCATGCCGGCCATACTGCCCATCATGTCTGCCATGGTCAGCCATTCAGGCTTGTCCAGTTCCGGCACTGAAGCCGTGATTCCTTCACGCACGGAGAGCGTGCCGCGTGCGTAGCCGGTTCTATCCATTGTCTGGGCAAAGATCGTGTAGGCATCGTCCCTCGGTTGAACGATCACGTCATAGGTCTCACCGGGGCCAAAGCGGAATTCGTCCACCGTGACAGGCTCGACGTTCTGCCCATCGGACTGGACGACCGTGAGTTTCAGTCCGGGAATACGCACGTCGTAAAAGGAGTTGGCCGCACCATTGATAAAACGCAAACGCACCTTTTCACCGGGCTTGAACAAACCGGTCCAGTTGCCTGCCGGGGTCGTGCCATTCATCAGATAGGTCAGGGTGTGCGCCGACAAATCCGCCAGGTCGGTCGGGTTCATGCGCATCTCGTTCCACATTTTTCGCTTGTCGAGCGCGGCATTGAGGCCGTCATGCGACACATCGCGAAAAAAATCCGCCGCCGTCGGTTTGATGTAGTTTGAGTAGTCGCTCTGCGTCTTGAGCTTGGCAAAAACGCTCATCGGATCCTCATCGGTCCAGTCTGACAGCAGTACCACATGATCACGATCGGCACGTATCGGATCATTGTGTGCCGGATCAATGATGATCGCGCCGTACATGCCGGTCTGCTCCTGCATCCCTGAGTGCGAGTGATACCAGTAAGTGCCGCTTTGCCGCACCTTGAATTGATAGGTGAAGGTCTCGCCAGGCGCGATCCCGGTATAGCTGATGCCCGGTACACCGTCCATCTGATAAGGGACCAGAATGCCATGCCAATGAATCGAAGAGGACTCGTGCAGTTTGTTGGTCACGCGGATAGTGACCGTATCACCTTCGCGCCAGCGTAGTGTAGGCGCAGGTATCGATCCGTTGATTGAGGTGGAAATGCGCGGGTTTCCGGTGAAATCGACCGGCGACTCCGCGATAACCAGATCGAATTCCGTACCTGATAGCGTTTGAACACGATCAGCTGTCCTGTCTGCTTCACTAGCCCAAACCGGCTTGATAAACGAGGACAGGCCAAGCAGAACGCCGCCTGTCGCAAGGCCCTGAACGAACCGACGACGCGGCAAATCCGGGAAGGCTAAAGAAATTGAAGCATGACGTTTCATAAATTGTTGTCCTGTGAATAAGAGGAACGTATCCCGTTAACTTGAAATTGAAAGAAAATACAGCCCACTTGATCGTTATGGGCTGTTGAGCATGCCTTGTTGCAGGGTTACTTCGTGTTCATGCTGCCCATACCGCCTCCCATACTTCCGCCCATCGTGCCGCCATTGCCCATGGGCATATTCCCCATATTCATCATCATGTTTTGTTCTGACATCATCTGACCTATCATTTCATTCATGAGTTTCTGGTGCTCATCGAACCATGCCTCCCGCTCCGAAGGGGTCATGCCAGCCGATGGTTTCATTTGCTGCATTTGTCCCATGATTCCATGCATCATGGACAGATGGTTGCTCATCAGCGTTTGGCGATCCGTTCCTGTAGCTGCCTGAGCCTGTTGCAGCATGTGTTGGGATTGCATTACGCTCTGCCTCATCTGTTGTTGCGATACATCCTGCCCGGCAATTGCGTAAGCGGAGATAAATCCCAAACCGCAGACGGCAAGGATGCTGATTAATTTATGGGCAATTTTATTTTTCATGATCAATACTCCTGTTTTGAATTAAAAAACCATAAGCTGATTTTGGTCAGCAAGAAAATAATGCTGGGGTTACATCCTTGGTACTGGGATCATTTTGCAGTAGCTCCCCTTACCTGAAGCTGACAGCCACATTACAAGTTTGTAATCTTCGATGGATCTGACCTAACTGGGCGCAGAATAGGCATTGTTGGCCCCATACCAGAGGAGAGCATGATGAAAATCCTGATAGTCGAAGACGAACATAAAGCCGGCGATTACCTGAAGCAGGGTTTGCCCGAGGCAGGCTTTATGGTGGATTTGATGCGTGACGGTATCGATGGAATATTCCGACCGAACCTATCCGATTTTTCCCAGAGCGGGGAAGTTCTGGAGCAGCCAGTAGGAGAAGGTCGTTAGCAGACCGGTCATGACGGCGATGCCCATGATGATCATGATCACGCCCGCACCGATCTGAAGCACCCGCCCTGCGCGACGCAGTCCCTTGAAGCGGCGCACCAGGGCGCCAGTGAAAAACGCCGACGCCAGAAATGGCAGGCCTAGTCCCAACGCGTAGGCAGTAAGCAGGGCGATGCCGCTTGCGGTGTTTGAAGAGACCGCGCTAAACGTAAGGATCACCCCCAGTACCGGTCCGATGCATGGCGTCCAGCCGGCTCCGAACGCGAGGCCGAGCCCGTATGCCCCAAGCGGGCGGCCGCCGGGAATGTGGGCGTGAAAGCGCAGGTCCCGCTCCAGCCAGGGGAGTTTCACCAGTCCTGTCATGAATAGCCCGAACAGTGCGATGAGTCCGCCGCCGACCAGGTTTGTCTCATAGCGGTAAGCCAGGAGCAGTTCCCCCAGCTCTGTGGCGCTGGCCCCCAGGGCAATGAACACGGTGGAAAATCCGAGCACGAACAGCGCGCTTAAGGTTAGCTCTGAAAGCCGTGCGTGCCCGCTTGCCGACTGGTTTATTTTATTGGCCGAGTGACCTGTCACATAGGAAATGTAGCCGGGCACCAGCGGTAGCACGCAGGGCGAGAGGAAGGAGATGAAACCCGCCGCAAAGGCCGTCAAGATCCCTATCGTTGCAATACTATCCATTGAATAGTTTTCCCCTCACCGAGTGAGTTAAAGTTGATTTGCTCATGGAATATTGCTCATCATAATTCCAGTCTAACCATTACTTCGCATGGGTTTGCAAGAACTTGACGACAGTTTCGAGCGTCGTCTGATCGGGCAACGTCCTACCCATCGTCTTCATGTTTTGCGTCATGCGCCAGTCCCCCCGGACATGCATCGGATGTGTGTTGCCTGGGGTAGGCAAGGAATGACATTGCGAACAAATGACTTGAAAGGATTTACCGACGGAGGTATTCAAATTTTAATTCGAGTTGCTAACGTAGTAATCAACTATAGAATTTAGAGCATTTACGCCGGGCAATGTTTTATGAAATGTATTGATGTGATCTTCCATTCTCGCAATGACGTTCGGCCACTCTGATTCGGAGTGCTGATTTGGATTAGGCATGGCATGACACTGCGAGCAAGTAATTTTCGCTTGCTGGTATCCTTGTTGATACATGGAATTGGTTTCCTCCGGTGGCGGCGATCCTGGGATTTTGATATCGCCCATCATCATGCCGCTTCCCCCCATCATCATACCGCCCCCCATCATGCCAATATTTTGGCCATTGCTTTTGTTACAGCCAGTGAGGAATAATAATAGGATGCCCGTCAAGATTAGTTTCTTAATCATATTCCCACCAAAGGTTGGTTATTTTCAGACATGGTCGTAACCTTCAACGTATGTCATTCTCTCTTTGCCACCAGCGAATGAACTGGACTATCTGTCCAATGTCTGTATCGGTAATCCCCTCCACCGGGGGCATGTTTCCGAAATGCCAGTGATGAGCTGTCACACCTGAATGTGCAGCACGGAAAAATGAATCGTCATCATGATGGGATGGTTTATAGAAGGGGTGGATCAAGGGAGGTCCTTTGTCTGCCGTTCCCTCCCCCCACTGACCATGACATGCGGAACATTTTTCCTGAAATTTCTGCATTCCAAGTCCCAATTGAAATGGCACGCTGGGATTTTTTGGTAAACTGGTTATCGGGCTTGGTCCAGCAGGGCCATGATTCATTCCGGCGGCACTTGCTTTTTGGATCGCCAGGGATGACATTGCAATTGTCATCAGCGCAAATCCGATTACGATTGCTGTGTTACGCATTATTGGGTTCACGATTCAGTTTCCTTATAAAAAATAAGCTGATATTGGTCAGCAAGAAAAAAATGCTGGGGTAACATCCATGGAACTGGAATCAGTTTGCAGTAGCCTCCCTTACCTGAAGCTGACAGCCACATTACAAGTTTGTAATCTTCGCTGGATTTGCCCTGACTGGGCGCAGAATAGGCATTGTTGGCCCCATACCAGAGGAGAGCATGATGAAAATCCTGATAGTCGAAGACGAACAAAAAACCGGCGATTATCTAAAGCAGGGTTTGTCCGAGGCAGGCTTTACGGTGGATTTGATGCGCGACGGCCTCGATGGCTTGCATCAGGCATTGACCGAAGACTACGATCTATTAGTACTTGATGTGATGTTGCCCGGGCTGGACGGCTGGGAGGTGCTCCGGCAAGTCCGGCAGGAGGGCAAGCAGATGCCCGTACTGTTCCTGACTGCCAGGGATCAGGTCAAAGATCGGGTAAAGGGACTGGAACTTGGCGCTGATGACTACCTTGTCAAACCGTTCGCATTTTCCGAATTGCTGGCACGAGTGCGCACCTTGCTGCGCCGTGGCAAAAACAAGGAGCCGGAACTTCTACAGGTGGCCGATTTGGAGTTGGATTTGGTGCGGCGCAGGGTAACGCGTGCAGGAAAGCGTATAGAACTTACAGCAAAAGAATTTGCGTTGCTCGAATTATTTTTGCGACGCCAGGGAGAAGTACTGCCACGA
>Ga0307375_10005260_pt1 | contig 12158 bp, 10 predicted proteins | sample TR1MG_FD_202531 | JGI IMG/M metagenome (GOLD analysis project Ga0307375, IMG submission 202531) | Soil microbial communities from Risofladan, Vaasa, Finland - TR-1 | ecosystem: Environmental > Terrestrial > Soil > Coastal area > Acid sulfate soil | place: Finland: Risofladan, Vaasa | collected... | reverse complement strand
GAACCTCGCCTCGCTTGACCTGCTCGACGGCTCCACGATCCGGCCGCTCCTCGACCTGCGCGGCGGCACCCCGTCACCGCCGAACGTCGCCTACCAGGCGTACGAGTGGGGCGTCCCGCGCGTCGACCTCGCCCAGGTCATGCTCGAGGACGACATTGACGGGCTCGCCGGCAGCATCACCGCGTCCATGATCGACCAGTACGCCGGCGACCAGCTGCTCTACCTGCCTCACCTGAAGCGCACCTGGACGCCGTACGGGTTCTCGTGCGTGGAGCGGGCGCTGATGCCGGCCACCACACAGCTGCGCAAGCAGATGTTCCGGCTCGAGTTCTTCACGGAGGGGTCGATCCCCGGCATGTTCGTGATCGCCGGTGAGGGCTACACGCAGCCGGAGCAGATCCGCCAGCTCCAGGACGCGTTGAACGCGCTCGCGGGCGACACCGGGTTCAAGCACAAGATCATCGTGCTTCCGGCAGGCTCGTCGGCTGACCCGCAGAAGCCGATCTCGCTGGCCGGCGCCGACGACGAGGTGATGATGGTCGAGGTTTGCATGGCGTTCGGGGTGCAGCCGATGCAGCTCGGGATCGCACCGAAGGTGTCGACGTCGCAGTCGTCCGGGTCGTCGAACCAGATGGCGGCACTGACCGACGAGAAGGCGGACGCGAGGACGATCCGGCTGTGCGGCTGGCTGAAGGACGAGGTGCTAGACCTCGCGATGCAGGGGCTGTGCAAGCAGCACGACATGCAGTGGACGTGGGAGGGCATGGATCGCGGCGAGGACGAGCTGACGAAGGTTCAGCGTCAGAAGATCCAGATCGGGACGGGGACACGGACGATCGACGAGGTGCGCGCCGAGAACGGCGACGACGCGTACGGTGACCCGTTGACGAGCGTGCCGGTGTGGGCGACCGCGACCGGGCTGCAGCCGCTGAACGTCGGCGGGGCCGAGGCGAAAAGCGACATTCAGGATGCGCAGCACCCGGAGCCTCCGCCGGGTGAGGAGCCCGGCTTCGGCGAGCCCGGCAAGCCTGGCGACGACGGGCCCGGCGGCGGCAAGCCGTCCGGGCAGGGTGGCGGCACGACATCCGATCGGGCGCAGGCTGAGCCGGAGGAGATCCAGCAGGGCGAGAAGCGGCCGACCGCGAAGATGCTCGCCGAGGTCGAGACGCTCCGCCGCTACCTGAAGAAGGGCCGCGCGCTTGCCGACTTCACGCCACAGAGCCTGCCCGCGTCGCTGCTCGACAAGATCTCGCCGCTCGCCGACGCCGACTACATGACGGCGATCCGTGCCGCCCGCCGCGTCATCAAGGCCGAGAGCCAGCAGGACGACCGGCGCCGCCACCTCGAGGAAGCGCTCGCAGCGACCGCGGTCGCGCTCTACCGGCTGTCGCTCAGGACGCGCGCGGCCGTGCCCGACCTCGGCATGGCCGACTTCCTCGACCAGGCCACTATCGAGCTGCGGAACGGCATCGCGTCCGCGGTCAAGATGGCGTCCAGACGGGCCGCCGGCGCGCACGGTGCCGCCGAGCTCTCCGACGAGGCTGTCCGGAAGATCGTGCAGGCCCGCATCGAGGCGCAGCTGCCGTACCTGCAGGGGCTGGCGCGCGACATCCAGGCCGGCCTCTGGCGCGAAGGCGCCGACCGTGCCGCCACGGGCGAGGAGCTGATGGAGCTGATGCGGCCCCGCTTCGACCTGTACGCGGCGCAGCTGAAGGGCGCCTACCAGCAGTCGTACGCGGACACGATGTGGGATGCGTTCCCGGAGTCGGAGTGCGTGTGGACGGCGGTCGGCCCGAACCCGTGCGATCTGTGCGCCGACCGTGACGGCGTGCTCTACACCAGGGAGTCGCTCCCCGGCTACCCGGGTGACGGCGACTTCGGCGGCCCGGTGTGCGAGGGCGGCCCGCAGTGCTGGTGCGAGCTCGTGTGGACGAAGGGACGCGACGAGTCACGGTCGCTGACCGACCGGATCCAGGACGAGTTCGCCGCCGGCAACGCGCTCGAGATGGCAGCCACGGCGGATCTGACGAAGGACACGCCGGCGGACTGGCGTGCGCGCGAGCACTACCGATCGGCCGACGACCCGGCCCGGTCGTGCGCGACCTGCGCGGCGTTCGACGCAGGCCGCTGCCTCATGTTCGACGGTGCGCTCGTCTCGCCCGCAGCGACCTGCGACGACTGGATCGCGCCCGCCGGCACGACCGCTGCGGGTGTCGCGGTTGTCGCAGCCGATTCGGGCCGCGTCCTGATGCTGCAGCGCGCGCTCGACGACGACGATCGGGCTGCGGGCAAGTGGGAGTTCCCGGGCGGCCGGCTCGAGGACGGCGAGACACCGCTCGAGGGTGCGCGCCGCGAGTGGGAGGAGGAGGTCGGGCAGCCGCTTCCGGACGGTCAGATCGTCGGCGGCTGGGTGTCCGGCGTCTACGAATGCTTCGTCTACCTGATCCCGGCCGAGGCGGATGTCGACCTGAACCTCAACCACGAGGACCGCGACGTGATCAACCCGGACGACCCTGACGGCGACCGGATCGAGGTTGTCGCCTGGTGGGATCCGGCGGACGCGATCGGCGCGGAGGCAATGCGAGACGAGGTGCGCGCCGGCGCCGACTGGCCGCAGGTGATGGCCGCGACCACGGTGAACCGGTCGCTCGCACGCCGCCAGGTGCAGAAGGCGCTCGCCCCGAACGCCGACCTCGCCGACATCGTCTACCGGTCGCTCGCGAAGGAGTTCGCCGCGGACACGCTCGACTGGGTGCGGAAGGCGTCGTGGACGTTCGAGGCGGCCGTTCCTGTCGCGACGGTGATCACGACAGAGCCGCGCACCCACCTCGACCTCGACCGGGTGCAGGAGTTCCTCGGCCGGCTCGGCGGAGCGGGCAAGCCGCCGAAGCCGCTGATCCTCGTCGAGACATCGAACGGGCTCGAGCTCGCCGACGGCCACCATAAGACGTTCGCCGCGCAGGACGCCGGTGTCGTGTCGCTGCCCGGATTCGTCGGTCGCGGTGTCGGCGACACGGGCCCGTGGCAGGGCGCGATGCACGCGAACAAGCTGGCGAAGCGACCGTTCGAGGACATCGACGAGCAGGATCCGCGCTGGCGTGCGGAGGATCTGGGCGAGCCGATGGACGAGACCGACATCGTCTACTACAAGTTCGCGCTCGACACCCGTGACCGGAAGGTCGTGTTCTGGCCCGTCGACCGGCTCGGCAACCCGCACCATCCGGACGAGTCGAAGGACTGGGAGGTCGAAGGCCACGTCTACCTGGATGGCGGCTACTACTTCCATGAGAATCGGCCGCATGAGCTGAAGCCGAAGAAGCGGGCGAAGGCGATCGCGAGGGCGCGGCCGATCGTGGAGGCGTACATCCAGGATGTGCTCGGCAAGCAGCCGGTGGAGCAGCCTGACCGTGATGAGCCGGACGGGTCGAAGGAGCCGGCGTGACCGTCATCGCGGAGTTCGTCGGCGGCCCGCTCGATGGTGAGACGCGCGTGCTCTCCGACGCACGGACGGTCGTCGAGCGGGCGGCGATGATGCTTCCAGTCGGCGGAGAGCACGACGGCGCGCTGCTGCTCGGGACGATGCGCTACCAGTTGCGGCACAGCATCGAGCCGCTCGCGATCTACGACTACGACGGCACCGCCTACGACAAGGCGCTAGCGTGACGCCCCGCGTGATCGTCGGCCACGCCGCCAACCATGGCCTAGAACGGTTCGGCCTCTACCCGCGCACCGTCGAAGCGCTCGAACGTCTCTTCCCCGTCCCGGTCGACTATGAGGACTGCTCCCGCCACGACAGCGCCTACTTCGACCTGCTCTCCGCCGCCTGGGACGACAAGCGCGACCTGATCGTCGTCGAGCACGACATCGTGGTGCATGACCGGGTGTGGCGGGCGTTCCGGCACTGTCCGCAGCCGTGGTGCGCGTTCCCGTACGAGATGTCGACGATGGTGAAGCCCGGGCTTGGCTGCACCCGCTGGCGGGCGTCGCTGATGCATCGCGTGCCCGATCTGTTCTCACGGGTGGCGCGGCACGGCAACGACGCCGAGGTGCGCGACGGGATGCCGTCACGGCACTGGCTGCGGTTGGACGTCAGGATCGACGCGGAGCTGATGCCGCGAGGGTTCGCGCCGCATGTTCACTGGCCGCAGGTCGAGCACCTGAACCCGATCCACAAGCTCCATAGGCATCTCGCGTGACCGCCGCCGTTCCCGCAGTCCCGTCCGCCAGCTCGTTCAGCATCCTGCAGGGTGACAGCTACCTTGCCGCCGACAGCCGTCAGCTCGCGTGGACGACGAACGGGGCGTGGCCTGATCTCACCGCCGCGACGATCGCGTTCGAGGCGACCCCGATCGCTGTCGCTCAGGCGCAGGCGGTGTTCACGAAGGCGGGAAGCGTGGTGACGCCGACGGGCGCGAGCGCGAAGGTGCAGGCGGAGCTGGCGGCGGCGGACACGACGGGGCTGGCGGCGGGAACGTGGGATTACGCGATCGTCGCGACGATCTCGGTGACGGCTGTGGTGACGTTGGCGCGCGGCACGATGACGGTGGAGGCGAACCCGGCATGAAGCTCCTCTCTGTGGTCATCGCGCACGACCGGCTCGAGCTGACTCGGCGCACGGTCGCCTCGTACCTGGCGACCGTGACGGTGCCGCACCTGCTCGTCGTCATCGACAACGCCTCCACGGACGGGACGGCTGACTGGCTTCGCGACCTCGACCGCGGCAACGAGGCGGAGTCGCTCGTCGTGCTTCCGTTCGACGTGAACGCCTACCCGGGCGTCGCCTGCAACAACGGGTGGCGGCTCGGCCTGGATCTCGGGTTCGACCCGACCGTCCTGCACCGCTCCGACAACGACGTCGAGTACCAGCCCGGCTGGTGCGACGAGGTCGAGGCGTGCTTCGACGCGTTCCCCGACCTCGGCCAGCTCGGCCTGCTCGACATGCACGACGAGGGCCTCATGCCGGTCACGAAATGCCGCGACGGCGTCACGATCAACGTGGCGTGGCCGAACGTCGGCGGCAACTGTGTGATCCGCCGCGAGCTCTGGGATGCTGGCCTGCGCTTCGATGAGCGCACGTGGCCGGAGTTCCAGGGCCGGGAGACGCGGCACTCGATGCCGAACGAGGACGCGATCATGTCCGAGCACGTGGTGCGGATGGGCTGGCGGCACGCGCACGTCACAAGCCGGATCGCGGTGCATCTCGGCCACGACTGGGAGCAGTACCCGGACTACTACTCGCGGACAGCGGTCGAGCGTGGCTTCACGCCGGACCAGCTGAAGCAGCACTTCGACACGTGCGAGCGACGGCGGAAGACCGCCGCGTCCGCGTAACCCTTACTTCCCGACATGGACACCTCGAAGCGGCTCACCTGCCGGTCGTGCGGCAGCGTCCGCCTAACCCCCGTGATCAACCTCGGCAACCAGCGCCTCTCCGACTTCCGAGACGACGACATCACCCCGCCCGCGTTCCCGCTCGCCGTCGCCGCCTGCGACGACTGCACGCTCGCGCAGCTCACCGTGACCACACCGCGCGACCTGCTCTACCACGACCGCTACGGCTTCAAGTCCGGCGTCAACGCGACCGTCCGCGCCGACCTCCGAGACATCGTCCGCCAGGCGCTCGCGCACAAGCCTGACCCCGACTCGTGGCTCGACATCGCCTGCAACGACGGCACCCTCCTCTCGAACGTCCCGAAGCGTGTCTACCGCGCCGGCGTCGACGCCGTCGACTTCCTCGCGACCGAAGCCGAACAGCACGCAGACCGTGTCGTCCACGGCTACTTCACCGCCTCCGACTTCGCGACCACGTTCGACGTGATCACGTCGATCTCGATGTTCTACGACCTCGACGACCCTAACCGGTTCGTCGCCGAGGTCGCCGAGCTCCTCCGTCGCGACGGCGTCTGGGTGATCCAGCAGAACTACTGGACGGCGACGCTTCGGCTCGGCGCGGTCGACAACATCTGCCACGAGCACGTCACCTACTTCTCGCTGCGGTCGCTCGAGGCGTTGCTCGACCGGCACGGCCTCGAGGTCTTCCATGTGGAGGCGTCCACGATGAACGGCGGGTCGCTGCGGACGCTCGTCTGTCACCAGGGCCGGTATCCGCGCTCGGTCTCCGTGCCCGAGGAGGACGTGGCTGATCTCACGGCGTCGTTCGGGGCGCGGGCGTGGGCGAACCTCGGCGCGCTCGAAGACCTGATCTCGCGGCTCGTCGACGAGGACGACGCAACCGTCTACGTGTACGGCGCCTCCACGCGCGGCCAGACGATCCTGCAGGCGGCAGGCATCGACAGCGTCCTCGTCCGCTACGCGGTCGACCGGAACCCGGCGAAGGTCGGGAAGCGGATCGCGTCGACCGGCATGGAGATCATCAGCGAGGAGCAGGCGCGGGCGGAGCGGCCCGACTACATGCTGGTGCTGCCGTGGTTCTTCCGCGCCGAGTTCATCGAGCGCGAGGCCGACTATCTGCGCGCCGGCGGCCGGCTGATCTTCCCGCTTCCCGAGGTCGAGATCGTCGGTGCGGAGGCGCTCGCATGATCGGCGTCTACTGCCCCACCTACGGCCGCCCGCACGCGCTGCAGCCGTTCGCCGACAACGTCCACGAGGTCACCAGGGCGGAGCATAGGATCGTGTTCGTCGTCGAGGCCGACGATGACGCGTCGATCGAGGCGGCGCGCGCGACCGGCGAGACCGTGATCGTCAACCCGTACGAGGCCTCGTACTCGAACGCGATCCAGGCCGCCTACGAGCACGATGACGCCGACTGGTTCGTCTACGCGAACGACGACTTCTGGTTCCGGCACGGCTGGGAGAGCGTCGTCCCGCGCGCCGCCTCCTACAACCACGTGCTCGGGCTCCATGATGGCTCGCCCGGCTGCGCGTTCTCGACGATCGCGCTCATCCGGCGCCGCTACATCGAGGAGCGCTCCGGCGTCATCGACATCCCGGGCCGCGTGCTGTACCCGTACCGGCACAACTACGCCGACACCGAGTTCCACGCGACCGCGGTCGCGCGCGGCGTCTTCCTCGCCGCCCCCGACTGTGTGGTCGAGCATCGCCATCCGACATTCGGCCACGGCGACGACGACGCCACCTACGCGCGCGGACGATCAGGGCTCGCCGAGGATGCGGCGACGTTCGCCGCGCGCCGCCACCTGTGGGAGGAGATCGCCGCGTGAGCCGCCTCGACATCGGTCTCGCCGTCTGGGTGCCGGCGTTCCTCGCGCTCGAGCTGCCCGCCCACTGGAACCTCACGCCGTGGCCGACGCTGTCCTCGACCGTCTGGGATGCGGTCCGCTGGTGGCCGCCGATCGCGTACTTCGTCGCGCTCTTCCTGCTCGTCCTGATCGGCCACCTCGACGCGCACTGGTCAGTCCGCTGGTTGCTCGGCGTCAGCGTGCTCCTCGCCGCCGCAATCCTCGCCCACCTAGCCACGAGGTGACGATGAACATCCACGTCCCCTACACCAACCTGCGCGACGACACGAAGGCCGCGCTCGACCTGCACGCGATCGCGCGCGGCCACACCGTCACCTACGTCGACGTGTCGGGCAGCGAGTCGGCGATGTGGGAGATGTGGAGAGACCTGTGGGCGCAGGGTGACGACATCGTCGTTGTCGAGCACGACATCGTGATCCACGAGGAGGTGCTGCCGCGCTTCGAGGACTGCCCGAACGTGTGGTGCGCCAACCCGTACCCGTACGCGTTCGGCAACTCGGACCCCTACCACGGCACCGGCTGCGTCCGCTTCCGCGCCGCCCTGACCGTCGAGTTCCCTGACCTGTGGGAGCGCGTCGGGCAGCGCAAAGGGCCGAAGCATCCGCAGCGGCACTGGTGCAGCCTCGACGGGTGGTCGCAGCTCGAGCTGTGGCCGCGCAACTACCGGCAGTGCCACCACACGCCCGCGGTCGGCCACGTCGACCCGACCAACTCGCACGGCTGCCTCGGCAACTTCTAGGTGATGCCTTGACCGCTCTCTTCTCGCTCCCGACGAGCCGCTTCCTTCAGGTGGAAGACGGGCGCTGTCGCCGGCACCCCGGCGAGCCGAAGGCCAAGGATCCGGTCGATGAGGCGTCGTCTGGGAGTAGTCGCCCGCTGCAGCGCAAGCGCCGTCTCGTAGTGCCTTCGGGATGCCTCGGACAAGGCGCTCCGCATCAGGTCGATCTTGCCGCACTCCGCGAGGAAGAGAACGTCCTCGTAGACGCTGTCGATCGGCCCTTCGCCAACGACGTAGCTCATTCCGGGCGGGTAGTCGCGAAGGCTCACGCCTCCAATCGTACGCCTCTTTAGAGGCGACTTCCACACCAAGACGCCAGCGCATGAGACGCCGCAACCGGACGTCCGCTTCGCGCTGCCCCGACATCACATAGCCCCGAGGAGGGATATGCCGAAGACCACCGAGGAGACCCGCGACGGCGAACTCACGCTGTTCGTCCCGATCACGAAGGTCGAGAAGAGCGAGGACGGCCTGGCCGTCTACACGTACGGCAAGGCGACCGGCGGCGAGATCGACTTGGACGGCCAGATCGTCGACCCCGACTTCGCCCGCGACGGCCTCCAGAAGTGGATGAGGGACTGGGCCAATGTTCGACAGATGCATAGCCGCAACATGCCGCCCGCCGGCAAGGGCGTCGAGCTGTCGGAGGAGCCGGACGGCCAGTGGCTGAAGGCCAGGATCAGCGAGCCGGTCGCGATGAAGCTCGCGCTCGACGGCACCTACCAGGGCTACTCGGTCGGGATCGGCGACGCCCGCATCATCCGCGACAGCAAGGCGCCGAACGGCCGTGTCGTCGGCGGCTACTTCGCCGAGGTGTCGCTCGTCGACCGGCCCGCGAACCCGACGTGCAAGGCGGCCGTGCTGAAGCGCGCGCCCGACGGTGTGCTCGAGGAGACCGGCGGCGTCGAGGAGATGCGCACCGCCATGACCGCGCTCGAGAAGGTCGCTGACGCCGACGTGACCGCCGCCGTGTCCGCCGACCTCACCAAGGGCGGCGCCGACGACGACGATCCCGACGACGACAAGCCGGACGACGCGAAGCCCGACGACGACGAGAAGGACGAGCACTGCGCGAAAGAGGCCTCGTACGCGCAGAAGCGCATCCACGACGCCCTCTGCCCCTGCTACGGCTGGGCTGCCGTCGCCGACCACTACCCGCAGCTGGAGAAGGACGGTGTCTCCTCGGTGCTCGGCCCGACGACGCTGCAGCTGATCTACCGGATGCTCGCCGCCGAATGCCAGGAGGACGCCGGCACCGGCGTGGAGGCGCACGACCTCGCGGAGATCGCGAAGGCGTACTCGAGCCTCGCGACGTTCCTCGCGTCCGAGCAGATGGAGGACAACGCGTCGGTCGGGATGATGCTCGCGGACGCGCACGCGTCGCTGCACAAGTCGTTCATGGACGCGAACCCCGGCGGTGGCCCGGCGCTCGAGGCGCCGCGCGAGCCCGGCTCGTTCCGTCGCCCGTGGCTCGGCTCCGGCAGGCAGGCGGAGACGGCACCGTCGGGCAACAAGACGCCGCACAACGGCCGCTCCCTCGACCCCGACGAGTTCGAGCGCGGCTACATCGACGACGGCCGCCAGACGGAGGAGCCGACCGGCAAGAGCGCGCGCGGGTTCACGCCCGGCGAGTCCGCCCAGGCGGTCCTCGACATCGCAGGCCGCCAGGACGCGGCCGCGACGATGCTGGCCGTCCACGACTCGCTCGCAGGCATGTACCCGGAGCTGTGCGCGATGGGTGGCGTCGGCACCGCAGGCCCCACGGTCGACGTCGGTGGCGCCCGCAAGGTCGCGTCCGACCGGGTGATCGACACCCGCGCCGACGCACGACACGAACTGGTCGACGACACGCAGGCTCTGCTGAGCCGCGGCGTCGACCCCGACCTCGTGAAGGCCGCGCGCGCGGCCGTGCGCGAGGAGATCGGCGAGCTTCGCACCGAGCTCGAGAAGCGCGACGACAGGATCGTCGAGCTCGAGGAGACGGTCGAGAAGCTCGCCAGGCAGCCCGACCCGCACAGGGCCCCGGTGAGGGGCACGGGACGGATGCTGCCGGACGACACAGAGAGGGAGCGGCAGGCCGCGCCAGAGCCCGACGAGGGCGAGCAGCGGATCCGTCACCTCGAGGAGACGGCCGAGAAGGCCTCCAACCCGGAGCTGCGGCTCTGGGCTGCGGGCGAGCTGATCAAGCTCCGCGCCGACTCCGCCACCACCACCAACTGACGCAGTCCCGAAAGGACGGTATGGCAGAGGTCATCGACGACCAGCGGGCATCGCACGCCCGTTCCGAGGTCAACTCGAAGATGCGGGAGCTGGTGAAGGGTGCCGGCTTCAACCGGGCGCCCTCGAGCCGGGAGCTCCCGCCCTCCGACGTGGCCGCATTCGCGGACCACGCGGAGAACGCGCTGTTCAAGTCGGTCAAGCAGGGGATCGCCGACCCCGTCGGGGTGACGAAGGCGTGGAACCCGGCGTTCGCGTCGCAGTTCCAGATGGCGATCGAGCGGTCCCCGATGAACATGGCGCTGCAGCAGATGGCGTCGCAGTGGTCGGACGCGATCTCGCAGGCGCTCGAGAAGAACATCACGCTCACGTCGCCGCTCGCGAGCGGCCTCGTGCCGTTCGATCTCGTCGCGCCGTCCCGGCTGATCTACCCGGTGTACGCGCCGCTTCGCAACCGGCTGCCGCGCGTGCCCGGCATGGGCACGTCGCACAGGGCGAAGGTGCTGACCGGCATCTCCGGCTCGCAGACCGGCGGCACGTCGATCCTCGACGCCGCCATCCCCGAGCTGATCACCGGTTCGGGGTCGCTGAACAACTGGCCGCTGAACCTGCCGCCCTCCGGGTCGCAGGCGGCGTCGGATCTGTCGATCCCGTACAAGTTCTACGGGATCTCGGAGTCGGTGTCGCTGCTCGCGCAGCTCGCCGGCCAGGGGTTCGAGGACGCGGCTGCGCTCGCGAACCTCATCCTGATCCAGGAGTCGCTGATGGCCGAGGAGTACCAGCTCCTCGACGCGTCCGGCACCGTCGCGCAGACGCCCGGGACGCCGACGCTTGCCGCTCGCGCGGCCGGCGCCTCCGAGACCGCGCTGACCGGCGTGTCCGGCTCCACCGTCTGGGTGAAGGTCACCGGCACGAACTACTTCGGTGAGACGGTCGCGTCCTCGGGCGCTTCCGTGAACGTCGGAACCGGCGGCGAGGTCGTCGACGTGACGATCAGCGCGGCCCGTGGCGTCGCCCAGTACAACCTGTACGTCACGACCGGCACCGCCGCCGGCACCTACTACCTGGCGGCCTCCGGGATCGGCGGCGTGAAGTACACGCTGCAGGGCGCCCTGCCGACGTCGGGGGCGACGCCTCCGACGGCCGACACGGGCACCGGCAACACGAACCGGTACGAGGGCCTCATGTCGGTCCTCGACGGTCACGCCGTCACCGACGCGTCCGTCTACCCGTCCGGGTACGCGGCCGGCTACACGAACCTCAAGGTCGGCGACACCCTGAACCACAAGGTCGTCGACGCCGCGCTGCTCGCGATGTGGGACGGCTCCTCGGGCTTCCGGGCCAACCCGGCCGAGATCCTCTGCGAAGGCGGCGACGCCGTCCGCTTCTCGCAGGACATCTACACCAACACGGCGCTGAACTACCGGCTGTTCATCGACCAGGGCGAGGTCAACCAGATGCGCGGCGGCGCCGCCATCTCCGAGTACACCAACCCGGTCACCCGGTCGGTGCTCGCGATCACCGTCCACCCGTGGGGCCACCAGGGCACCGCGTTCATCAACTCCTACACGCTGCCGCACCCGTACTCGAACGTGGCGAACGTGATGGAGAACGTGCTGGTGCAGGACCTAATCGGCATAGCGTGGCCGGTCATCGACGCGTCGTTTAGGTTTAGTACGTTCTGGTACGGAACTCTGTTTGTCCCTGCCCCGCAATACTGCGGGATCCTCAAGGGCCTCCAGGTCTCGGCGGCCACGCCGTACTCCTGATCCCCTGACGCAGGCCGCGGCCGGGTCGCCTCCACGGGGCCCGGCCGCAACCCGGGAGCCACATGACAGAGACCTTCAAGGTGCGGGAGAACTGCACCGGCTTCAGCATGCCCGACGGCACCAAGTACGACGCCAAGGACGGCCGCGTCCAGGTTGCCGACCATCACGCCGCCG
>Ga0307375_10005259_pt1 | contig 12158 bp, 16 predicted proteins | sample TR1MG_FD_202531 | JGI IMG/M metagenome (GOLD analysis project Ga0307375, IMG submission 202531) | Soil microbial communities from Risofladan, Vaasa, Finland - TR-1 | ecosystem: Environmental > Terrestrial > Soil > Coastal area > Acid sulfate soil | place: Finland: Risofladan, Vaasa | collected... | reverse complement strand
AAACAGGGATGGCCTGTCAAGCGGGCTGGCGGGTAAGTCTTGGCTTCCGGCACCACGCATATCCCCCGCCTCCACCAAATGAAAACGGCACCACATGGGTGCCGTTTGCATTCGATTTTTGGTGGGGCGGGGGGAATCGCATGTGTGCTTGTATATGGCGTAAATAGGCGTGTTTGATGTGATGCAAATTCATAAATACCGTCATAAATACCGTCAAAGTAATTTAATAGGGGTGCGTGATTGGGAAACTCATTTTAACCCTCTGCAAAGAAAATTATAGCCAGTTATATTCTGATCTGGATCTGATGCCGAAAAAATTGGGTGCAGATGTTGAATAGCTGTGTCGTGGTAGCGGGTTCTCGTCAAACCTAGCGCCTTTGAGACTACGTGTCCGGCAAGAGCGGGTAGCCTTGCGGTTTCTGCCGCGCCAACAAGGCCCTTCGCACCTCGGTTGAGCTGATCCCATTAAGGGGACGTTCACTTGCGGCCTATCCTTGGGGACAGGTAGGTGAGCGTTACGTCGCCCCACTTTCCCCGCTTTGGACGAGGAGCGGAAAATGCAAATGCAGCAGTTTGAGATTTCACCAACCCTGCAAATTTTGATGGCGCAGTTTGATGGTCGTATTTTAGTGCCTTTCGCGCAAGGAGTCACAGCTCTTGGGTTGTGTGAGCAGAGCGCCAGAAACAAACTTTCCCAAGGTACTTTTCCGGTACCAAGTGTCTTGCAGGGCTCGCGGAGGTATATCGCGGTCCATGACTTGGCTCAATATATCGACAGTTTAAGAGAGCAGCAGAACGGGGGTGCGTGATGAGTACCCGGCCAGTGCCAACAATGCTGGACAGTTGGCCAGGAGTGACAGACCTGGTGGGCAGCTACAAGCACATTTTGCATGTTCTCTGGTCCTCGCCGGCTCCATTGGTTTCGGTTCTAGGAGTTGGTGGACCAGGCATTATTGAGCGGCTGACAGGCGCTACCCGACTAGATGAGCCGGTGGTCTTGGAGGCGCTACGCGAACTTGATCGCCGCCGGCTTGTGGTGTTTGATGAGGAAACAAGAGAAGTGGCAATTCGCAGGTGGTGTCAATTTCATCAGTTCAAGGGCCGCTGGGCTTCTGCAGCTGCTCAGGCTTTTACCTTGGTTGCCTCAGCCAAGATTAAAGGCGTTTTGGTCAAAGAAGAGGGGGTGAAGTCGATTTTTCCTGAAAAATCAATCAAATCTTCCCCCAACAGCAACTGCAACAACAACAGTATGTATTTATATAAGCAGAAGCAAGACGGCAGTCCGCCGTCCTGTGCTGCTGCACCAGGTAAAAAATTTAGCAAATCAAGGGCTGGGGTGATCTGCTGGAATGATGAAGATAGGCAAACAGCTCTCGGTCTTGAAAGGAAGCATGGGCTAGATCAGGTGAAAGAGGTCGTTGCTGAGTTGGAGCAGGAAGGGGTGGAGCCCTTCCCGTCGAGGGTGACAAAAGCGATTTTGAACTTGAATTCTACTGCAGGCGGTATCGCTTTGCCATCTGTTTGGTGGCAAAGTGAAGAGGCAACGCTCGCTGCTGGCGACATTCTCGGCATTTTGCCGCGGCCAGGTGAGAGCATGGAGCAATACCGCTCCCGGATCAGGCAGGAACAAGAGCGTGTCAAGAAGATGGATATGGAGCCCGCATAACCACCACCAGCGCCCCGGCATCGTCCGGGGCGCATCGCCCCACCTTTTTTCTCTGTAAACCGCTTAAAGACCCTTTGTGTGCGTTCTGTGGGTGGCCGTCCCATGTCCCCCGCGCCGGTCGGCGGCGCGGCCCTTCGGGGTCGGGACAGCATGGGGCGGAATGTAGTGCGGTGGTGTGCAGCGCCCGCTGGGTCTGTAAAAAGGGGGTAGGGGGTAAAAATTCAAATCAGGCCGTGCAACGGGTTAGGTAAGGGCGCAGCCCGCGTCAGTTCGGTTTTGTAGTGCAACACCTGCGGCCGGTGGGCGAAGTGTGGGCGGCGCGGTGGGCAACGGTTTTTTGTTGTCCACGGTGTCCGTCCACACGGTGCGCGGAGCGCGTCGTCCACGGGCAAAGAGTCAAGCATTGGCGCGGGGTTGCGCCAGATTTACTCACCGTGGTGGTGAGGATGGGGCCGATCATGAACTTATTTCGGCAAAAAATTCAGCCAGGAATTCTTCGTCATCTTGCGCCGTCGGCCGTGCGCAAAGCATTTTCTGAAAAATTTTGTAGTGTTCCTGGGAAAGCTCTGTTTTGGAGAGAATTATGGGTAGTAGTCGCGACTCCTCGAAGCTACGGATTGCCCGCCGGGCATGAGCTTCCATGTATTCAACGGTGAATCGAGCCGATTTGTTATCGCTGGCCATGTTTTCCATCATTTCTGGAGTGGGATTTTCAAGATCCCGCCGCAGCGATACCCTTACCTCGACGGCAAGCTCAACACCAGGTCTGAGCTGGTAACAAAAAGCAGGCATTTCAGTCCCCTTTTTTAAAATCGTTGTAGGATTTCTCGCACAGAGCGGCAGCAGTTTGTCCTTCCTGGAGACTTTTTTGCCATCGCTGGCCACAAGTTCACCACGGGGTTCAACCTTTAGATCCGGGTTTGTGAAGAGGTGAAATTCCACGCCTGGGCGCAGCTGATGAATTGAATGGCGCATTTATTCCTCCCTCATTTTTATGCCCTTGGGTAGAAGCTCCTGGGCGCGGGTTTCGTCGTCAGTGGTAATTCCGGCTTCAAGGTCTGTGCAGTGGATCGTCGCTTCGCCGGCGTGGATTCGCAGGACAACACCAGGTCGAATTTCAATTTTCATGGCTCTCTCCCGTGGCCCCGCGCGCGGGGCTGGTTTCTCAGGTCTTGGGGTAAGGGTGATTTTATGGCCGCAGCTGGGGCATTTGAGAGCTTTGGTTTTGAGCTGGAACAACTCCCACTCGGCCGGCGGCATAGGGTTGACGCCCCGCTCCCAATTCTGCCAGGTACGGTAGGATGGAGCCCCAACCAGATCTGCAGCCTGGGCCTGTGTTAACTTGGCCTTGAGGCGTGCGGTTTGGATTTTTTTGTGGGTAGGGATCATGCCGCCACCGGAAGAGCAAGGATTGCCATTTTGAGCGCATCTTGCCCGGCTTTGATTCCAGCCTGGTACAGCACATGATTTGCTTCATGTTGATCTTCGCAAGCCCAGCTATCCGATTCGCTCATGATTTTCTCCTTTTTCCAAAAAATACCACCAACGCAATAATTCCAATCGTCACCAGCCCCGCCAGTGCAGCTTGGCCGGGGTTTTGCTGCCAGCGGTGGTAAAGCCCTACCGCACCCCAAGAAAACATTACAACCGAGCCAATCACCGCGCCCGCTCTGATTAAATTTTTATCAATTTTGCTATTCCTGCCGATGTAGTTATTGCTCCCATCGTTATCCCTTTCTTCCTGCCATTCCTCGGCAGCCTTGTCGGTGTCCGCTACTCGCCCGTCATTCATTTGAATCTTCATTTCAATCTCCTAATCAGGTTGGTAAAGAGCCCCGCTATGGCGGGGAAAACTGCATATTTACAATCTCAATATATACCTTAGAGGTGTATTGTCAAGTATTCTAGCAAGAAATTTAAACTTTTTTGATGCCTTAAAAGCCCCGTAGTTATTGGGTTTATGCGGTGTCCGTGTCGGGTTTAATCTCGCCAGTTTCAACAAAATGTTTCCAAGCCTCTGCTTGTTGCTCCGCATCGGGCTCCTGAAGTGGGCGCATTTCTGCCTCATGTTTTTGCTTTTCTCTCTCACTGCGTGAAGCTTCGTTTTCCTCTGCTTTCATCTGCTCAAACGGCAACGGAGCAGGCTCTTGTGGGGGCGGGTCGATCGTATTCAGATAGTCGAGGCCTACCTGTGTTGGGTCGTTTGGATTGCCGGGAGTAATCCCCAACTTCTGTAACTCAACCAGAATCGCCCGGCGCTTGATCTCCTCGCTAATATTTGTCATTCGAGACAACAACTCTCGGAAAGCCATGTCGAGGAAATGGCGCTGACCAACAGAAATATGGATGGAATTGCTATCAGAATTGGACATATCAGTGCCTTTCAAAGTGTTTATTCATGCGGTTTGCAAGATTTCATGGGGCATAAACCATCAGAAATTAACCATTGATTGCCTGCCATCAATGCATTTCCTCTGGTTAATCATTGGTTAATTTGATTGATGGATTCCTGCAAAGGGCGTCGTATTAGGGTTGTGGGCCTTTCGCCATCATCAGTTGCAGGGCCACTGCCTGGAGGTTTGTCGGATCTGCCGGTGTAATTCCACGCAACACCATTTCCCCCAATAATGCCCGGTGTTTGACAGCCTCACTGAGTTTTGGTGAGGTTTCAACGATCTCCCTAAAAGCCACGTCCAGAGCTGCTCTCCCGCCAAAATAGACACATGCATAACCAGGTTTAATAAGTTTCGCCATATCGTTCTCCTTGCAAATGATGTGTGTATATCACCCATCTGTTTACCAGCATAAAGTGATTCACTAAACCTTGCAGAGGGTTGAAACAGGGTTGCCTGGAAGTCCGGTATAGGGGCGCGACGCCGCGGCGCGACGGGGGACCCGCCGGCCTTTTGGCGGGGGGAGAGCGCGAACCCCGGTGGACTGCAACTGCCTGGTGATCGCTGCTCGATCCCCGCACACCACCGTCATTCCTGCAGACTGCCTTTGATTTCCTCAATGCAACCGAAGGGCGCATTTAGGCGAGGAGAACTTTGTGCAACAAAGTTACACCTCGTTCTTTGCCGTTTCCCCGTATGTTGGATTTTGTAGCCAAATTCTCTACTACAAAATATTCGTCGTTCGACGGATGCCCGATGTATTTCCTGATGTAAAAGCAATTGCAGACAGGCTTTCAGCCCCGGTCTATCGTCCATTTCATGGAGAGAGAAATGTGTAACTCTGTGCAACAAGTTGCCCAGAGTTTCCCTTGCCGGTTTCGCATCACGGGAAAATGACATGGAAGACAACAAAACCCGCACCCTGGGCGTGCGATTTACAGAAACAGAAGCCGCGCTGGTGTCCCAGAAAGCCAAAGCGGCAGGCTTGCGGCCGTCGACATTCATTCGCCAGGCGGCGCTGGGGCGGCGTATCTCGCCGCCCGCACCGGAAATCAACCGCGAGGCATGGGCGGCGTTGGGCAAGCTCGCCGGCAACCTAAACCAAATTCTTCATCACCTCAATTCTGGATTTGCCACTGGATTGGATAGCAATTTGATTTTCAAACTTCGGCGCGAAGTGCAGACGCTGCGCGCCGACTTACTGGGAGGTAAAAATGAAAGCGATAGTTAAAAAAGAAAATGCTTTTGACAAAGGGCGTGGGTTTGTGGAGTACGCCCTGAACACAGACGGAGCGGAAATTATTGGAGGAAACTCGACTAATCCACTGACGCCGCAAGGTGTGCGCCACGTTTTATTTGTCATGCCGCAAGATGGCCACTGCCATATCAGCAATGAACGTTGGCTCGTTGCGGCAAGGGAATATCTGGACAAAAACGGATTAGACCCCAAGTGCCACCGTTGGATGCTGATTAGGCACCCGGATATCTACAGCGAGCACGTCCACCTCATTATTGCACCGCCGCATGAAGGCGAAAGTTAAGCGGGGCGCGGGGTTTCGCGGAGTCCTGAATTATTCATTGGAAAAGGAAGGGGCGGAAATCGTGGGTGGAAACATGGTTGGACAATCGCCACGCACACTCAGCCATGAGTTTGCGAGAGTGCGGCAGATCCGCCCCGACATTAAAAAGCCTGTGCTGCATGTTCCATTGTCCCTGCCACCAGGCGACACCATGAGCAAAGAGCGTTGGGACGCCGTGGGCGAGAAATTTATGCGGAAGATGGGCCTGGATCCTGATAACCGTCCCTGGACTCTGGTGAGGCACACCGACAAGAATCATGAACACGTGCACCTCATCACGTCGCGCATTGGGCTGGATGGCAGCGTATGGCATGGCAAATTTGAGGCTTTGCACGCCATCCAGGCGACACAGGAACTGGAAAAAGAATTCGGCCTGACGATCACGCAAGGCCTAGAAAATAACCCGACTGGCCCCGTTGCCAGTGTGTCCCAGCCGGAGCGCGAAATGTGGAAGGCTAAAGGTCAACAGCCACCCAAAGAACTCATTGCGAAGGCCATCGAGGCATCTTTGGCCAAGAGTCGGAGCTTGGACACCTTCAAGGCCACCTTAGAAGCCCAAGGCATAAGGATAAAGGTCAATCAATCCGCCGCTACCGGCAAGATTTCCGGCCTCAGTTTTGAACTGGATGGACATGCCTACAAGGCCAGTCAGATCCACCGGAAATACAGCTGGGCCAATCTGCAAAAACAATTTTATGAAAGGAGCACCAATGAGTCACACCCTGCAAGCCATCGAAGAATCCCTCCGCCCCACCGCCGACAACACCTGCGCCACCTGTCCGAACTCGCTTTGGTACGCGACGGGCAGCGCGGTGAAGTGCTACTGCCGCCAAATGTACGTCATCGTTTGGGAGACAGCGACGCCGGAATCCATCCTGATCTGCGATGGGGCAATAGCGTTGCCCCAATAGATCCACACAAGCAGGCCTACAAAGCCCGCTTGCTGGAAAACCATTACCAGGGCGAGGTGCGCGACGTGCTGCGCATGTCACTTAATTCCATCCGTTTTCCCCACGCCGAAGGCGAGCCGCTGGCTATCAAGCTTCTGGGCGGTGGCCAGGTGACTGACCACGGCGACCGCCTCACTTGCAAAGCCGGGGAGGATTTGGAAATCAAGGCCATGGTGGAACTGGCCAGGCTGAAAGGCTGGCAGCAGGTGACTCTCACCGGAAAACCAGAATTCCAGCGCCAGGCAGCAGAAGCCTATGCCAAGGCCGGCATCCAAGTAGTGGGGAAGGGCAGAAAAGAGTTACCAGTAACAAAAGAGCAGCAAATCCATGAGGCTCTGGCTCGGCTGGCCGAGGCCAAAGCTCAGGAAAGGACGGCGCAGGAGCGCATCGAGCAGCAACAATCTCAAACCAAGGAAGGGAGCAACAAATGGAACAGCAGACCGCAACACTGAACACCCTCAAGCCAGTCGATGATCTGGCGCCGCAACACTCGCCGGAGGAGTTGGAAAAGGACTTCGAGGGTTTCTACGCCGTGCGAAAAGATGCCGAAAAGGTGCTTTACCTCACGCGTGGCGCTGATACAGAGGCATTCATGGATCACGGTAGTCATATTCACATCCTGACCCGTGAACCTGCCGAGCAAAAACAAAGCATCCAGGCCGCAATCGAAATTGCAAAAGAGCGCGGCTGGCGCGAGCTGGAAGTGACCGGCACCGAAGATTTCAGGCGCCAAGTGTGGATGGAGGCAAGCTTGGCCGGTATTCAAGTTCGTGGCTATGTGCCGACGCCTGAAGACAAGGTCGAGCTGGAAAAGCTCCGCCCTGGCAGCGCCCCGGCGCCGGCTGAACTTGAGCCATCGAAGATTTCCGCCGTTGAGCCTGAGCAAAAGCCGGAACCGATACGGACAGAAGATCAGGAAAAATTCCGGAAAACCAATTTCCCCCATCTCACGCTCAGTGAATATCTGGAAATGGAGAAGAAAATGACGGCCTATTACCAAGCGCTGCCACGGGATGCTCAGGGGCGGGTTGCCGCCCCCATGCTGGCCATCAACGGCGAGCCCCTGCAGCCGATCACTGCCGAACAGCTGGCCAAGGAAGAGCGCAAAGAGCGCGATATGGATGCCATGGGCGTTACTCACCGCATCCACGAACTCAAGGCCCAGATTGCCGATGCCAAGGCCATCGAGCGCAAAGCCATAGAGCGAATCGAGGGCCAAAACCGGGGAAACGATCGGGCGGCTGACACCAGCCGCCAGACTACCGGGCCGGGACGCTAGCAATGGACGCCAACATTGGTGCTGTGGTCACTAAATGTGATTTTGACGACCCGGAACTGCAAGAAGTCTGCAAAAAATGGCAAACCAGCTGGAATAATTTGCCAAAACTGCAGGACAAATGGGTCGAAAATCTGGACAAACCCGCTCCTGCGCTAGCAGAAAAATGGCTTGCTCGAGATTTGTCCATGGTTGATTTTTTATCCAAAAGTTTTAGCTTGCCCGCTTACCGCCTGACCCGCCTGGCAGAAGAGGTGGTCGCTTGGCGGGTTGAGGATCATTGGCTTTTCTGCCACGGGGAAAAACTCCGTTGGGCGAGAAATGCCATGAAAGGCGGCAACCTAAACCCGCAGGAGCGCAAGCAACTCGAAGCGGATATGGCAAGGCGGGAGCATGAACACGATAGCCGGATGGCGGCTCACGAAGGAGAAACCCGCCGTATTTTCTACGTACAACCCCGGATATACACCAAAGAGATATTCGCAGCTGCTCGCGCTATGGCGGCGGATGAAAAAGCAGAATCCTATGCGCAACGACAAAACCAGCACGAAGTCCTAGCCTCGGCACGTAGCACAATAGATACGGCCATGGATGAACTGCTGGCCTTGGGTGTGAGTCTGGACGAAATCGAGGAGCTACGAAATGGCTGATCCTGTGACAGTGGGGCTCACCCTGGACACGCTTTTCGGTGATGCCAGTCCGACGGGAATTCTCAGTTTATCCTCATGGATCTACGGGTCGGATCTATGGGGGTGGATACTGTACGCGTTAATGATAACCATGTTTGTTTTCATTCCGGCACGTGGCGGCTGGATGGCCGTTACTGATCCAACGCACGCCGGCAAACGAATTAGCGATGAGATTCCTCGCGTGCTGATCCTGTTCCTGGCAATCATCGTAGCGATTGCCCCTCTCATTTCTGCCGGCGCCATGAAATGGGTAGGGATTAAATCGTCCCAGTCTATCCCCACTATCCAGGTCATCACGCTGGGTGCGGCGAATGTGTCGAGCGCCGGGGCAGATCTGATTGCACAAAAAGAAGTGTCTCTGAATCCGGTCACTGCGCCGTCGATGCCTTTACTGCGAAGGCAGGCCGATGGTTATTTTACTGATGCCGAAACGGCGGTAAAAATGGCCAAATCCAACGTTGCAGCCACCGGGGGCGCGATGTCCGGGGCTGATCTCAACGCCAACCTGCTACATGGCGCTGGCGTGGCCTATGCGTCGGCGGGACTCAACAATGCCAACACCCCGCCCGAAAAACTCCAAAAGATGATGCTCGCGGATCTGGACGGGGCCCGCCGGATGCAATATATGTGGGCGAAGCGCCCGAACGCAGCCATGACTGAGTGCCTTGGGACTACCATGCTCTCTGACATTGCGATGGCGCTGAATAATTCCCAATTTGCCACCGCGCCGGACGATAACGCCCTGACCGCATCGGCGTGGAACACCTATTATCAGGCCGCCGCTGCCTATCTGGTAGGAGGTGGAAACGCCGGCGGGGGGAGAGCGCAAAATTTCGGTAGTGCCTGGAATAATTCTGACGCGGCCGGCGAGGCCGGGACGGATGTCCAGCTGCCGCCAGCAGCGGATATTCTCAAAAACTCTGGCCCCCGTGAGATTGTCATTAACGCTGAGGCGTACCGGGGCGCATTCTCCCCCGGCGTAGATCCCCAGGAGCTGCAGCAGTCCGGTGCCTCGGTGTCTGCCCGCCTCGCCGGGGCGGGCGACGCCCAACAACGAGCAAACCTGCAGCGGCTGTTGTCCGCTGTCAATGCACGGGATGCAGCCCAGGCGGCAGATCAGCAACTCCGCAATAAAACGACGGCGGCCTTCGAGGCTCTAAACAGCGGTTTTGCCATGGCGAATGTTCAGGGCGCGGACTCCAGCAACGATTTTTCTGCGGTGCTCAAAACTGTCCAGGGCGACGGCGCATCCACGCTCAATGAGCTGGTGCAAAATTTAGGGCTGGTAAATCGTTGTCAGGCGTATGCGGCACGTGTTAATGCCGTCAATCTCGGTGTCCATGTATCTGATCTGGGTACGCGGTTTGATTTACTACGCGATCAAATCAGCGATCCAACCGACGCCGCTAAACTGGTTGGGACTGGGGGCTGGCTCAAACTGGGAATATATTATTTGTCCACTGCGAGCAGCTACAAGATCGCCTACGACAACGTCAATAATTTGCGCGAGGCGGCGAAATCTGAGACTGGAACCTATTTCGCCGGGGATCCCGTCGCTATCCAGGCCACCAACGCCGGCAACGTCGCGCTGGGGCTAGGCGCCGGCATGATGGTAGGCGGAGCCGCGCTTCAAGTGGCCGGCTCGGTCGCGGGCAACACGATTGCAGGGCCGGGAAAAGCCGTGGGTGGGCTGGGCGAAGCGGCGGGGAAAACGATTTTTGACTGGGGAAAATTCCTTGTCATGGCATCGATTTTCCGCGATTTCGCGCCGTACATCGTTTTTGTCATCGTGGTTTTTTGGTGGTACCTGCGGCTGGCGGCTCTCGTCCTCCTGGCACCCCCGATTGTCCTGATTCAGGGCCTCCGGAATATGATCGCGCTGCGCCTCACGCTGGACGATCTGGCCGACATGGCCAAGCGGATAGGGATTTTCGTCTGCATGCCCATCGTTTACGTGATTGCCTGGGAGGTGATTTTTTTCGGCACTGAGCTGATCGACGTGCTGATTGCGGCCACGAACGGGAAAACGGGTGTTGGTGCAACCGCAGGAAATCTCATTACTCTCAATGTCGAGCAGGCATCAATGTCGAGCAACGTGGTCCCTGTCGTCGTTAAATTTGTTCTGGGTCTGATTATCGCAACTGTGTTTTTCAAAATCGAGTCGTGGCTGGAGTCGTTCCTGGTGGGCCATGGCACCCACGCTGCCGATATGACCGCCCCATCTGCCAAGGATTTGGCGAAATAATCGTGCTTAAAAGGAGGAAGAAATGAACGATTCGTTAAATGAAGCTTTGAGTTTTTTGATGGTGAGGGTTAATGACGCGCTTATTGGTGCCGGCATCAGCGTTAGTGCAGGTATCGACTGGGGTATTGTAGCGGCGCTATTCGTCATGGGATTTGCAGTTATGAATGGAGGGCTAATATTCCTTAAAATGTATTTCCGGTTTGTGAACATGAATCTTCGAAACCTACCTACCTTTTCCAGTTCAAAACGCAGATTTTCGATTTTCATGTCACTAATATATACAACCGTCATTACATCAGGTGTTATCTATGTAATTGTGATGTCCTTTTATTGGGTTCTTTTACACATCAATCAATACCCCTTCCAGTTTCTCCTAATTGGAGGTGTTATTTGCGCAGCCGAATGGGTGATCCCGAGTTTGATGGATGAATTTACTGAATCCGTAATATTAGTAATATCGGAAAGGAGGAATCATGCTGATTGATGACCTCGATAAATCGGCCAGGGAGCGCCTGGAAGCGATTTCAACAAAGTTGGGCGGCTTGGATATGCCCCTGGATCAGAAAACGGATATAGGGGGCAATCTGACAGCCGTAAAGGACTTGCTGGGTACGCTTGATGTGCATGGATTGGAGTACGCCAATAAAATTTTGGGGAACGTCCTGAATATGCTCCTCAGCCCTCACGCGCTTGTCAGCCTTGAGCCCCTTACGGGGATGCTGCTGTCGCTGCTCCTTAAAATGGGCGGCGGCGGTGGCCACGGACAGGAGAGGGACGGCGGGCCGCGTCCAAGGATCGGGATGGAGCGTTAGCACCACAATGCCACGTTGGACGCCATTTCATGAGTTGCCGGATCAGGCGAAACGCCTGATCTTCGGGACGCTCACGCCGTCTAAAATGCAGCTGGCATTGCATTCGGTTACGCAGTATGCGTATCCCATTATTCTAAAAGGGGGAGAAGAAAATGAAAAAAATCGTGTTGTGTCTTGCTTTGCTAAGTAGAGGGTGGCTATGCGGCGCTAAATTGTACGATGGTTGCCCCTGTCCTCAATTCGTCAAGATAGTCCGCCCACTGCTGCATCATCTTCCGGCGCTCGGGAAGATGGGCTGTCCGGTTGTATGCGCGTCCATTCGGGTCGCGGACGGCGTGGGCTAGTTGGTGTTCAATAAAGTCTGGTCGCACCCCTAGTACTTCGTCCAGAATGGTTCTGGCCATTGCTCTAAATCCATGGCCGCTCATTTCGTCTTTTTCATAGCCCATGCGGCGTAGAGCGGCGAGAACCGTATTTTCACTCATGGGGCGGCCATTTGTTCGGGTGCCAGGAAATACATATTTGCCGCCGCCAGTGATGGCCTTCA
>Ga0307375_10005257_pt1 | contig 12161 bp, 15 predicted proteins | sample TR1MG_FD_202531 | JGI IMG/M metagenome (GOLD analysis project Ga0307375, IMG submission 202531) | Soil microbial communities from Risofladan, Vaasa, Finland - TR-1 | ecosystem: Environmental > Terrestrial > Soil > Coastal area > Acid sulfate soil | place: Finland: Risofladan, Vaasa | collected... | reverse complement strand
CACGTCGAGCTTAGAGTACGTTCAACGACAGTTTTCATCAGACGTTGAGTGAATTCCGCGCTTCACTTCTTTCTGACCCTTTCCTTCGCTTCAATTGGGATCGGATCTCCTGATAGACCTCTAAAGAGACAGAAGACTTGGGAATCATTGATAGAGCCGCAGAGTTTGTCCGAGCATGCATCATTGGATTCGACATTTCGGTACGAAAGCGACTGAACACTTTCCCCATCCCATTGTGGTCTTGTACCATCCTGTACTGACGTGAAATGCCTGTTGTAGGATGCGGAGGCCCTTCTAAGAATTGAAGATTTGTATATTGAGTCATTCAACGTTGATGATGTGAAGATGATTGCTGGAGACCACCTTTCCCGTGCCATCGGCCGTATCGCTGGTAAAGATGGAAAGACCAAGTTCACTATCGAGAATGCCACTCGCACTCGTATCGTTCTCAACGATAAGTACGTCTAGTTTGAGTCCAATCGCCAAAGAAACGAAGAAACAGGTTGCTAACGAACGCTTCCCCCTTGCTGATCGCTTTTCCAGGAGAGTTCACATTCTCGGCTCCTTCCAGAACATCAAAATTGCAAGAGACTCAGTTTGCCATCTCATCATGGGAACACCGCCTGGAAAGGTGTACGCCAAGCTGCGCACCGTCAGCGCCAGAATGAAGGAGCGCTTCTGAGCGATGAACCCACTTGTAAGTAGTAAACACACCCTTCGAAATTGTGAAATCCATGTTCCTTGTGACGCCAGATCTTGTTTGATCCTACCCTGGGCATTGTTGAGTGTGTTAGAGGGCTTGGTCATACGAGAGAGAAGCGGAGAGAGGAGGCCCAGGCACCCTCAGGGAGAGGAGAGAAACGAGAGAGAGTGCAATGCTGGGGTGCGTTCTCTGCTCTCCTCGCCCCCTGCTGTCTCAGTGTGGATTGCACTCCCTCGCTGTACCTCATGAGGAAATCGGCTGTGCCCAAGCCCGGCCCATCTGCTGCTAGTAGAGCCCCGTCGTCGTCTTCGGGCAAAAATGGTGCTGCGTCTGGTGCTCGTCTTTGGGAGAGGAAGCCTTCTCGAGGTGGATTCAAATCTGGTTCGTCTTTTGGCTCCCACTCCTCTGGTGACAAGTTCAAAGACTCCAAAAAGTACGTGCCTCTACCTCTTCTTTGTGAATCAGCCACTACCTACCGATTTCGAGCAAGTGTGAGGTTGGAATTGGCCTCGCAAGTTTCGCTGCCCTCTCAAACATCGAGTTCTGACGTTCCTCTTGCTCTGTCTAGGCCGTATCAATCGAATTTTAAGAAGAGAAAGGCCGAAGGTGATGCAGAATTCACTCCTGGTGCGTTTAACCATCATGCGTTGTCATAGGGTAATTAGCGATGATCTACCGTTTCTCTCCACTCTCTCGTCCCTCGCTCTCCCATTCTCTCCTTTCTCTCTGAGCTCTCTCCTCTCGTCTCTTCGCCCTTTTCTGACGTGTTTTTCTGCGTGTCTTGCCCTCCCCAATGCCCCTCTTGTGCCTCTTCTTGTTGTTTGTTCCTGTGTCGTTCTGGTAGATGCCAAGAAGGCTCATAAGGTGTTGACTGCGGAGCAGATTAAGGAGCGCAAGATGTTGAAGCCGAACGCGCCTCTGGTTTCTGAAGTTCTTCGTCTTTGGGGTCTCTTCTCCCAAAAAACCACTGCTAAGGAAGAGAAGCATCGTCTCATTTCCGAGCTGTTGCGAATTGCGAAAGGTAAGATTGCGGATATCGTCTTCCGAGGCTCAGCGAGTCGAGTGTTCCAATCTGTTTTGAAGGAAGGTCATGGTGAGCATCGTGCTTTGGTGTTCGCCGAATTGAAGGATCATGTTCTGGATATGGCTAAGAATTCGTACGCACATCGTTTGCTGATGCGAATGTTGCAATATGGCACGATTGAGCAGACGGATGTTCTGATCAAGTGTTTCTATGGTCACGTGTGCAATTTGATGCGTCAGCGCGATGCGTCTCGTGTTTTGGAGTACATTTACAGTAACGATGAGATTGGTCGTCCGGTGCAGAAGTTGGCGCTTGTGGAAGAGTTTTTCGGCACGGAGTTCGAGGCGATCAAACCGAAGCAGAAACGCACGCTGGAGGACATTCTTGCCGAGTATCCGGAGAAGAAGGTTGCCATCTTGACACACTTGCGAGCGAAGCTGATGCCGATCATCAATAAGGCAGATATGTCGACACTTTTGAATCACACGATCGTGCACTTGCCCCTGTTGAAGCTGTTCGAGTATTCTTCCGTAGCCGAGAATGAGGCGATGATTGACGCGCTGAAGGACAACTTGGTGCGAGTGGTGCACTCGAAGGAGGGCGTGAAAGTCGCCTGCCACTGTTTGGCCTACGGTTCTCCCAAGGTTCGCAAGGCAATTGTCAAGTCTATGAAGGGATATGTTCTGAAAATCGCAATGGAGCAACATGGTCACGTGGTGTTGTTGAGGCTGTTCGATGTGCTCGACGATACGGTGCTCGTCGCGAAGAGCATTCTCTCTGAACTCAAACCGCATCTCTTGCAACTTTCCGAGGATCGTTTTGGTCGTCTCGTGCTTCTCTTCTTGCTCTCTCCGAAGAATAAGAGATATTTCACCGCGGAGACTTTGGAATTGCTGCAACCGGCGTACTTGCCTGAGAAGTTGGCGACGGAGAAGGACGGAGAAGGAGACGAAGACGAAAACGGAGATGCGGACTCCACTGTCGCTCGCAAGAAGAAGCCTGTGCCCGCCAAGATCCAAACTACGATTCCCAAGTTGGTACCCACGTCAAAGAAGGAAGAGCACGTCAGACAAACAGAATTGTACAACGCTATCATCCCGGAGATGAGAAACATGGCCACCACACAAACCTTCCGCATGCTCAGCCACATCTACGCCCGTGACGTCTTGTTCGAAACCATCGTTACCTCGACTGCCGTAGTAGAACAACATGAGAAGGAGAGGCTACACCACTGCGTACTAAGACTCGTAGGAGACCCGGAACAGAATCGCATTGACGCGGAGGACCAGGAGGACGACATATCAAAGGCATTCCACGCGCTAGACTTCCTTAGAGAGAAACCAATGCCAGAGGAGGACATCATGACGCACTCACTCGTGCACAGAATGCTCAGAAGGTTCATCGACGAAGGTACGAACGCTCTAGCTTTGCAACTCACTTTCCCCACTTCATTCGCTTCTGAATTCGATTCCGCACAAAACACATCTTTCAAATGGGACAAGGAACTCAAATCGCGAGATGGGAGATACACATACAACTCATCTTGCACTGGACAAGAGAGAAAATGGAGAGTTTGAGATGATGAGAGTTGTTCTTCCGCCGTTTATGAATGGATTGGACTTTCGTGCCGTCCTGGTTTCGAAGGCCTTCCTATGATCACAACGCAAGAATGCTGATTCACACTCTCCCCCACCCCATGATTCGCAAACGCACCCAAACCACTTTTTCGCCTTCCATGTGTCCTACTTCGTCCCATTCTGACCCCATACCCTTTATACCTCTCATTGTGTTTGAAATGCGAATTGGAATCCGATTGTGCAACGAGAAGAACCTGGATTCGATCAACTTCTACTGGCGAGGATTGGAGACAAAATGTGGGAGTACACCGAGAAGACCTACAGCTCTTGGGTCATCTACTCTCTTCTTCAATCGCCTGCTACGACGGAGAAGGTGCGTTTCTTCACTGTGACTTGTGGATTCAGAAGTTCCAAGAGCGCACTTGCTGCGAAGTTGCCCCTTGTCGGTCTCCCATTCCATTCCATATCCTGCACTCCCTTTTAATCCCTTTCTGTGGGCGATTTTCGTTGGGAAAGTTCTCGATTCTTGTGTTGTAGTACTACTTGCAGGAATCCATGAGAGTTGGAACTTGAGAAGTGGGTCTTCCTCTTCTCATCATGTTCTGTGTCCCTCCATAATCGCCCTAAATCAATCTTCGTTCGGCTACATAGTATAGTGTAACGCCCTCATCTGTTAGGGCTCAGTCGATACACCGTCTCCATTGCCGGAACATCCCCTTCCTCTTCAAACCTCTTTCCCTGCCTTCACATCCCCTTCAATGGTCTCATTCAGTCGTATCTAACCCGTACTCCTTGATTTGCTTCTCGTATTGTGTTGAACTTCCAGGTCAAGAAGATACTCCTGGCTCACAAGTCTCAACTTGCGTCGCTCGCGAAGGTCGACGCCAACAAGGCTGCTCAAGCTATCGAACTGTATTTGCGCGATCCTACTGCTTCTAAGGCTGCGCAGAACCCCCACACGGCCGAAAAGGAGACGACGCCGTCGAAGAAGAACAGCAAGAAGGAGACTTCTGCTGCTTCTGCTGCTGAGAGTAAGATGGACGTCGATGAGCTCGCCGTCAAGAAGAAGAAGGCGAAAGAGAAGGAGAAGGAGAGAGCGAAGGTCAAGAGCGTACCGCTGGTGCAGGACGAAGAGGAGCAGCAAGAAGATCACGAGGACGAGACAAAGAAGAGCAAGAAAGCCGCCTCTCGCCCCCAACATGATGATGATGATGATGATGGAGAGGTCGCTGTCGCCGAAAACGACGCGGAAGATGGAGAAGGCGCCAAGGATAAGCACATCGACGAACAAGAGGAGGTAGTAGAAGAGAAGAAGCCAAAGAGAGCTCCCAAGAAGGCCGTCGTCCCATCACCAAAGGCAGCCGCTAAGACCTCCAAGAGCAGCAAAGGCAGCAAAAAGTGAAAGCTGATCATGTTCATATCATACATAATGTACTACGGTATCATACAGTGCTCAACAGTGTCCCTTCTTCTTCGCGTCGTTTGAGTACGCGACGGTTCTCTGTGGAGGCCGGGCTCAGGTCTGAGTCTCTGTATGCTTACTGATGGCTACGCTTCCTCAATAATAGGTTCACCACAATCTACAATACCATTTGGTCGTTTGAGAAGCCGTACACGCCGTGCCTCAGCACTGAGAACAACCGTCCGGGATCACGGATTAAGCGGTGCTTGAGTCGGTCTCTCGATCTCACTCTCTTCCTTAATTCCCACTCAATTGAACTGTGAGGAGGAAGATGTTGCAATGGAACATAGATAAGGTTTATGTACAAGTGCTGGATGAGGGGATGAAATGAGTGTGTGTTTGCATGACACGGAGGGGGAGGGGATGGATGGATGGATGGCCATGTTCCACTGTCGCCTCCGTCTCTCTTCACTCTCGTAGAAGTGAGCGTGTCGTCTTGGTTATTGTTACAAATGGAGTGTGTATGTGTGCAGGGTGTGCAGGTTGTGCAGGGTGTGCAGAGTGATGATGACCATTGATGTTTGGTGGTGCTTCAGTTGTTGTTTTTGTTTTTGTTGTTGTCTTCTTAGATGACTTCCTTCATGGGAGGAGGGATGACAGCGTGCATTGGCGCCGTCTCTCCATTGATCTTCGCCCTCTCCTCCTCCGATACGAGTCTTCCGATTCTGAACGTTCCTAGCAAGTTCTTTGCGCCGTTTGAGTGGTCGTATACTTGTCCGTGGAATGCTTCGGTGGCGTCCTTTCCAATGTACGCTTTGATGAGCTTCTCTCCGCCCGGGTGGTTTCCAATGAATGTGGCGACGTCGTGTACGAAGTTGTTGACTACAATGAGGTGTGATCCCTCTAGGCATCTCCTCTTGACGTCGTCGTGTGTGAAGAGCGGGAGAGTGTTGACGTCTGGTCCCCAGTGGAGCTTGGAGAGCGCGTGGTTGATGCGCTTTTGGCGCATCTGCAGGCGTCCCTTTTCGATCTCGTTGGCCGGGAATCGCTTTAGATCGAAGGTGAGTCCGAAGATCGAGAAGAGCCAGATGGTCCACTTCGAGGGATCGTACGCGTACCAGTGAACGCCGTTTCTAAAGTCGTAAGGGAACTCGTGGTGGAAGTTGTGATATCCCTCTCCAAAGGTCAAGAACGATACCCATGGCGAATCCCTCGGCGTGTGCACGTCCGAGAAGGTCAAATCTCCAACAAAATGCGCCAACGAATTCACACAGAAGGTGCTCTGCATCACCAGAACGGAACGAAGCACCGCCGCGTAGAAGAAACCTCCTCTCCAATCACCCCAACCAAATCCTGCCACCATCACCGGCAAAAAGATCGCCAAAACAGACGACAAAGGCAAATAGTACTTCTCCTGCCACACCATCAGAGGATCTGCCTCAAGATCCGCACAATCCGCTTTTCCAACCGCAGCCTTGTTCTGCTTCACCAACAACCAACCCATATGCGCCCAGAACATACCACGCTTGCTGTTATAGGGATCCTTATCCGTATCCACATAACGGTGATGCGCACGATGGTCACGAGCCCACCACAAGCAAGAACCTTGGAACGCACTCGTACCACACAACAGAATGAACAAACGCGTAGGCCAATGCGCTTGGAAGGCACGATGCGCAAACATACGATGATAACCGACCGTAATACCAAGACCAGCAGTCATATAACCAAACAAGGCGAGCATCAAAGTGTTCGTCTGCAGCGGCGTCGTAAAGGCGCCATACAGGCCAATCAGTGGTGTCGACAGAATCCACAGGGCAGGAATCCAATTCACACCAGCAGAGGCTTTCTTCATCTTTTCGAAGAAGGTCAGGGGCAACGCTTGAGACACGGAATTGACCGAGGCAGCGGAAATGGGGGAATCGACTCGCTCCATACCAGCAATGTTGGCACTCATATCGCCTGCATTAATAGACTGTTGAAGGGCTGCCAAACGCTCAGTTTCCTCGGCATTCTTAATGAGCGCATCGGTGACCTTCTCGAATGCAATCTTCAAATTGTGCTTCGGAATCGCCGAAAGCTTCTCCATCGACTCGGTACCGGACTGCAACAGGGGACCAGAGAGAGAGAGGACGTAGTTGATATCGTTCGTGAGGAAGTTGACCCAACGAGGCAACTTGGTGGGGAAGCCGATCGAGAATTTGATGCGCATGTCTTTGGTGAACGGAACTCTGTATACCCAAGACGTGAAGGTGGACATCCAGAAGTGGTAGGCGAGGAAGGGCAGCAGCCAGAACTTGACCAGACCCCAGAGACCGAGGCGAGAGATGAGCGTGGGGAAGAAAACGGCACAGAAGCCGTAAAGCGCCACGAACGACAACACCACACGCATGCGGCTTCCACCGCCGTTGTTCACCGCCTGCGCGGAGATGAAGTGCGCATTCAACGTCTCCTTCGTGCTCGTCAGGAACCAGCCCCAACCGGTAGCAGAGCGCTGCTTGCGCTCAAGAGCATCGGCGTCGACAGTCTTCGCCTCCGCCTTCTGTCGCACCTTCCAAGACTCGAACGGGATCAACAGTGGGGCACTCACCAGCCAGCCAACAATCGTATTCACCAGGGGGAAACGAGAGAAGGAGTCACGACTGCAATCACGGCCGATAGAATGAACCGCCGTAAACACCAGACCCACCAAACCCCACACCACGGGCAGGCAGTACCAGGGCAACACCACCAACAAGGAATAGCACAGCACGCACATGCCAATCGTGAGCGCAAGGCCTCGAAGCGCACGACGCGTGGACTTGTGGAATAGCTACAAAAGCAGAGAGAGAGAGAGAGAAGAGAGAAACGGAGAGCCGAAGGGAACCGGGTCAAGCACGCATGTTCAAACGCCAATTCCAACGCAACCACGACGCGGAACACGAGACCATCAGAAGGTGGAATGCGAAACGAGAGGGGAAGATGCAAGATAAGGCATCGGGGGTCAACAACAAGTCGATCGGGAGACGAGAGCGGCGACCGAGCGCACGCATACACAGACACACGCACGTGGGTTGGCAGAGAGGGAAGGGCGGAGGTCAAAGGAAAACACCAATTCTACACGTTAGCACGAGGTTGCGAGAGTCAAAGCAATGTGGAATCCATAGGAAAGGTGTAAAGACGTGATTGGGCAAAGTCGTGGGGTTGACGAGAGGTGGAAGAAGGCGAGCGGGGACGAAGTAAGAAGCGGGCAGGAGGGCCACGAGGGACCAACGTCAACGCCAACGCGCTCGCCCGACCTCAGAAACAGAACGACGAAGAGCCAAAAAGCACAACATCTCCCCGGGCGCATCACCAATGCACCTCACTCCATCGGGCGTCACATCAAACCATAGTACACTCCTTTTCACATCATCCACACCAATACCGGCTGCTACCACAAATGGGGAAACGAGAAAGACAACACACAAGCATTCGACTCCCTGCAGAAGAAAGCCGAACATACCTCCTTTGGCAGGTTGCCAATCACGTTGTCAAACGTCAAACTATCGGGATCAACAACGAACGTCTTCATCTCGGTCAACGGGGCAGGATCCAAGAAGAATAGGAAGCACAGATCTGCACTCACAGCCAGACCAACTAAGAGTGCTGAACAGCCCTGCCGACACAGTGGCTCTGTGTGGAGAGAAACGGAGAGAATGCGGTGCGCGACACGACCCAGGCTTTTCACCATTTAGACGGACGGGCAGGTGTCCATTTCTCTATATTTACACGGCAACGTATGGGAAAATGATGAGAAAAGGCTGACTTCGCCGTCCTCAGTGCCGATCTTACTCGCATGAACTGAAGGCATGCCGCAGAATGTATGTTGTGTCTCTTGAAGGATTTTCATTGTCCCTCCTCTGTCTGCCGTTCGGAGGGGCTCTGTTTCGGAGCTGCGTCGGAACAGGTTCTCTTAAGCTCCGTTGCAGTCTTACACGTTATGAAATGGAATCCTAAACCAATGTAATCTCTTCCCTTGTCCCATATACACAAAATTAGGCATAAATGGAGAGAAGCAGAGCATGTAGTAGGTCTGTAGTGCAGGATCTTTGGCTCGGGCCTCGTCCGTTTCCTCTGTATGTTTGCTCTCCTCCTGGGGGTCCCGATTGTCCTTACTTCTCTCCCTTTCCCATTCTCTGAGTCCAATATCTCATCTTGATGCATTTTGACTCTGTTTCAGTTCCTAATGGTTCTTACGAAGGCAGAATGAGGGCGTTCAAATGGTCCGGACTCGATGTTTCCTAGTGGAGGGCCGGTATCGGCTTCACCTAGTTTGGGACACCTGCGAATCGCTTTAAATCCCTCATATATAGGCTCACTTCTTCTGATAGTCAACTCATGGGATCGTCGCTGGTACCGTGGATGGCGTATGCCATTTTCAATTCGGAAAAGTCTGTGTATGGGCCCCCTCTTCTTCATTACCTGGCCTCTCTTGTGTTTGCTCGCAGAGTGATACTCAAATGTGAGAAATACCACCTAGTGGTTGGGCAGGAGTCTGTTTGTGAGGCGATAGGTTCAGCTCGAGGAAGTGCTGCTTGTACTTCGCTGTTTGGTGTCTTGTGTGTCGTTATTCGGTCGAGTTGCTGGTGTTTTTCCGAAGAGTGATTGGTGATATGGCCATTTGTCCGCGAATTCCCGAGAAAGACTTCACCTGAAGCGAGAAGGAGACAGTTGAATGTTGAGGTGCATCGAAGGAGGAGTTTACCCCGTTCCGATGACGTGTTATAGGCCCCCATCGTTGCTAAACGTAGTATTGGGTAGTTTGAGAAGAGAATTGGGCCGCGATGCTGTGGGAGATGCAATGGCTGACCACAAAAGAGGCAACAGTGTGCGGCGACACTGAGGGTCGACCCTCCGAGCATGAGTTCAGTAATCGTGGTGTAACAACCACATCCTACTAAAATCATACAAATAACAGAGAAGATTAGCATTGTCCCAGCGCATGGATGACAACGAATACGAGAACATCAACACTATTTTTGCCGATTCCTGTACAAAGTTAACAATTCCTGCAACTTTGTACGTGTTGCGAACATCTTCACTTGTGCTCCAACTGTCCCTTCTCTCTCCGCTAGAGAGAGCCGACACCGACAACCCACCTCTCCTTCTCTCTCAGATCCGAGAGAGAGCCAGCATCGGCGAGAGCTCGACTCTCGCTCTCTCATCCTTTTGTACCCTAAAAAGCAGTCTTACTCTAGATTGAGTTTGGGTGTGTATTTGTATCCCTTCATTTACATTCCCAAATTGATTACGATCCACCCAAGATCGTAATACTTTGCATGTCACCGCGCGATACAAATTAATCGACCACTCTTTTGGCTCAAGAGGGTCTGCAACGTATCTTAAACCTATGCAGAAGTGCGGTATTAGTACGAGACAAGTCATGTGATCTGATCGAGGAATGTGGACAGGAAGCGTCCATCGCGTCTGGTGTTCGTTTCAGGCTTAGATAGCCGTGTTCTCAGTAGTAACTAGTGGTTAACGGAGGTTAGGTACAACTTAGAGCATTACAATGAGAATCGCCACTATAGGGCCCTGGTTCTGTGAGCTGCTTACAAAAACGAAGGCCATCAGCTTCCGTCTCTTGTGGCATCCATCGCCCTTGGGGCGACCACTTCTCAGACGAAGAAGTCTTCCTTTCTATGAATTCTTGATTATCCGTCGTTTAAATTCGGTCACCAGAGTGCTGTGAACCGAAATGGAATTACTAGGAGAATTGCTCCGACCTAGAACTAGGGAAAATGTCACCAAGCCGCGCGGAACGTTTGGGGAGCTGCTTTTCAGTCCCAGTGTCACAGGAGGTCATGTCTGGAACCATTGTAGAAGTCTGGTGGGCCAATATTCTCGACCTATATGGTGAGAAGACAATCGCCACTGTCGGTACGTCTGCAAATTGCAGCGAAACTTTGTGTTCCTATTGTGTCCCCAATTCTGATCTATGTGTTGTGTTCCTAAGGTACTTTCATCTTCCACGAGTCGGTTTACTTTGGTTTCTATGCGATCTTCTGGTTGCTGAGCATTGTGCCGGCGTTCCAGAAGTACAAGATCCAACCTGTGCGTTCAAGCGGAGAGAGAGGAGAGAATGGTCTCCTTCCCCCCGTCACCAACTTTCCATCGGCCTTCCCATTCGTTCTCTTGTCTCATTTCGACTTGCCCTCCCTCTCTTCGTTTGCTGACTAGTATTGCTCTCATGTTGTGTCCTCCAATAGGGCAAAACCGTGTCGTTTGAGAACCACATCAAGTGTTTGAAGCGTTTGATGGTGAGTCATGTCGTGTTCCAACTCCCCATGATGTTCTTGTTCCATTTCCTGGCGCCGTACCTTGGAATTCGTGTGGACGCCAAATTGCCGAGCTGGACGAGAATTGTGGTCGGAACGGTGGCCTCCTTCTTCATCGAGGACTTCTACTTCTACTGGGTACACCGCCTCCTCCATTGGGGTGTGTGGTATCAACACATTCACAAGATTCACCACGATTTCCAAGTACCAATTGGCATGGCCGCAGAGTACGCGCATCCACTAGAAACGCTCATCCTCGGTCTCGGAACCATGCTCGGGCCCTTCATCTTCTTCGACCACATCTTTGGCATGTACTTCTACCTCTTCTTCCGACTCTTCCAAACCATTGAACACCACTGCGGATACGAGTTCCCCTGGTCACCTTCCAAGTGGCTCCCACTCTGGTCAGGCGCGCAGTTCCACGACTATCACCACGAGACTTTCGTACGTACACACGCGCACACACCGCTCTCTTTGAACACGATATCATCTCCACGTTGAATTCAACTTGAAAAAACTTCCGAATCTGAGAGATACAGACACTGACACTCAGAACTTCCCATCGCTTTCTGGGACAGAGCGGAAACTACGCCTCGAGCTTCATCGTCTGGGACTGGGTGTTCGGAACCGATGCCAAGTACCGTGAGAGACTTCAAAAGAGAGAGGCCTCCAACAAGATTAACTAAGCAGATCCAGTTGATTGAGTCTTCTGAGAAGAGCTCTCTCTCCGCGCCATCCATCGAACTTCCACTTGCACGTTACAGATCTACATTTCATGTGTATCGCTCGAAAACTCTCATTTTTGGTTTCTGGGAGATGTAGGAGCATATAATGAATCTCGATTTGTGCGTCAACACGACTTCTCAAGAGCTACAGCGGTATCATGTCCCCCTGAGCCCAACAGTTCCCTCCTCTCTTCTGTTGGGCGTTTGGTGTGGCATGTGACTCATTAATGATCTCGATATTGTCTGCGTTTGTTTAGTAATGACATTGGGTTGATGGGTATTGGAATCAGACAACCATGCGGGACCATTGGTGGAGAGGATCTCAGGATGGAACCGCAATGTGTCCTTGCCTCTGTATCGCGAAGGTTGTTTCTACTGAAACGGTCCGCATTGTGCCCATGAGCTCTAACTTAGATGAATGGGAAGCATGC
>Ga0307375_10005256_pt1 | contig 12163 bp, 10 predicted proteins | sample TR1MG_FD_202531 | JGI IMG/M metagenome (GOLD analysis project Ga0307375, IMG submission 202531) | Soil microbial communities from Risofladan, Vaasa, Finland - TR-1 | ecosystem: Environmental > Terrestrial > Soil > Coastal area > Acid sulfate soil | place: Finland: Risofladan, Vaasa | collected... | reverse complement strand
TCGGTTTCAAATGAGCGGCCGGGAGCGGTTGGGCGGCGACCTCCCCGCGGCGGTTGACCTGTACGACGTAGGGCACCACGGATTTGAGGGGCAGGACGATAACCAGGGCTATCGCCATCGCCGCCGTAGCGGCGGCCATGATCACGGTAAGCAGGAAAAACCGATTGCGCTCGACGATCGGGCGCCCGAACCGGTCAAAAAACTGTGCGGCGGCGTTTCCCGAAAACGCTGACGGCGGCGCGGCCTGGGGAAGTGTGTCTTTTTTCGTCATGCTCGCAGTCTGCCGAATCGCTGAGGTTTGCGGCGGGCGATTAGCGGCTTTTATCCCCGGTCATTCGCCCGAGACCATGCCAGATCAGGGTGGCGCGCAACGAAACAAACGGCTATGGGCATTCTGAGGTTGAAAGCTTGGCCCTATCGACATCTCGAAATGGTATTGATTTGTACAAGACAGGGTTAGTTAACCCAGAAATCTGATGACCCACTACGTGCAATACATGGTTGGGTTGTGAAACGTCACAGGCCGCAATACAGAAATTACGCCCTGTCTGATATAGAATAGCCGGATCGAAAGCTGACAGTCGTCACCCCCAACAATGTGCCAGAAGGTGCCTGTCAGGATAATTGATGCTGCAGTCCCCTTTTTCGGCCATTGCCGACATCGTCGTTTCGATCTATCCGGTCCGTAGTGCGTGCAAGACCGGACATTGGGCGGATAGGAAACTTGAACGACCGCTTTGATCAAGGGCGTCGGCGGGACTCGAGCCTGAGCGGACCACCCCCAAGACCTTCAGATATCCGCACGGGACCTGAAGGGCTCATAGGCCCATATCCGCAGGTGGTGGGTATGGCAAGTAGAGGATGCTTATATACGCTCGAATTCTTTTTGCACATTATGGCGCTCATGTTTAATATACCAGCATCTGCTGCAGAATATTGCCGTAACGTCCGTATACTGAAATGTTGAGCGTCAAGGAGAGATCATGTCGGCTGCACACAAGACGTGCCACTACAGCGCCCCATGTCGCACTGAAGATGCCGCGGTCCTTTACTGTCTCCGGGTAGCGATGTCGGCGCTAGCGTGCCGCACACCTGAACCTGAGCGTTAGACCTCATCTGAACTCATGGGCACATACACGGATCTTTCGGTCGCCGGCTATCCACTTATCAACAGCAAGAGTACTGTCGTCCCAGAGGTTATGACCGTCTTCCGTGAAAGCGACAAGCGGGTTTTTGCCAGAAGGCTTGGTGACAGAAACCCGCTCGTCTGGGGAGATGCCTACGCGGACGAGGCGGATGAGGTTGAGACCGCCACGATGTACGTCTGTCGCACTGACGCAGTCATCGCCCGCCTGGATGTCATGGGCTTCACCATTAATAGAGCACGTCGCGACTTCGAATCTGGCCGTCAGGCTAAGCTCGCTACGTACCAGGAGTGGGCGAAGGACGAACCGGGCCCACCGTGGTTCGCAGACGAGGCGCAACTCATAGAGTCACTCTCTTTCGACGCGTACCTTGGTGCGCTGCGCCAAGTGCTATCGGAATGTCTCAGGCCGAAGCCATTCGATGACAATGAAAAGCCGGGGTTGTCGTCAGCTATCCGTTACATACTTGACGACAACGACGACTATCTCTTCGGATTCTTCGCTTCAGACATTCGCTGTCTCATTCGGGCTGTATGTGAAGTTGTACCAAAGCCGGGCGAGGTAATCCAAGACATAACCGATCTGGTCGATGGGGGTTACTACGCGCCTGAGGAGCCAGTCTGCCAGCAATCTGTAGACTCCCTGACGCTTGGTCATCTCGAGAACTCGAACCGAATAGTCCTCACAGAGGGGTCAACGGACACTCAGGTGCTAAAGGCTTCACTCAGGCTCCTTTATCCACACTTGTCCGCTTACTACTCGTTCTTGGACTTCGACGCCACGCGAGTGCCAGGTGGCGCCGGCCAGCTCGTATCACTTGTAAAGGGCCTCGCTGCTGCAGGTATAGGCAACCGCATCATCGCTATTTTTGACAACGACTCTGCCGCACGAGATGCCAAGAGATCGCTGACCCAGCTGCGGCTTCCCTCAAACATTGCCGTCCTTAGCTATCCAGACCTTGAGATACTTCGCAGCTACCCCACCCTCGGCCCGAGCGGGAACACAAACCTAGACGTGAACGGCCTCGCCGCTAGCATCGAGCTGTACTTCGGCTCGGACGTGCTTCGCGGCCCGGATGGCTCGCTGGCGCCCGTGCAGTGGAAGGGATACGTTGAACCCATGGCCAGTTACCAAGGCGAGGTATTAGGTAAGGCCAAACTTCAAGCAGCCTTCTCACGCAAGCTGGCCATAGCTGAAAAGAATACAGCGGACCAAGTGCGGCAGGATTGGTCAGGTATTGATGCGATCCTTCGAGTCATCTTTGGGGCGTTCGAAGATGAGGCCAAACCAATCGCTCCACTTGACGCGCTATAGCAGGATGCGCTTGCCTCCGCGCACGGGTGAGAACAAACGTTGAATGAACGCGGCAAAGCAGCTTGAGTGATGGCCGATTGCGCGCATCTCGCGCGCCACCTGAAACTGGCCGTCAGCAACTCGGCCATAGCGGACTGTCAGGCACCTCTAGCCGAATTTGCGTGCGAGGCTGGAAGCGGCTGTTGAGCAACCCTTGGTCATTTAGTGCTCAATAGTTGATGCTCATGGGTGACGTGACCAAACGGTCTGTACTCAGATACTCGCACCGTACTGTAGCTGGAGCGACTGTTGTTTTACGTGCCCTTGCGGCATATTAGTGCGACGTGCCGGATACGCTACGCGATAAGAGGCTTTTGGAAAATCGGTTCAACTTCTTTGTCCGATGGCATCTCCTTCCAAGCCCTCCGCGAATTTAATAACGGTGCGCCGATTATACAAAGCAGATTTCTGGGGGTGTCGTGAAAGAAGTATACGAGCGGGTATGGGTGGCGAACGACCGATCCTGCCGCAATGGCGGAGGAGAATGGGCGGTGGTCCACGCTTGCAAGAGCCCGTGCCATCAGCGCGCCGTTGGCTACCAGGGAAGTCTACCCAAGACGCACGCGAATTATCTTACCCTAAGCAACAATCAGGACCTTTTCCTGAATATTATTGATCCATCTACGCCCCTATTCATGCCGGCGTCCTTCGAGGCGTTTCTATCCTTTGCCGACAGAGAATGGTTGGCGGGACGCAATCTGCTGGTCCACTGTAACCAGGGTGAATCACGGGCGCCGTCCCTTGCGCTGCTGTTCCTCGCCAAGCGCCGGTCGGCGTTGAACAACGGTTCCTATTCGGCGGCTAGGTTGGAATTCGAGAAGCTCTACCCTGGTTACAAACCTGGTCTGGGTATTCAAGCCTATCTCGCCAATAAGTGGCACGAACTGGGCACTACGCCGTAGCAGGGCCGAGGTTCGGAGCAGGCGCGTCACTGAGCAAAACGGGATAACAGCAGGAGAAGTTGTATGCACGTTAAGGCGCTCTGCATCAGGAACTTTCGAAGGCTCAAGAACGTCCAGATCGATTTGGCGAAGGATATCTCGATCTTCGTCGGGGCCAACAACAGCGGCAAGACCTCGGCTGCTCAGGTTCTGCAGATGTTCCTGGGCGGATCCCGTGACCGGTTCTCGATCCACGACTTCAGCGCTGACACTTGGTCGATGTTTGACGCCTTCGGCGAAGGACAGGTCAACGTGGAGTTGCCAACAATCTCGATGGACCTTTGGCTGCATGTCGAAGCCAATGATTTGCATCGGGTGTTCGATCTTTTGCCGAGCTTGACTTGGCAGGGTTCCTTGGTGGGCGTGCGTATCGAACTTGCCGCGATTGACCCCGAGGGTCTGCGAGGCAGGTTCCGGGATGCACGGGCACAAGCCCTACAAAATGTACCGCAGCCGGCTGGCGCTGGCGCCGACTACCGGCCATCCCCACGTACCCTGCGCGACTATTTATCGGACGACCTGCGGCGGGAATTCGATCTGCGGTACTTCGTTCTGGACCACGCCCAGTTTGACGCGTCCTTCAATGAAAGAGCGGATTACCGGCCGTTGCTACTGACGGCGGACAAGGGTCGAAGCGGTAAAGAAGTCCTGAATTCGCTGGTGAAGGTCGACTTTCTCCACGCCCAGCGTCATTTGTCCGACAGCGCCGACGGAAGCCGCTCCGAAGATCTATCGCGCTGCCTGAGTCGTTTTTACAAGCGGAACCTGGAAAAGCACGAAAACGATCAGACGGCGATCCTTGCCCTGACTGAATCCGAAACAATGCTCAACGACCACTTGGCACGTGTTTTCGGAGAGACGCTCGGCGCCCTCTCAAAGCTCGGGTATCCGGGATTAGCGAACCCCCGGTTGCTGATCAAGACCGCCCTGAATCCGGCCACCATCATGAGCAGCCAGGATGGCGCCCAGGTACACTATTCGTTGGGCGGAGCGCAGCAAGGCCACGACGAACCGACCCTTCCCGACCGGTATAACGGGCTTGGGTTCAAGAACCTGATATACATGGTGGTCGAGCTGCTGGACGTCCATGCCCAATGGCGCGAGATCGCCGAACACCGGCCGCCGCTGCAACTCATTTTTGTGGAGGAGCCTGAAGCGCACCTCCATGCCCAGCTGCAGCAGGTGTTCATTCGTAAGGTACTGGATATTCTCAATCTGGACGATCAGGAGCAACAGTTCTATTCGAGCCAGATCATCGTCACCACGCACTCGCCACACATTCTGTACGAGCGAGGGTTCAAGCCTATCCGCTACTTCCGGCGCGTTGGAACTGCGATCGCGCAGTCCTCTGAGGTGCTAAACCTTTCCGCTTTCTATGATCAGACGTCGAATCCGACCCGTGATTTTCTCGAACGCTATCTCAAACTGACCCACTGCGACCTGTTCTTTGCCGATGCGGCGGTACTGGTGGAAGGAAACGTGGAGCGCCTGTTGCTGCCCCAGATGATTGAGAAGGCAGCCCCGACTCTCAAGACGGCCTACCTAAGCATTCTGGAAATCGGCGGTGCTTTCGGGCATCGCTTCAAGTCGCTGATCGAATTTCTCGGACTCACCGCGCTCATCATCACCGACATCGACAGCGTTCTCGCGACACCGGCGCCGGCGGAAGCGGGGGCGGCCGAACTTGCGGCGGAAGGCGAGGCGGCTGAAGCGGAAGACGAAGAAGAGGCGGAGGAGCCTGAGGAAGAGGGCGCGCCGGGAAGCACTTGTATGGTCCATGCCCCTGACGCCGTAACATCCAACCAGACCCTGATTCAATGGCTTCCCGGCATGGCTACTATTGCTGACCTGCTGGCCGCCACGGAAGAGCAGCGGACGCAGCCACGCACGGCTGCGGTACTGGCGCTGGCGCGGGTGGCGTATCAGACGCAAGTACCGGTGACTTGGGGCGGGGTGATCATGGCAGTGACCGGCCGTACGCTGGAAGAGACGTTTGCATTGGAGAATCTGACCTGGTGCCAACACAAGGATCGGAAGGAACTCAAGCTGCGAATCCGCGGCAGCGCGACCCTCTCTGTGCAGGAAATGGCCGAGAAACTACACAACAAGATCAAGGGCTCCAGATTCAATAAGACCGACTTCGCACTCGCTCTGTTGGCGCAGGATCCGGCTGCGTGGACAGTCCCTGCGTACATCGCGAAGGGCTTGTGCTGGCTGGAGCGCGAAGTCACGCCGCCTCCACCCACCACAGTTGAGGTTCCCGTGATTGCGGGTGCAGCATGACTAGTCGAATCGGAAATCCCGACACCGACGCTGACCGGGAGTTGCATGCCTGCCTCGATCAAACGCCGGTACGCAGCTTCATCATGGTGGCCGGCGCGGGGTCCGGAAAGACAACTTCATTGGTCAAGGCCCTCGATCACTTGGTGCGAACTCGGGGCGGCGGCTTGCGGCGCCAAGGCCAGCAGATCGCGTGCATCACCTACACCGAAGTGGCGGTGGGGGAAATTTCAGGAGACGTGGGAAACGAATCTCTGTGCCATGTCTCCACCATTCATAGCTTCCTGTGGACGGTGGTTCGGCCCTTTCAAAGCGACCTGCGTAGCTGGGTCTGGGCCAGGATTGCGGAAAAGATCGATGACGCCGAAACGAGAATCGCCAATCGGCGCACGCGTGAAGCCACACGCCAGACTCTCACTAGGGATGTTGAGCGGTATCGAACCCAGCTCGACGAACTTGCAAGCGTGCGGGCCTTCCGATACGGCACGGGTAGCGACTACGCCGAGGGTATCCTCGGACATGACGACATACTTAAGATCGGGCCGACGCTGATCACCGACCGACCGCTGCTACGCGCTCTGGTGGCCAAGCGGTTCCCGTATATCTTTGTCGACGAGAGTCAAGACACCGATCCCTCTTTTGTCGCTGCACTACGCCTGGTGGCCGAAACCGTCAGCGCCGAGTTCTGCCTAGGTTTTTTCGGCGACCCCATGCAGAAGATCTACTTGACCGGCGCAGGATGTATCGAGCCCGGCGTCGGCTGGAATCAAATCACTAAGCCCGAGAATTTCCGTTGTCCCATCAGCGTGCTAAAGGTCATCAACAACATCAGGAACGAGGACGACAAGCTGGAGCAAGTGCGTGGTCGCTTGCAAGAGATCAATGGGGTGACGACTCCTGTCCAGGGATCGGCACGTCTGTTTATCGTGCCGGCAGATGGGCACCGATGGAAACGCCTCGCTCAGGTGCGTCGCTGGCTGGCAGAAGCCAATGCCGATCCCCTTTGGGCATATGATGGCGAAGACGCAAACGTTCGTGTGCTGGTGCTGGTCCACCGAATGGCAGCCGCCCGACTCGGATTTAGCGGTATCTATGCGGCGCTTAACGACCGGGCTCCAGAGAGCCTGAAGAGCGGCTTGAAGGACGGCACTGCCTGGCCGCTTAGGCCTTTCATGACGTACGTGCTTCCTCTGGTTCAGATGGTTCGCAGTGGGGCGGACTTCGACGTGATGGTGATGCTGCGCAAGAACTGCCCTTTGTTGGACGAGGAACGCCTGGCTGGCGAGAACGTGGCGCAGTTGATGGCTCGCCTCAAGGTGAATCTCATCACCTTGTCGGAAATGCTCGCTCCGACATCCGCCTGTACGATCAAGCAGGTACTGGCATTTGTCAGCGATCGCAGGCTGGCAAGCCTTGATGATCGCTTCGGCCGCTTTTTCGGCGACGCCCTGGCCGATGCTCTCGACGGTGACGCATCAGTGGTCGCTTTCATCGACTGCCCGGCGGCCGAACTGTGGGGATACAAGACGTACATCGATGATGAGTCACCATTTTCGACGCAGCAAGGTATCAAGGGGACTGAGTTCCAGCGCGTGCTTGTTATCCTGGACGACGAAGAAGGGGACTACAACCTCTTTTGCTACGGCAAGTATTTTGGAACGATCCCCCTGTCGAAGACAGACGAGGAACATCGAGACGCGGGTGAGGATTCAGTGGTGGAGCGTACCCGGCGCTTGTTCTACGTGTGTTGTTCCAGAGCAGTGAACGATTTAGCCGTCATCTATGTCGTGCCAGATGTGGCAGCCGCGCGGGAAGCAGTATTTGCCAAGGGTCTATTTGAGCAGGATAATGTCCACGTCATAGACGGGTAGTATGAGGCGGCGCCCCGAAATTCAATATGCGTTGCAAACCTATCCAGCTCGATCATCATACAAGGCAAGTTCTCCGTACACCACAAAGGATACTTTCTCTTCGTTTTTTTGCCCTGTTTCTGATCCCCCTCAGACTTAGATATTGGTTAAGTTAAACGCTATCGATCATTGGCTCCTGGCTCAATGCCAGGGCCCGTTTACAGCCCTTTCTGCTCGTACAGACCTTTGGCTGCGCGTCTGAGAGGGTATGCCTGTCACGGTTGTCTGTCGAAAGTGCAAACAGTTGCGGGGGACACAGGCGTCGCTCTTAGGCTTGGCTCAAGCATGTGTGGGTGGGCTGACCGCGACTGTTCGTACACCGGGAGTTTCTCTATCCCGAAGGTCTACGAGCAGGAAGAGCCGTATGACAGCGCGAGTAAAGCAGACTGGTAACACCGAGTGGCGGAATAATTGTGGACATGGCGCTTTTTGTTGCATATGACTCAGTTAAGACGTAGCAAACGACCAACATTATTGGTCGGTGTGCGTTATGGCCATAGAATAGACCGCTTCGCAACCACCGTCGATATCTTCTAGGGAAGCTCTGATTTAGTCCCTATATACAAGCGACAATGGTAAACTGGCGCCAGTCAAGCGGAATGCAATCCATGCGCCAGCTTACGTTAGCCTTCGGCACCTTCGAGACCCACAGGAAGCCCGCCCACCGGGAGAAGTTCCTCTCCGATATGGACAAGGTGGTGCCCTGGCAGGAGCTTTGTACGCTGATAGAGCCCTTTTATCCCCGGGGAGAAAACGGCAGGCCACCTGTGGGACTTCCCCGAATGCTGCGGATCACTTTCCTCCAGCAGTGGTTCAATCTGTCCGATCCCGGGGCCGAGGAAGCTCTATATGAATCCGTCTCCATGTGCCGGCTCGCGGGAATCGCTTTTGGGCGAGAACCCGTGCCTGATGAAACCACGATCCTGAAGTTCCGCCATCTCCTCGAGACGCATCATCTGGGCAAGAAGCTCTTCCGCCAGGTCCATCGCCATCTGGAGTCGCAGGGCATCAAGGTCACGAGCAGCACGATCAATGTACAAGCGCGACGTGTTGTGCGAAGGTGCTAGAGTCTGGATACTCACGGCAACATCTAAAGAGGTTTAGCCGAAAGAGTCCTAAGGCTCGAATAGCCAAACAGACATAGCTTCATCATGCATATAAGTGCATGCTAAACTCGTCAGGAACACATACGGATTTCAGCGAATTGCTGATCGAAAAATGCTGCCTTAGCAGAGAAAGCAAGGAAAACATAAATGCTACTAGACAATACGCTCCTTGATTCCGATGATATTTTGACGCCTGACGATTTCGAATCTTGCCTGAATGCCAGAGGGCTTTACAGCCCTCAGCAGTTCGTATTAAGACTTAACCCACGAATTCATGAATTGATAGATAGCTTGTCCGATAAGACGATTATTTACGGAAATGCAATTGATGAAGATACTTTGCAAGCATACTCGACATACATTCATGAGACGGTTCATTGGTGGCAGCACAAAGGATCTACCAGTGGATTTATAAGAAGTATGCTCTACCCGTCGCAGACCCACGGCAATATGCAGCATCTCTTAGATTTGACCGCTTTGGTGGGGCCAAACAAATCGATTCAGGCTTGGGCTGAAGACGTTCAGGAGCGGGATATGTTTCGTCCTCCAAGGGCTGATTCTCTTGCGAACAGTATCGTTAATAACTTTATGGACACTGAGTTTTATCTGGCATTGACTTATAATCCAGAGCTTGCCACTGACATTTACACTAACAAATACTTCGAGTGTGCCGGCCATTCGTTCAATGTTGCCTATGGACACGTATTGCTCGCACTGAGAGATACCATTGACCAAGAAGGCTTGGTCATCCCCGATGATAGCGGATGGGAGAATGAATTCACAGCGCTACGAGATAAGAAAGTTGATGGCTACTATAAGACGACGCCCATTACCATGGCGCCCGTTGGGCTGCTGCATATCATGGAGGGGCAGGCCCGATTCATTCAACTCCAGTTTCTAAGTTTCGCTACTGGCGGCATAACATTGAAGGAAACTGGAGAAGCTGGACTTCTGGATGGTAATTACGGGAAGGCATTCACGGTGTTTTTGAAGATGACAGGCTCGGTTGATCCAGAGAATATTGATGATCCACTCGTTGCACTTTTTATGCTTATTTGCGACTTATCAATCAACCCGACGGCTGGATTTCCTTCGCAGCCATTTAATTTTGAATACTTCTACCTTGATGCCGATCCTGGAATCCGTTTTGCCTTTCTATGCGATGCGGTTGCTAAACAACATCCCGAGTTGCGCACTTTTATTAAGCGTTATTCGCGTGATGAATACCTCGAGGCAGTAAGATTGCTTGCGAGTACTTGCGATTACGCAAACCCCATGCATGCGTTAGAGTCTGTTGCCAGTTGGGGAACAATACAGCCAAGGGTTGCTCGCCTAATGGAAGAATATGCAACATTCGAATTCTGTCAGCCGAATATTGCGGTACGAATATTACTGGCTGAGTTTATCGAGTTTTGTAAGGACAAACTTCAGAGACCAGAGTTCTTTTGTTGGGCTGGGGCATGGCTTACAGGTAATAGAAGCGGTGATCCAGAACGACATCTTTGGCTAAAACACCTATCCTTGTATTCTGATAAAGCAGATGACGGAGGCATCTTCCCGAGAATGACCCCAGGTCGAAAGGAAGATGCAATTCACACTGCATTCAATAGTTTTTATGCGGCAATCATTAGTTATGACATGACGAAGCAGTGGGTTCTTCGGAAAGGACCGTTTAAGCTGGAATACCGTTGGCTCACAAAAACATACTCAGATGAGGCCGTCAGCCAGTCCGCCAAAGGAGTATTTCAAAAGATATACGGTGTTAGTATCGATGATTTTTACATCGCCCCATAACCAGATACCATCTTCTCCTATAGCGCTAGGTCAACCTCTTTATGGTTGGTAACCAATGACTTTGAAAAACATCGACAACCTAAATTCCAAGGACCCTCATGAAGGGCTTGTTCTCAATGGAATACATCCATTGTCTGAACGTGCTGTTAGTCATATTGCTAGAAGTCGACACCTTCCTATACTCAAATACTCATTCGGCAATGTTTATGGCGCTATTGAGATGATGCATGGACTTACTTATCACCACAGTCGTTTCATGTGTCTGGTCGAGAGTTGCCATGAAACCGTACCGACAATACAAACAGCAAGGGCACTTCGCCATGAAGCTGTCGCATATCTGAACAGGCTCGGACAATTGTGGGCATTTTGCACCTTAGACCTTGTCAGGGAATACTGTTCTTCCCCAGAGAGAACGCTGCCAACTACCAGCAAGTTAATTGTTTTCAGAAATAAACATGCGGCACATAGATCAATAGACGTTCCAAAAGCGAAGGACACTGATGGCCTTCAAGTCATGAACGCGATTTCATTATCAATATTGGGAGGGCAATTATTCCATCCAAAACCTGGGAACACACCAACAGAATTATCAGCTGTGTCTCAAAACATAGATAATGGCTGGGACGAATTAATATGTAGCTTATACAGGAATGAATATTTGGGATTCCAAATATATGATGTTAAGCACTCTGTGCATGTGAATTGCTATCTTGAACGAGACCATGAGCTGATAATGCGTGAAACATATTGCTTAATCAATATCCTTCTTCCTCTTGACCGGAATGTCCCACCATATCTAACTCCACCACTGAATATTGACGACTATAAAGCTGTCGGTCGCGACTGACTCCAATGTCTCGTAGCGCCCCTCGAAATTGTCGGAAGCGGACATACCTGCTACATGAACCAACAGCCTTTTCAGGCAATTACCAGCGTCCGGTATGGATGTGGCCGATGAATAGACATTCGATACAACATCTTGGACCGACCACTCAGCGTCGAAGGATCTGGCCGACATCGCAGAATCGCTGCCCGAAAGCCGCCGGTCGCCAATGTAGGCATAGAGGCATCTTACGTGAGTGGGCAGCGAAATTTCAACTCCTTCATCCCACCCAAAAATGCACATAGCCAATCAAACCATGGAGCCCCCTACTCCGCTTACGCACGGCCGCGCGTTTAAATCCGTTTCTGCACACTCGCCATCCAAAACCGCACCGCAACCGCGAGCCCGGCCAAGAAGACGGGGATCACCAACGGGGGAATGGGGATGGGCAATAACGGAACAGCCAGGGCTACCAGGGCGATACTGCCAGTTCCGCGGGAGGCGTACCAATGCCGCATCGGGCTCGAGAACTCGAAGCGCCACTTGGCGATACGGCGACGTATCCAGCCATCGTACAAGGCGGCCGCGAGCACGGGAATGAAATAGGGAATCCACACGGCGATCAGGGCGAACCGATAAAAGACCGCATAGAAGAACCACCACATGGCCATGAGACTCTGGTGTCCGCGTGCCGCCCCCCTGTGTCACAGTAGTTGCCGCCTCAATTAATCGTTAATCTGGGGGCGAGGTGAAAGGACGATGGCACGATACGCACAACGATTGAAGGATCAGGCTGTGGCCCGGTTGTTAC
>Ga0307375_10005254_pt1 | contig 12165 bp, 9 predicted proteins | sample TR1MG_FD_202531 | JGI IMG/M metagenome (GOLD analysis project Ga0307375, IMG submission 202531) | Soil microbial communities from Risofladan, Vaasa, Finland - TR-1 | ecosystem: Environmental > Terrestrial > Soil > Coastal area > Acid sulfate soil | place: Finland: Risofladan, Vaasa | collected... | reverse complement strand
ATGTGTATGGGCTGCTACAAATGAAAACACGGGCCCGTTAGAGCGTCTGTTATGGCCGGGTTCGGCGCTTTGGAAAAGTCTTTACCAAAGTGGTATAGTAAAGGACTCCATGAAAGTCTCTTATGACGATAGTGACCTTGAGGCGCTCTGCAGGCAGGTGAGGATCGCCACCAAGAAGCTGGGAGGTCCTTCCGCAAAAAAGTTGCAACACCGGATTGCGGAACTGCACGCAGCGCGTGTCATAGGCGAGTTGGTGGCAGGGCGTCCCCATCCCCTTAAGGGCGACTGGGCGGGGCAATTTGCGGTAGATTTACACGGCGGGCATCGTCTTGTTTTCAGACCGACAGAGGAGGCAGTGACTCTCAAGCCGGATGGTTCGATTGACTGGGCGGCAGTGAATGCAGTGACGGTGATATGGGTGGGGGATTATCATGACTAATAGGGCGATACGCACCTACGAGACGCTGGCGGATTTTGCGCCCGATTGGGTAGCGGTCCCGGGCGCTACGATCGCGGACTTGCTTGAAGAGCGCGGCATGACGCAGGTCGATTTGGCTAAGAGAACCGGCCTCTCCGCCAAGCACATCAATCAGCTTTTAAAGGGCCAAGCGACAATCTCCGAGGAGACGGCTCTTAAGTTCGAACAGGTACTCGGCAGTACGGCGCGTTTTTGGTTAAACCTTGAGAGCCAGTATCGCGAGCATCTCGCCCGCCACGAAGAAATCGAGAGTCTAGCCAAGCAGGTTGATTGGTTAAAAGAGCTACCGCTGGCGGACCTACACCGTTTTGGCTGGGTCCGGAAATGCCATGATAAGGCGGAGCAAGTCTTTGAGTGTCTGCGTTTTTTCGGCGTCGGGGCAGTAGACACATGGCGGCAGGAATATGAGCAACCGGCTGCGGCCTACCGCGCTCCCGCAAAATTGACTCGTAACCCTGCCGCCGTCTCGTGTTGGCTGCGGCACGGCGAACGAGCCGCTGAGGATATGCGTCTTAACGAATTCCGTCGCGACGTCTTCATGGCGGCGTTGCATGATATCCGTACGTTGACGCGCGAATCAGACCCTGCTGTGTTTGTTTCTAAGCTAGGCAAGTTGTGCGCTGGTGCCGGAGTGGCTGTCGTTATTGCGCCCGCACCTAAAGGGTGCCCTGTGAGTGGGGCGACCAAATGGCTGAGCGCGGACAAGGCGCTTATTATGCTGAGCCTGCGCGGTAAAACAGACGATAAGCTGTGGTTTTCTTTCTTTCACGAAGCCGGTCATCTGATTAAGCATGGCAAGAAGATGACTTTTCTCGATATGGCTGGCGAGGACGGTCTAAGCCCTCAAGAAGAGCAGGAGGCTGACACGTTTGCCCGGGATATGTTGATACCCCCCGCTGACTACCGTGATTTCCTGGCGCGCGGCCTTTTTTCTCCGAAGGCGATAAGGGATTTTGCAGAAGATCTCGATATCGGACCAGGGGTGGTGCTGGGCCGTTTACAGTACGAGAAAAGAGTCGCCTGGAGCAAGTTTAACCGGCTCAAGGTGAGCTTTCATTGGAAGTCTGAAGAAGAGTAAGGGCGGGTCGGTTCTGAGCGAGCGGCCTTCTCTCGTAACGGATTAAAAAAGGCGAGCGAGAGCTGTGTTACCAGTGGGGCAATCCCGGGACACTGAGCCGTAAAAGGGGGGCGGTAATCTATAGTGACGCGCAAAATCGATAGGAGCGTAAGTCCCTGCTCTCAGTACCTTACCTTTTCGTGCTGTGTTGTGACTTATTGAAAGGGGGAGGTTCTGACTCCGTTAACCGAGGTTCGAATCCTCGTCCCCCAGCCATCAGAAAACAAGGGCTTAAGGCCTCGACCTTAAGCCCTTTTTCTTGGCTACGGGGCGATCGAGACTGAAGAAATTCCCCCACAACATCTCAGCGCCTCTCGGTCGCTGCGGTTTTCCCTAAAGCGCCCTTACACTTAAATGTCAGACGATAGCCATCGCCTCTAGCCGCTTACCGTTTCCAGTCATACGGCGCCGCTCTCGCCTCGCGTGGGGATTCCCGTTATTTACTAGCTTGACGTATTCCGGGCGATCTTATGGTATCGGAGGTAATCGGGTGAGTGGGGAGGGGGGCGTCGTTTGATCGTCCGCCGCTAGGTATTCGGTGAGCCACGCATCGAGCGCATCCTCGGCGTCTTGGAGTTCTTGCAAAGTGGCGACGCGGGTATGGGTGGTTACGCCATACTCCATCATGGCGTCCCCCCAAAGCGCGTGGATACGCGCGTGCAGTTCGCGGATGGTTTGTGGCGCCGTGGTCTGGAGCCAGGAGTGGAGGGGGCAATGGTTTTCCTTGAGCGATTCCGCGGGTACCGGGGGTAGTCCCTGGCGCAAGATGTCGCTCGTCGTTCGGAATCGGTTGCGGTGGCCTGCGCGGGCGAGCCATGCCGCGGTCTTCTCTGGTCTGGCACGCCGTGTTTGCGTCCAAAGGTGCGGGGTCTGCCAGCTGTGCGCCCATGCGCTCACCGCATTCAGGGGGAGGGGTCTGCTAATGAGATAACCTTGCCCGTACTGGCAACCCAAGTCACGTAAGAGCAAGCCTTGTTCGATCTGCTCTATCCCCTCTGCGACCGTGGCGAGATTTAAGACATGGGCGGCCGTAAGGATGCCGCTTACGATAGCAAAATCGCGTGGGTCGTCGCCCATGTCGAGTACAAAGCTTTTGTCGATCTTGAGGATGTCGCACGGGAGCTTCTGGAGATAGTTGAGCGAGGCGTAGCCGGTGCCAAAGTCATCGAGGGCCACTGCGATTCCCATGGCGCGGCATTCTGCGAGGATGGCGCCCGCCTGTGTGAGGTCGTGTAGCTGGCTTGTCTCTGTGATCTCGATCTCCAGGTATGGGGCCAGCGCGGCGTTCTGGCGCATGATGCCCTGAAGCTCTTTTAGGAAGTCCGGATGGAGCAAATGGAGGCTGTGGATGTTGACCGCGACCGGGACGCGGATCTCTTGTTGCGCGAGGTAGTGGAGCGCTATGAACGCTTGTTCCAGGACATAGATGTCGAGCGCGCGCATCAAGTCCGCGTGCTGCTCGATTACCGGGAAATATTCGGGAGGCGCCCATATCTTGCCGTCCGGTTGGGGCCAACGGAGCAAGGCTTCGAGGCTTCGGAGTCGGCCGGTGGCAAGCTCTATCTGCGGTTGAAAGTATAAGAGCAGGACGTGATCGCGTAACGCATTAGAAAAATCGTGCTGAAGGCGATGTTGATTTAAGAGCCGCTCTTCCAGCGCCGGCATGAAGAATTGATAGATATTTTTGCCGAGTCGTTTGGCCTCATAGAGCGCGAGGTCGGCACGTCGTATGAGGTCATCGACCCGATCGCCGTCGTCGGGGAAAAGGCTCACCCCGATGCTGGCGGCCACCCCCGTTTGTTCACGGCTCGCGGTGATGAAGGGCATATCGATGCTCCAGCGGATGGCCTCGATTAGCTGGGTCGCTTGCGCGCGATCGGCCACGGATGGCAACAGGATGCCAAACTCATCACCACCTAAGCGCGCGGCACTGGCGTCCGCCGGTAAAGCGGCGCGAAGGCGGTTTGCGATACGTCGCAACAGGTCGTCTCCGACGATATGGCCGAATTGGTCATTAATGGCCTTGAAGCCGTCGAGGTCGAGTATGGCCACCGCGAGTCGGCTTTGGTTCTTGAAGGGGGGTGTAAGGGCGGTTTCTAGTCGTTCGCGAAAGGCGGCGCGGTTATCGAGACCCGTGAGCGCGTCGTGTCGCGCCTGGTGCGCGAGTTGCTGCTCACGTTCGGTGTCTTCGAGTGAGAAGGCGAGATCTTGCGCGAGGCCTTCGAGGAGCCGCACAAGCGGTGGTGAAAAAAGTTGCAACTGCTCCGAGCCCAGGGCGAGGATCGCGACAATGCCGACCTTGGTGCGTATGGGGAGGGCGGCGGCCGATTTCGTTCCGGCGGCATCATGCATGCCACGCCAAGGGCTGAAGCGGTTGTCGTGCGCGAGGTCGTCTGTGATCTCTATGTGTCCGCTACGCACCGCGCGTCCCGCCGTGCCCAAACCCTCGGGGCGGTTGGCGTCTGCGGAAAAGACGCAGCGAAACCAATCGATGCCAAGCGGCCTTTTTTCACTAAAGGCGACGACCCGGATATCGCCAGACGGCTGAACGCGCCCGATCCAAGCAAAGAGCAGTCCGGTATAGGCGACGATAATGCGACAGGTTTCGGCAAAGAGTCGGTCGGGCTCGGGGTGGCGAATGATAAATTGGTTTAATTCACTTAAGGCTAGGTAAAAGTCCCGCTGCTGTTCCGCAAAGGCCCGCTCCTCCTGGATCTTCGCGTCCGCCGCGTGTTGGGCGATTTTGGCGCGCGCGAGTTCGCGGCGGAAGGATTGGTAATAGAAGGTGGCGCTTATCAGGAGCGCGGAGATCAAAAGGAAGGGGATCTCGAGGCGTCGCGCAAAGCTCGCTAAGAGGTTTTTGAGCGGCAGGCTCACGCCTGCGATAACGCCATAATGGGCGGACTGATAGGCGCCAAGGCGCCAGCCGTCACGCGTTTGCCCAAAGAAAGATCCGCGCTTTTCATGGGGCATATTGGTAAGCGTGTGTATCAGGGCGCCTGTGCGTAGTTGCCCATAGTCCGCTTCTAGCGCATGCGGCAGCTTGTATTCGACCTGTCCCCTAGGGGTCATGATGAAGATATGGAAGTGCGGAGGCAGTTTGGTGAGCAGTTGGCTGAGCTTGGGCCAGCTCAAGATGGTGCGTTCGAACACCAGCGCCTCGTTTCCGGCGAGGGGATGGGCGAATAAAACGAGCCTCCCGCGCGGGCCTGAAAAAGGCATGGAGAAACAAAAGTGGTCGCGTGAAAGGCATTGCTTTGTGATCTGGGGAATGATGGAGCGCATGGTCGTCGCGGGCAGCAGGAAGGGGCGGGCCGATACATCGACCTTATCGTCTGCGGTCACGATGGCGACATTGAGGTTTTTGGGGTGGGTCGAGAGGTAGTTTTGAAGAACGGCCGGGCGCGCCTTGGGGGCCGTGCTCTCCAGCGTTTCTTGTAAGCGGCGCATCGCATGGTTCGTGTCTTCGAGGTAAGACAACTCGATGCGGGCGATGGCGGCGGCTATGATCGAGAGTCGACGCGAGGTGGCGTGTTCTATACTCTGCCAAGTGGTGATCGCGAATGCCAGCGCGGTGGTAAGTATTCCGACGACAAAAAACGCCCACAGCTTACCGACGGCGTGAGGGCTTGTATCCCAGAGGCGCCGGATTACGCGAGGACGGCGCTTCATGCGATTTGTCCTTTGAGAAGCAAGCACTTAATCATAAAACACCCCATGCCGCCGCGCATCTTTTTATGGTCGCCGCGTGCGGGGTAGAGGCGTCGTTTGCTTCTCTTCGCGTCCGAGCCATGACCGCCCTTTGCCCCGGCCCCTTGCATCGCGTGTATTAGCAGTCTCTTCTGTATTGCGTTTAGCGCGACCTCTTGCTATACCTCCCAAGCATAGACGTTCGTGCGTCTATGTGTTGCCCAAAAATATAATTCCGTTCCGTGAGGAGGTACTTTTTAAAATGAAGCATAAGGTCTTGGCAGCAGCAGTGAGCGCCGCTTTGGCGGTGATTCCGATGGTGGCAATGGCAGGCGTCAAAGTCGGAGGCATGGCCCAAGGAGAGCTGGGTTACTGGAAGAACAGCAGCAACGGTGTCGTGCAAAGTCAGGGCACGAATATGCTGGATAACGGTCGTGGTCGCTTATGGGTGCAGGCCGATCAGAAGCTAGGCGATGGCTTGACCGGCATGGCCTATTACATGATGAAGGCCAATACCATGGGTAACGGCGGGTTTGATACGTCGCCCTATGCGCCTACGACCACTGATGCAGGCGAAAAGTATGTCGGCCTGAAGGGCGGTTTTGGTAGCCTGGAGCTTGGGAATATCGCAAGCCCTTATAAGTACACGGGTGGCGTCGTGTGGGATGCGTTCGTCACCACCGACTTACAGGCCCGCGGCAATGGCGGTATGGCAGCCGGCGTCTTTGGTCAAAATGGCTTTATGATGAACTCCATCCTCTATCGCTCGCCCACCTTCAGCGGCTTCCATGTGGCTTTGGCCTATAGCCCCGAGAACGTCAAGGCAAGCGGCAGCGCAACGGCAGTTAACACCACCGCTCAGCATGGCGACTATGCGGCCGCCTTACAGTGGAAGGCCATGGGTTGGAGCGTCTTTGTGGCCCACGACCATGCCGGGGCCCCCAATGGCGCGCAGAGCTTCAAGGCCTATGCGATGCAAGTGGGCGTCGGGGCGGGTGGGCTTAAGCCTGTATTCGTGGGTGGTACGGGCGGCATCAATAATGTAGCCCAGAACAACACCAAGTTCGGCGCCAAGTATAACTTCGGGCCGGTCGCGGTGATGGGTCAGGTGGAAAATCTCCAGACCGCAGGGGAAGCGAAGCCCACGCAAGATGTCTTCCTCGGTGTCGATGGCGCGGTCGGCCATTGGGCGCCAGTCGTGCAGTTGGGAGAGACCACCAACAAGTACTGGGTCAATAGCAATCTGAAAGTGAGCTATGTCGCGGTCGGCACCTTCTATAACTTCAAGAAGGGGTTTAGCGTCTATGGCGGTTATCGCCGCACCCGCATCACCGGCGCCGCTTCGGTACCCACGTTAGTGGGGGCCAGCGATGGCACGCAGAGCGTGTTCTCGCTCGGTATGCGTAAGGTGTTCTAAGTTAGAGATCTGGGCGTTATGAGAATCGGGGCCTTAGGGCCCCGTTTCTTTGTCTGCTCTGCTAGAATAAGCGGCCTTACAGGAGGCGCGCTATGGTCAAAGTGGGGATTATCGGCGGCACGGGTTATACAGGTTCCGAACTCATACGGATCTTGAGTCGTCACCCTGAGGCCACTATTACCGTCATTACTTCGCGCGCCGAGGCCGGTAAACCGGTTGCGAGTCTTTTTCCGAGTCTGCGCGGCCATACCGATCTTATATTCTCCGACCCCGCCGATGGCGCGGCCCTGCGGGCCTGCGACGTGGTGATGAGCGCCACCCCCAATGGAGTCGCCATGACCCATGCGCGGGAGTTGATAGCCGCAGGCGTACGCTTGATCGATATCGCGGCCGATTTCCGGATCCGGGATTTGTCCATATGGGAACATTGGTATGGCATGACCCATGCGTGCCCCGAACTTGTCGCAGAGGCCGTCTATGGCTTGCCCGAGGTCAATCGCCAGGCGATTACGCAGGCTAGGCTTGTGGCCAACCCCGGGTGTTACCCTACGGCCGTCCAGCTCGGGTTTTTGCCGCTCGTCGAACAGGGTCTTGTGGATCTTTCCCAGCTCACCGCGTCGGCCGTTTCGGGTGCGAGTGGCGCCGGGCGCAGCCCGCATGTCCCGTTTTTGTTCACGGAAGTGGCGGAATCGGTGAGGGCCTATAACGTTTCGGGGCATCGCCATCGGCCCGAAATCGCCCAGGGGCTTGCGCGCATGGCGGGCGAACCGGTGGATTTGGTGTTTGTGCCGCACTTGGTGCCCATGATTCGCGGCATTCATGCGACGCTAATCGCGCGTCTCAAGGATCCGTCCGTCGATGTCCAGGCGATTTACGAGGCGCGTTTTCAGGACGAACCCTTTGTCGATGTGCTGCCCGCCGGCGGCCATCCGGAGACCCGCACGGTCCGTGGCACGAATCTCTGCCGGATTGGCGTGCATAAGCTGAAGGGCACGGATAAGGTGGTGGTGCTGAGCGCCATAGACAATCTCACCAAGGGCGCGAGCGGGCAGGCCGTACAAAACTTGAATCTCATGTATGGTTTCGATGAAACGTTGGGTCTTGCCGACATCGCGCTTTTTCCGTGATGTTGTGCATAGTTGTGTGGCCGCTATAATCTCCTGGACGTTCTTCTGGAGGTTTTGTGGTTAATCGTATTGGTGATCTTGTCGTAAAGCCGCGCCGTTCGCCCTGGCTGCGTTATGGCGTGCCGGGCGCGGGCCTGATGGTGATCGTATTGGCCGGTATCGGGCTCTTTTTTTATGGGGAGTCGCTCGCGGGCTTCGATGTGGGTCAAGCGAGCCGTAAAGAAGCAGCAGCGCGGCGCGCGATCAAGCATTTGCAGCACCGGATTGTGGGCCTTACGCGGGAGCTCGATATGAGTAAACGCCTGCTTCAGGCGAACGAGGCGGCCTACCAAGCCTTGTCCGGCTCCTTAAAGCAAGCCGACCAAAAAGTCATGAGTTTGCGGGAAAGGGTGGGCTTCTATCAGGCGATCCTGGAGACTAAACCTAAGGGCCCCGGGCTTAAGATTGATCGATTCGAGCTCAGTTACGGTCGTACGGCTTGGCATTACAGGCTGACGCTGGTTCAGTCTTTCGCCTTCAATCGGTGGGTCTATGCGCAGGTGGGTGTAACCGTTCAGGGCAAAAAGACAGGCCATCTGTCGGAAGTCTCTTACCCGGCCCTTGTTGACAAGGGGCCTACGGTGCACTTTAAATACTTTAATAACGTGCGGGGTCGGTTCATCGTGCCTAACGGTTTTGTTCCACAGCAGGTCATAGTCCGCGTGACGTCCGCTGGACATGTGTTGACCCACGCCTATGCTTGGCTCCAGGCCGGGTCCGCCGGCCCCCGTAAATGAGGATACGTTTTATGTTGGAAAAGATGGGAAAGAAGGCAGGCGAAAAACCCTGCAGCACGATCGATACTTTGATCAGCGAACAGACCCAGATCACGGGTAACCTGGCCTTTTCGGGGGGGCTGCGTGTCGATGGCAAGGTTTATGGGGACATTATTGCCGAAGGCGATGGCAGCACCTTGATTTTGAGCGAGCGGGGCACGGTGACGGGGAATATCCGGGCACCCCATCTCATCATAAATGGCATGGTGAAGGGGAATGTGTTCTCGACGGAATCTATCGAGTTGCAGGCCAAGGCCGAAATCACCGGCGATATTAGCTACAAGAGCCTAGAGATGGCGCTCGGAGCGACGGTCAATGGCGGTCTGCTCCATGAGACGGAGAAAAGCATCCCCCGGTTGAAGGCCATAGGGGGCACTGATCCGGTCATATCGTAAACCGCGTTTGACCGCGAGCCTTCCGCAGGCAGATAATGCTTCATTGGGAACGTACGAGGACACATTCGCATGAACGATGCCGTTGTAACAGAGATGCCAAGCCCGCTGAACTTTACCGATAGCGCCGCTCAGAAGGTCAGGGATCTCATCACTGAAGAAAATAACCCCGCGCTCATGTTGCGCGTATTCGTCTCCGGAGGCGGGTGTTCTGGTTTTCAGTATGGGTTTACCTTCGATGAAAACGCCAACGAAGACGATGCGCGGATCGATAAGGCGGGCGTGACCTTGCTAGTCGACCCCATGAGCTTCCAATATTTGGCGGGGGCGGAGATCGATTATCAAGAGGGTCTGGATGGGGCGCAGTTTGTGATCAAGAACCCCCAGGCGAAGAGCACCTGCGGCTGCGGATCTTCGTTTTCCGTCTAAAGCCCCGATCGATTCGGTACAAATAAGAAAAAGCCCCCTTATGTTTAAGGGGGCTTTTTTGTTTTAGGGGCCACGCCTACGCCGGATAAACGGCACCCAAAACGACCGGGTGGCGTGCCCCGGTGGCCGAAGGGATGTTGCCGGGTTTGTTGTGCAGTGTTTGGCGGGCAAGCCACGCAAAGGCAACGGGTTCAACGAGTTGCGGGTTTAGCCCCAAAACCGCCGTGGTGTGGACGGGGGCCTTCATTTGGAGCTGGAGCGCGGCCATGAGAACCGGGTTTGCCGTCCCCCCGCCGCACACGAAGACCGCGTCTGGCGTCATGAGGTGCAGGGCCGCCGCTATGGTCTCGGCGGTCAAGGCCACGAGGGTGGCCTGGACGTCGGCTGCGCTTATCGATTTCCCGAGGCGCTTGAGGCCGTTTTGGAGCCAGGCGAGCGTGAAGTGCTCGCGTCCGGTGCTTTTAGGGGGAGGTGCTGCAAAGTAAGGGTCTTCCAAGAGCAGGGCAAGCAGGCCTGGGTGGGTGTGGCCTTGGGCGGCCAGCCGTCCGTCCGTGTCTTGGGCAAGCCCCTGTGTCGCATGTGCCCAGGCGTCGAGCAAGGCATTGCCGGGTCCTGTGTCAAAGCCATAGGGTGATGCGGCCCCGTTCTTTGCGGGGAGCAATGTCACGTTGGATATCCCCCCGATATTGATGATGGCGCGCGTTTGCGCGCTCTGCCCAAAAAGCCAGGCGTGAAAGGCCGGCACTAGAGGCGCGCCCTGGCCGCCTGCCGCGATGTCGCGCCGGCGAAAATCGGCCACGGTTTGGATGCCCGTACGTTCGGCGATCCGTGCCGGATCCCCGATTTGGAGCGTGAAACCGAAGTCCCCGCCAGGCCTATGGCGCACGGTTTGGCCGTGCGAGCCGATCGCGGCGATCGCCGTGGCGGCAAGCCCCGCCTTTTGGCAGACGCGCGCGGCGGCGCGCGCGAAGATTTCCGCAAGTTCGCCCTCAAGCGCGCCCATGCGGTCAATCTCGTCTGGTCCCGGGGTCATGAGCGCAATCAGGCGCTCACGGAGGGTGTCGCTGTAGCGTTCATATTCGTGCGCGGCTATCGTAACGCACGGGGGGGATTCGCCGAATTCCACGCAGACGGCGTCTACGCCGTCTGCGCTGGTCCCCGACATAAGCCCGATATAATGTGTTGGCATAAGGTGCGTCCTGCGCTGGAATGGTGGCTATGATAACCTTGCCGCCGCTAAGGAGGATAGTTTTGACGACAAGCATAGAGAATGCCATTTCCATCATTTGCGCGGGTACCGCCGATGTCGTTTCCGAGCAGGAACTGCGCCATAAGCTCGCGCTCGGCCGACCATTGCGCGTGAAGGCGGGCTTCGATCCCACCGCCCCTGACCTGCATTTGGGCCATACCGTCCTTTTGCGTAAGCTCCGGCAGTTCCAGGATCTTGGGCATATTGTTCTTTTCTTGATCGGGGATTTCACCGGACGGATCGGTGATCCGACCGGCAAAAACGCGACCCGTCCGCCGCTTTCGCCCGAGGATGTCGCGCGCAACGCCCAAAGTTACGAAGATCAGGTCTTTAAGGTGCTTGATCGCGCGCGCACGGAAGTGGTCTTCAATTCCCAGTGGATGGGTTCCATGACCGCGTATGACATGGTCAAGCTCGCATCCCATTACACCGTCGCGCGCCTGCTCGAGCGCGACGATTTCGCCAAGCGCTATGCTGGCCATCTTCCGATCGCGGTCCATGAATTCCTTTATCCGCTGGTGCAGGGCTATGACTCCGTCGCGTTAAAGGCCGATGTGGAGCTAGGCGGCACGGATCAACGTTTTAACCTTTTGGTGGGCCGTGAATTGCAGCGCGATCACGGCCAACCGCCTCAGGTCGTGATCACAGTCCCCATCCTAGAAGGCACGGACGGCGTCCAGAAGATGTCGAAGTCCTTGGGCAACGCTATAGGCGTATGCGACGCCCCCGACCTCATGTTCGGTAAGATTATGTCGATCTCCGATGAGCTCATGTGGCGGTATTTTGAACTTTTATCACTGCGCCCGAAAAAAGAACTAGACGACCTGCGTCTGTCTGTGGATAATGCCGCGAATCCGAGGGACGTGAAACTTGCGCTAGCCCATGAATTGGTAGCGCGGTTTCATAGTTTTGACGAAGCTAATCACAGCCAAGAAAGTTTTCTGGCGGTTTTTAGTAGAAAGGCTTTACCAGATGCTATTGATGAGCGTATGCTTATCGTCCCTCGCGAAGGGTTGGTGATAGCCCAGGTGCTTAAAGCAGCTGGGCTTGTTGCTTCCACTTCTGAGGGGTTGAGACTCATCCGGCAGGGCGGTGTCAAAGTCGACGGTGAACGTGTTACCGAGACCTTGATGCTAATGCCCCAAACGGTGAGGTTGGTACAGGTCGGAAAACGCCGCTTTCTACGATTAGAAATTTGTGAAAAAGGCGCTTGACGGACGAAACCAACTGCGTATAATGCGCGTCTCTCCAGGGGTGACCTGGAGATGCTCTTTAAAAAATCGGATCAAGTAATTTGTGTGGGCGCTTTTGTCGAGCCGGGTCTTCATGAAAGACCAGTCGATACCCGCAAGGATATCGACTAAAGATTTGTCTCCTTAAGGGACACCAAGTTTTGCAATTGGAGAGTTTGATCCTGGCTCAGATTGAACGCTGGCGGCATGCTTAACACA